>Ga0302325_10010930_pt1 | contig 19596 bp, 35 predicted proteins | sample Palsa_T0_2_FD_201948 | JGI IMG/M metagenome (GOLD analysis project Ga0302325, IMG submission 201948) | Peat permafrost microbial communities from Stordalen Mire near Abisko, Sweden - Palsa_T0_2 | ecosystem: Environmental > Terrestrial > Soil > Palsa > Peat permafrost | place: Sweden: Abisko...
TGCAAGTCTTGCGCGAGGCCAATGCTCTACTGGTAGAGGCCGCGCAGAATCTTCTGGCAGCAATCGTAATGCGGGGTTCGATTACGGGCTCGCGGGCCTATGCCGATTTGTGCGTTGCGCTCACTGCGGCCAAGGAAGGAGCCAATGCCCACTGAGATAATCGCCGGGCGTAATGCGGGGTTCGATTACGGGCTCGCGGGCCTATGCCGATTTGTGCGTTGCGCTCACTGCGGCCAAGGAGCATTCTTGAACGATATCCTCGTGCTCTCCTTCGCCTACACCACCGATAACCAGAGATGGGCTGCGCTGGGAATCTCCTGCACGCAACGGCGTGTACCGCTTCACGTTTTAGGATATGGAAAAGAGCACCCAGGCCCATGCGGATTCCAGGAAGCGACGGAGTTTCTTAAGGGACGAAGCGAAGAGTACATCGTCATCACAGATTCATTCGATGTAATTTGCAACCGCTGGGACGAAGACGAACTGAGAATGCTAATCGACTCTGCGCCGAATCTCATCATGAGCGTGGAGCCATTGGTGTGGCCCGTGGGAGCGCCGGATACGTACCCTTCTGCTGATCGATACAAATGGCGTGCGATTAATGGAGGACAGTATTGCGGAAGACGGGGGGACATCATTGTAATGTGGAGCGAACTGATGGCCCTTTGGAGGTTGGGGGCGCGCGCTGTGGCTCCGCTGGGCGGAAGCTCGCAGGAAATCCTCCACCGGATGTATGCCGCTCCGGATTATTTCTTCACCCTCGATCTCGAATGCCGCATTTTCCAAACCATGATCGGAGAGAATGCGAAGTTTGTCGAGGCGACATTCAAGCATGGCCGCGCGATTGCCCGCAACTCAATCACAAAATCGTACCCCATGTTCCTCCACTTCAACGGTGGTAAACCGCAGAGCCCTACTTTTGAGGATTGGAAAGCAATTCTGCTATGAGAAGTCCCAGGCTGACAAAACGCCGCGATGTGGGACCAAGGAAGCCGAGGGGCGCAAGCGTCCCGGTGCGAGACGCGTTGTCTCCGCGTGATATCGAATGCCTTGAATGTTGCGTTATCGGAATGCGGGATGGAGCGATTGCAGCGAGGTTGGGGCTGAACCGGCTCACGGTCTGGCGCTACTTTTACGTGATGCTGCAAAAGACAGAATCAAAGACGCGGTGCGAGCTTGTTGCAAGATATGTGAGGGAAGGGAAATGAACGAACCGCCCGGCACATTCGATGAAAAGTACTGGGGGCCAAAAGGGATCGATCTTTCCCGGTGGGGAAACGAGTGCAGGCGAGGTCTTCGATACATTGAAACTGGAGCGCCGGTTCAATCGGGAAAAGCGGGGCAAGTACGCAAAATCAGTTCCGGGCGAAAGCATCGGGGCATGAGTTCAGATGGAGTGAAATGAACGTGACGCCCTATTTCCAAGAAGACGGAATCACGATCTACCATGGGGACTGCCGGGAGAAAGCCAAGTGACGTTATATGAAGGGGGATTACCGTGACAATAACCGAAGAACATCTGGAATGTCCCGATTGCCTTTGGGTTGGGTTGGAAGACGAAGCAACGGAGAACGGCAACGAGGAAGATTCCGGTTATCTGTGCCCTGCATGTGGCGAACGGTGCGCACACTTTCCGTTGGATGAAATTGGCAGCGAAATCCAGACAGTAATTCAATCACCTATGGAATGGCATGATCCGGGCGAGTGAAAATAGCGGACCATTACAGCATCCAACGCAGAAACCGGTCGCTTTGATGAAGTGGTGCCTCTCGCTGCGCTGGGTGTCCGAAGGAACGGTATGTGATCCATACATGGGATCTGGACCTACCCTGAAAGCAGCCAAGGATTTGGGGCGCCGCGCCATCGGCATCGAGATCGAAGAGCGCTACTGCGAGATCGCAGCTAACCGGTTGAGGCAACGCGTATTGAGCTTTACCGCAGACGGAATGGAGTGAAATGAACGAACCAAAATTAGGCCAGTTGATTACTGAAGAGTGTTTCCGCGATGCGATCCACGTTGCAATCATGCCAATGGAAGCATCAGAGCAGTTTCGCCCCGGCCAGCGCGTTGGCGTCCACAGCAGGTATAAAAACCTTGCCGTGGCGGAATCGGAGTACGACCCGGCTATAGGCATTGTCGATCCGTATCTCACCGGCCCCGTCCCCGAGGGCGCTACATTCTGGCTCTGCCTTTTCCCCGGAACAATAACCTCCTTGCGTCACGACTGGACGCATCCCGCGTTTCAAGCGCGACAAGGGCATAAAAGCTGGCTCATGGATTTTGCAGACAAGGCAGGGATGGAATACCAAGAGCTAATGGACGGGGCCGAGAACTTCTTGAACAATAACGAAATGCTCTGCGAGGGAGATAAATGGGACTACTTCCGGCATGGGTATGACCCCCTCGTATTCTGGGAGCATTATAGTGCAGCCACGGGGCAAGACGTGCCCCTTGAAAAGCGCGACAACTTCTTTACCTGTAATTGTGTATAATCTTCCTCAGCATGAAACGCATCTTCATTCTGATCCCCATTGCGCTCGTGATTTATGCGCTTCTCTTCGTCATTCATGAGGACTCCCCCCAACCGGTTCACGCCCAGTCGCCTCCGAATTGCCAATTCACCGTTTCATTCACTGGGACCGGGACGGGAAGCATCGGACCGTTTCAGAACTTCGGAACCACTACCGGGGGAACGCCTTGCGTGACGTGGCGGGTAACGTACAATACGCCTGCCTCAGTAACCGGCTTGTCGATTGAATTGGATGGAGCGCCGAGCAACAGCGCTGGAACCGGACCGGGGACGTTCGCCGCCCTCACGTCGAATGTCACGAGCGGATCAAATCCCTCTACCAACATCACCAACAATCAGTCCTTTGCGCTATCCCAATATGCCCCATGGATTCAGTTGAGCGTAGGGACATTTACAGGAACGGGTACGGTGACCGCAAGAGCCTATGGGTATGTGGCGAATATAACGGCAACTGGACCCGCTGGGCCAACTGGACCCGCTGGGCCAACTGGGCCGACTGGAGCCACGGGAGCGACGGGGAGTTACGTAAATCTGCAAGCGACGAGCCCCGGCAGCCAGCAGACCGGCAATGCGAACATCTCCGGCATCTATCGCGGATCTGAGTTTGTCGGATCGTTCTTGGTTTCGAATCAACATGCCCTCCTGTCCGGCAACGCATTTACTTTCTCAAACAATGCCGTGAACGCGGGAGTGCAAATGAATATCGCCACCAACAATACAGCAGCGTTTCTGGGGTTCAGCGGAGGAGACAACGCGACAATCACCTCAAATGCCCTCGCGGTCGATGGAGCAATCACCTACAATGTCAACTCGCCGCCCGCCAATTCGGTGGTGTGCTACAAGACCAACGGCCTGATGGGATGGGCCAGTAACACGGCGGGCGTAATTGGAACGACCTGCAATTGAGTACTACCCCGCACCAATCCCCTCTATCAACCCCTTGACCCCGGCTGAAAATCAGCCCACGCTGAAACCATGAGTCCTTCACCAGAGAAGTTTTCCGTAAGCAGTTCAGATTTCGACGATTCCTTGACCGTGGGCGGCGCGGGGGTGTCTGAGAAAATCAATCAGTACGAATGCGCCACGATGGATGCCGCCACGAGGCTTGGTCAACACTTCGATGCAATCGGTTTAAATCAGGGATCGCATACGCTCGACTGGCCCCTGGGCAGCTTCGTAACCGGATCTCCCTTCGCCCAATCGGCCAAAGTCCCCTACATCGATTTCCCGCGAACCGCAACCCCGGACAACCCGGCGACAAAGTTCCACATCAACGCGGCCCATCTGCTGGTTCAATACACGCGGTATCCCCAGAAGTTCACCGATACCCTCATGATCCAGAAGTACGGCCCGCCGCAATAGGAGGTCTATGCTGCCCGGTCTTTTGAGTTTGCTTGTCGTTCTCGCCATCGTGGGTTTGATCTTGTGGGCAATCGGCCAGATCCCAATGGATGCGACCATTGCCCGGATCATCCGCGTGATTGTAATCGTGGTGGTTTGCATCTACCTGATTTACTTTTTGGTCGGCATGCTGCCTGTGGGAAGCTGGGGACCGCATTACGTCCGCTAACCAAAGACAGTCTTGAAAACTCCCAAGTCCATGGCAGAATCGAGCCATGAAACTCTTTTTGACATCGGTTCTCTTTGCGGTGGGGCTGTTTTACGCGGATCAAAGCGCCGCCGTGCTTCATCGCATCATCGATCTGCTCGGCGCGGTAATCTCCCGGTAGACGGCAGAAGTCATCCAGGGGTATCATCACGCATGAGCAACTTTGCAATTGCAGACCAGCCCGGACTGTGCCTCATCGTGGCGCTGTCCGGCACCGATTCCACCGGAACGTCACGCGGATTGTCTAACGTTGACGTGACGATTTCCGACACCACCAACGCCTACATCGCGGATGCAGGCCCCAATTTAGGAGGGTACCCGCAGTTCTACGTTGTACCCCGTCAAAACGTCCCAGGCGGAACGGCGCTTCCTTCGACCGTAACCGTAACTCTCACCGTCACTGCCAACGATCCCGTTTTAGGGGGAGCCTTGCCGCCGCTATCCTTGACTTGCGATTTGCAGGTCGGTGCGCCGCCGCCGCCGCATTCGACCAATTTGAACGTGCAGAGTTCCAGCTACGTTACCCCAACGAGTTTGCCGGCCGATCCGGGAACGGCGACAATCAGTAATATCACCTAGGGTGTTTGCCGGATTTCGCGGCGGATCAATTGGTGTTATTCTGAATCCGCCAAAACACTCCGGCGAGATCTTTCAACCATACTTTCGTTTTCCAAGGTGCAATTGAGAAATCGCCCGCACGTCAAATCCTTAAGGGGGAGGTCATGCGGGCGTTTCTATGTTTCGGTACCGTAATAGGGGAAATGCCCGACGAAAAGGTACTGAACTGTGGAATATACTGAAAGAGTAGAAAGAAGCCCGCTACCAACGGGCAGAGGAAAAGAAGATGAAGAACTGCTCAGTAGACGGCTGCACCAACAAACTCAGCGAATACAACGTTACCGGGATGTGCGGATGGCATTCAGTACGGGACGCAAAGGGCCTTTCGCCCCAGCCCTGCTCGGTTGAGGACTGCACAAACTTTCGCTCGAACGATTTTGAAGCCATCGGCCTCAAAGTGAAGTGCCCGATTCATGCGGGAGAAACCAAATGAAATACAAAATCTACTACTACGACCGATGCCAGGGCGAATGGATTGGTTCGCATGAGTTTATGACGCGCGCGGAAGCAGTTGCGGCGGCGCAGAACTTGTGGGGAGCACCAGAGTGGCGCGTCGAGCGCATGGATTGACCTTTGCCGCGCCCTGCGCCTTCATCGGCCCTCGGGCAAGCCAAGCGTCTTGGGGTGGTACCCAGGGGCCGCTACGTAACGCGGCGTTTCTACGTTATACTGGATCGTTGTGCAAGGCTGGAATTCCTCGCGTGTTCGCAAACCGGCTGTTCCGGCCTTGCGCGGCGTTGCGTGGCCCGCTCCAGTTGATCCAACTACCCCAGAAGAAATCGAGCGATGGAACGCGTTTGCCGAGCGATGGAACGCGTTTGCTCAAGCTCTTCCCAACGCCGCTTTAATCTCTGCATCTGCCCGTCCCCGGATCACGGCATTGGCATCGACTCGCAGGACTTGAGTATCGGGCGCATACGTCGCCTTGACCGTACCCAAAGGCGTATGAAGTAAAAAGCAGTTCGGCTGCGGCTCCGAAAATGGGAATGGTCCGGCGGCAAGTTTCTGTATCGCCGCTTGAATCTGCGCAGGAGAAACGTTTGGATAGATGAGCATAAAGCGTAGTATACTCAATTCCCATGAGCACAAGCCTAATTACGACATTGGAACACGCCTACGCGATTGCGATTGGCGATTTGAAGAAAGCAGGAGCCACGATCAAGAACGACGTGCTGCCGATTCTTCAGAAGATCGAAAATGCAGGACCGGCAATTGAACAAGTGTCCGCTGCGATCAGCCCAGTTGTGGTGAATATCGAACGAGTCGGAGAAGCGGCCCTCGGCAAGATTATCCAACTGCTCGAAGACGGAGATACGGCCATCGTTTCAGGGTTAACAACGGCCCTCGGCGTCGATATCGTAAACGACGTGAAAGCGATTGCTCCAGCGGTGACGGCTCAAGCGCAAGCAAGTGGGTTGACAGCAGCAGTGCCAAAGACGTAGAATCTCAGGCAGGTTATGAGAATCCCTAGATTTTCAGGATTCACCTCCAGGAACTTTGGGGTTTCTCATGCCGAGGTCCCAGGGCCGAAAAAGGCCGGCCAGTCGCAAGGCCGTGCTGGGTGAAAACGTCGTAAAGCCCTAGAAAAGCGACGCGGCGTGACAGCTCGGAGAGACGGGCGATAAGTTTTATTGCGGGGTGGAGAAGTGGCATCTCGTCAGGCTCATAACCTGAAGATCGAGGGTTCGAATCCCTCTCCCGCTCCCAAAGACCCCACTCGGCTTATTTAGCTCGCAATCACCCAAACCCCCAACCCAACTACCCCGGCAATCGCCAACCATCCAAACCCAGTTAAATTCCCGGAATCGTCTGTAAACGATAAGGTGTTTAGATCCAACGTGGCTGTAAGTGAGTCTAGGAAGCCCGTGGTTGAATCGGGGGAGGCTTGCGCACCTGAACCACCAGAAACGGCCGTAAGGGGCTGATTTGGGGAGATTCCGAGCACGCTGGCCACATTTGCAGCCCATGCGGAGGGGTTGTTACCCGCCGAGGCCGGAGCGTAGGACTGGGCGATGTCTTCGATTGATTCGTCTGGGGTGTAGATGGATGACTGGCCGGAGAGAATCAGGTTGATTTGGTTGTAGCAGGCGTTCCATCCCGCATCCATGGTTGAATACCCTGCTGTTGATCCGCCTACAAAAATATCGCAGGGGTTGTTTGTACGGTAGGGAAAAGTCCCGGGGGTGAGTCCGCCTTCCGCGGTGGCAATCGCGGTGGCAATCGCCTGCACATTTGCGGGAGCTGCCGGGAGGTCTCCGAAGCCGGATAGCCGGTACATCAGGATCTTCCCTTGATTCGTCCGCGTTGTCGTAAGCGTTCGAGACGATTTACGCAATAAAACGCCAACTCAATTGCTCCCGCCGCGCCTGCCCAGTCGAGCACAGTTATCAACGTCTTGGGAGACCGCGTTTTGATCGCAAGCGACGTTTGCCTGTCGTATGCTCGTTTTGACGGGTTTCGCCGGTACATCAAATCAACTATACCTGATAGACGACGGCGCCGGAACCGTCGAGTACCCGCGCCGATCCCGCTGGAGGCTTCAGAACATCCGCCCACGAGCATGCAATGTGAAAATGCGAGAATATCTTCCCCCGCGGCCTTTGCCAGTATGGAGCTTGAGTGGGGCAGAAGTATTCGACGGTGAAGGGAGGCAAATCAATCCGCTCCTTCCGGTCCCTGATCCGGTTGATATGATGGCTTTGGCCATGCGGAATTGACAACGCCTTTTTCGCCCTGGAACATGCCAATTGCGAAGCCTTGCGAAGCGGCGTATTCCATCAGAGCAATGAAGCCCCGTGCGGCTTTGCGGCATTCCTCTTCGGTCATTCCGCCACCACTTTCATACACTGAGGGCATTGGTAGAGAGTCATGATGAAATCCAGCGATCCGGGCTCGTTGAAACTCGCTATTTCCTCCATCTCCGGCGTTTCAGTGTTGTCAGCGGCCAGTTTGCTTGCCAGTTCACATCTTGGGCACTTCATACCATCCTCCCCTCACTCCGGTAAGCATTGGCGAGCTGCGCGAGCGGGTTCCACCCTTCCGGCTGTGGATCGTGGAGCCATGGCATCCCGGCGGCTATCCATGCCAGACGCAGCAGTTCATGACTGCGATTCGAATCGTCAAGACCGAATTCGCAACCGCAACACGGGCAGATGTTAAAGTTGTCCGGTTCATCTTCCATCGGGCATCCGCAGACGGGGCAGGTGTATTTCATTTCATCCTCTGGTAAGGGATATGGGAAAAGAGTTTGTATCGGCGCATCATGCGAAATTGCACGCGCCGTTGCGTTTGGCTCAAACTGTCAAACGCCCTATTCCATTCCGCTTTCCGAAAGCTCAGGCGCATCTTTTGTTTCAATCCGCGCCCTCCGGCCCGAACTCTTCCTGCGGCGGCCGCGCATCTGGAGCCCGCAGGATCGCGCGCTTGATGATGCGGGTAATCCCGCAACTACGCAGCATTGCCAGTAATCCCTGCTCTATGACCATTTCCGTCAAACAGTCGTCTGACGGTCGCAATGCTGGGTTCGGCGTGAAGCCTCTGAAGAGCGGTTTGCGGCGCTTGTGAGCCCGGTTCCTCGCTTTCTGCGCCAATGAGCGCTCATACTTTGCCTGCTTCGAAGCCTTGCTCATTCCTTCACCAACTGATACAAAGGCACTGAAGAGTCTTCAATCCCAGTCCACTCCATTACGTTCTTGAGGTACGCTGCGGAGTTGTTCTGCGAGGGCGGCGCGAAGATCCAGATAAACGTTTTCAGGTCGTTCAGTTCTGCGACATGCAAGGCTGTGAGGTGATAGAGCCCCGCAATCCCTTCAGCGCGCGTGGCTGGATCCCAGAACCTTCCCCACTCCAACTGCTTGTATTTTACCGGTGAGCCGCCCGGATACGAGCGGCCCGTGTAGTTTTTCGGGAACCATGGGCAGTCCATTAAATCCCCCGGATTTGTATCGTCTGCTGGCCGTCCTTCCTCTCGGATGATTGCCGAGCAGAGGGAATCGAGCAAAGAACCGAGGGAAGGGAAGGTTGCAGGCATTCTGAAATGGATTATACTCTGAAATGCTGGCGTCGATGCAACGGATTGCAAGGGGCAGGGATTTGAAACCGCGAGCGTGGCTGCTTTCGGCGCTTAACCCGTCAACGATGGGGGACCATCGCTCCCCAAGGCCCGGAGGCCCGGTAGTAAGGTGAATCGGCTTGAAGCCGGAGTCTTCAGCAAAAAGCCGAAGCCTGGTAGCCAACGAATCCGGTAAAGGCGGCCTTAGCGGGGAACTAACCCGCACGCCAGCACAAAGGCAGGTGATGCGAAATGCCGCGGGTCCCGTACGTTCCGGCGCCATCCACGATCCCCCGCCCCGGCGTGGCAAGGCGGGATTGAAAAAGACCACGTAAAGGAGTAGAGTGGAAGACGCCTAATCACGTTTTTCGATTTTCAATTGTTCTTGGGGCCGGTTCGGATCGGCCCCATTTTTATGCTACCCACCGAGGAACAATCGAAAGCAGCCAACGCCAGACCTTCCGGCGAACCTGAGGCTTTTCGCTCTTCGCCAGCATCTCTTTCATCGCTCTGTTTTTGATGCTCATCCAATCCACTTGGTCAATTCTTCCATGGCGTCATCATGCTGCTTTTCATCCACGGGACAAATCGATGGCTTTTGACCGAGAGGCCATCGTTTCACTCCCCGCAGAATGATTGAAAATGGTTCGGTGTTCACGGCAGGGTTTGGCACTTCAAGCACCTGCATTTCGAGAACGACTTGTTGAACTCGCGCATGAGGGTCGTTCAGCGTCATGAACTCGATCATGGCGAGTTGGATGCGCGCGTTGGGGTTTTCAAGCAGTTGCAGCTCGAGGATTGCTTGCTGGACTTCCGCCGCGATCCCCGTAGGCCCTTCGCCATGCTCTGTTCCGAGGGCGTAGAAATCCGTGCCGGGTTGCTGGGCCGCGTAGTCGGTTGCGATTTGCCCCGCGTCGAGGGCTGAAGGTGCATAACGAAGCTCGTCAATCAGCCCCGTCATGAAATCGCCGGCCCCCGGGGAACCGGGGAGGCAGCCGACCGTAAAATAACTGCCTGCCGAGGTGAGCGCAAAGGCCGTGTTGTTTCCGCCCGCGGTCGTTTGCAGGACGCCGTTGAGGTACACCAGCATCGTGTTTGGCGTGCCGCTGGTGGGGACCACGATGGTCATGTAAACCCAGTTGGTGGAGGAGACGAGAACGCAGGAGACATCCACGGTTTGCGTATCGACCAAGAATGTTGCCGCGCCGGGAAGCGCCAAGGCCCGGCAGTTAGTGGCGCCGTTGCCTCCCATACCCACAATGCAGGTGTTCCCTGTAACTGTTGCGCTGGCCAGTTTATACCAAGCGGACAGAGTGCAGGGGCCGTCTGAGTTGATCCCTGAGCACGGATTCTGATACAGGTAATCGCTCCCGCCGCTGGTGAATGCCAACCCAAGAAGCCCGGCAGTGTATGTCGGCGATCCGCCGGTGGAGGTCAAGTTGTTGCCAGTGGCGGTGGAATCAATCTGCGACCCAGAGGCGTTGAAGTGAACCACCGCGTCGTAGTCGCTGCCCCACGTGCCTGGCGTGTTGCCTTGGTACGTCGTGATGGACGCATTCCCATAAACGACGTAGAAGACGGTATCGGCCGAGGTTGAGGGGAAGGGGATGCGAACCCACCAGAGCCCCGCACCGGTGGTGGCATTGTAGGAGTTTGCCTCAAGCTCAAACGTAAGCGGGGACGATCCATTGGCGGTGGTGGAGAAAATGAGATCGTAGCCGCTGGAGTTGGTGAGCCGCCCTCCATTCGCTATGGTTGCGAAGGAGGCATTGCCAAAGACCGGGACGCGGAGGTACGTGGATGACGATGCGGAAACCTGGGTGTGATCGATGGTGATGGAGCGGTAGTAGGAGTAGCCCACGTCAATTCACACATGCCTCTGCCAGAGATAGCGATCCTTTTTTCTGACCGCTTTGGGCTTCGGCTTCTTCTTTACCTTCGGCTTATTGCCCACGTCACGACACCACCGCAGGCCCGCAAGGAAGCGACGGCAGATCGGTCAACAACAACGCATTCCCCGTAATCGGGTTCACGTCAAACTGAGTGGAGTAGATCAGATAGGACGTGGTGAGGGCTTGCGCGGCCCCTTGGGTTGCTCCAATTTGCGCTGCGATGGTTCTGGCGCCTGCGGTGTCGATTTCCGCGAGTAGCGCCACGCAAAACGCCTTGATCGCGTAGGGAGGAGTCACGCCCCCAGGAGATCCAAAGATGTACTGATCGATATCGCCCGGCGAATTGTCGAAAACGTAATTGGTTCCCCCATTTGGAGGGACTGCGTTTACGAGGCTCCAGTGCGCGGAGCCGGATGATGTTGAGAAATCAAGCGGGCTTGAATCGGAGATCGGGACGCCGTAGGCGATTCGGACCGGACCGGCGAACGTGTTGTTGGGATTGGTCGCAGCTACAGTGGTGTTGTCGTTGATGTAAACGTCATCCATCCACATTGTGTAGCCGGAGGGCGCGAGGCATCCAAAGACGTTGATCGCCGTGGGCGAGCCGCTCAGAACAACTGAAGTGGGAGGAATCACCTGCTGTCCATTCACTCTTACCGAGCACATCGCGCCCAACGAGGTCAACCCAAGCACGCTGAGTTCAATGTAGGCGTAGGTATTCGCGGTGAGAAGACCGGGGAGCGAACTGGCGTAGATTCCCGCGTCCCCAACCAAATCGACTCCCTGCGCTCCATTTCCCTGAACGTACACTAGCAAATTGTCAATGGTGTTGTTGTAGGTGAAGCCGACTTGGAAGCCGCTGTTGCCTCCTGGAAATCCTTGGATCTTGAGTGCGACTCCAGCGAAGTAGTTTTGGCCTGCGGGAATCGAGACCTGAGGCCCCGTTCTCGACGTGCATTCAATCGCCGCGATTCCGGTTCGTGAATTTGTCCCTGTGGTGTCGATCAGCGCGCCGTTAAAGTTGGACCACTTTCCGAATGCCGTCGATTCGTAGTAGTCTCCGCAGCCATCTTGAAAGACGGATTTCAGTTTGCGGTCACAGAGGCCGAAGGGCTTCATGATACGTTCTTCAAGTCTACCAAAATCACCGATCCGGCAGGACAAGGAAGCTCCGGTTCTGAAATCGCTCCATTGTCCCCTTGTGTGGAAGCATAGCACCAACTTGGAACGAAATCATCTGAGATGTACTGCTCAAAGGCGTCTCGGAACCGAACAGATAAGGCCGACTGCGGATTCGCGATTTGGATCGCTCGGATGAAGTACGGCGCGTCGCTTTGCAGTTGCAAGGGGATGTTTAGCGAGGTTTGGCCCGGCGCGATTGGAGCGGCGAGGGCCGGTGTGTTTTGGAAGTTAAAGACGTATTCAAAGTCCTCATCTTCAAACCCCTCCGGCGTGCAGAAATCGAACTGGGCGCGATAGGGCATGTCACTCTTCGCGTTCCCCGGCGTCTTCCGTGTCTTCTTCGATCCGCCGCGCAAGCACTTGCAGGGCGATCAGGATTGCAATGCCGACGAACAGGCCGATGCCGAATGCGTTCCAGGGATTCATACCACCCTCCCGTTTCTTCCAAACTCAAACAAGTGGGCTTGACCATCAAACCGCGTGAGCCGCCCGAAACTATCCTGCGTTCCGATGTAAGCTACCCTCAGACCGCTTTTCATGCGCAGCATCCACCAGTGCGTTCCAAAGGGTTCATCGGGGGTTACGAGCAGTTGATTGATGCCTCGGTCAAAGAAGGAGTCGAGCAAGACTTTTGTGTTGCCCATTCCGTTCAGTTTGCCTTGATCTTCCACCGCTACGATGGTCCGATCTTCGATGGGCGCGGGTTTGAGTTCGGCGGTCACTTCCCAACAGCATACACCCAAACGAAGCCTATCGGAAGAATGCTATCATAATGACCGGCTGTGTAAGCAGGGGCAACCCGAGCCTATCATGGGAGCAGTTGAAATAGAATGCCAAACCACGACGATACGCTGACAATGGAAGACGGCCAAGCGAGTCCAAAGGGCTGTGACACGGCCAGCCACGCCCCGCAATCCCATTGGCGTAGACTAACGCGTGACTGCTCCCATTCCAAACTCTATCGGGCGCAAGCCTGCATCTTCAGACCAGCCGGGAAGCGTTTGATTCCGAAGAAGACAACGGAAATCGAAAGCGTCGAAGTCGAGCCCGTCAGGTTCTTGAAACTCAGGAACATGGTGGCGCCAGCAGGCATAGGAAGTTCCGGTTCAAAAACGACTACCGTTGATCCGGGAAGAGCAGCGAACGGATTTGCCTCGTAGGACGTTGCGGCGATGTACTGATCGCTTTCCGAGATCGGATTGTTGAAAGCGTTTTTGAATGCGACCCCGATGTCTTGCGAGGCTGTCACGTTTAATTTCACTCCTCGGATCGAATACGCCGCGTCCCGTTGAAACTGAAGCGGGATATCGTTTACGACTTGATTCGCTCCAAGGCTCACGCCGAGAATTGGGATGATGGTTGAATCAAACAGCGCAAGGAAGTCCTCTTCCACAATTGATGGGGGAGGGGAAGGGTAGGCGTATTGAGGACGGTAGCTCATTCCGCAGGCACCGTCCAGCCGAAGAGCACCGTGATGAAATAGTTCGGCGCTCCCGGCGTAATCGTTCCGTCTGTAATTACCTTGTCTCTGATCTGGGCTCCAGCCTCAAACACTTCCGGCATTTCAAAATACACCGGCCCTTGATCGAAGTTCCCTAACGTAAAGGGTTGGGCCGTGAAGTCGGCAATCGAGCTGCCCTGCAAGATCGTTCCGCCGATTGGCGTATCTTTGTCGAGAGTCCACAAGGCGTTTCCCGAACCGATGATCAAGCCCGATCCCTCAAACTGGCGCAAGATCCCCCTGAGGTAGAACCGCATCCCCGTGGGAACGGTGAAGAGCATGATCTGGGTGAGCGTGTTTGCGGCGGGCGCCACAATCGAACCGGACGGCAGGCGGTTTTTTGCATTCGGCGGCGGATACGACCACGGGTATGGCCACTGGCTTTTGCTATCCTGCATCAGCCGGATCTTGTTGGTTGCTTTGGCTGATGAAGGCCCACTCACGGCAGGAGCGATTGCAAGCGCATTGCGGTAGATCATCCAACCACCTCCAGAACGCCAAACACCAGTTCCACTCTTTGCGTAGTGGGACCATTCCAGAATTCCACCATAATCAGGCCATTCCCCACCACCGGCCAGCAGCAGTTGAGCAATGACGGAAAGCTCCCCGCGAGTTCCGAGTACGCATCCAGATTCACCGGTTTGTAGTTTGCCAGGAAGAGAGACGGCACGCTTTCATCAAACCATTCGAGATCAAGCGAGGTGTCTGTGATTTGAACGTTGAAGTTTCCGGGTAAGAGCGTTGCGGGATTGCAGGGGAGATACGTCCCGAAGATCAAAGAGCCCGGTGTGATTTTCAGGCCGTGTTGAACATACTGCCCAGGTGTCATGAGTTCATCGACCGAATCGGGCGACTTGTAGAACTTTGGCTGATAGCATGTGAGCCCCGCGAGAGGCGCGAGTTGCGCAATCACAAGAGGATCGTAGGAGCCCCAGGTATCGCGGGTGAGTTGATCGAGCGAAAGGGGGGACATCATAAAATGCCTTCCGCAACGTCGTCTTCTTCTTCGAAGTCGTCAATCATCCTCGTCCTCTTCTTCGCCGCCGTTCTCTCCATCATCGTCTTCGGGCTCATCGTCAATGTCGCCCAGCAGCACGTCTCCGTCTCCATCGACTTCAATATCCGCAGATTCCATCGGCGCGAATTCGCAGCCCACGGACACAAAGACATTTGCCCCCTCGGGGAGTGGAGCAAGCGCGGCGATCAGTTCACTTACGGTCATCTGGCGTACACCTTTGCCCCGTTGAATTGGAAGGGCAGATTAATCACGGCTTGATTCGCAAACCCCGAATCGTTCCGAACCACATTGTAGTACATGATGTGGTTGCGCGGGATGTAGATTTCCGAATACAGCAGGCCGGGGGATTGCGATCCCGTCCCAAGAGGGGTGACGTAGGCCGCGCCACAGGGGTATGTGTTTCCCACGGAGGGATTCGACATCATTACATCGATGTGAACCGGCGCGTTGGAGTAGGGCTTGTTGTCTTCGTCTTGCAGCGTGATGAAGGCTTCGAAGGGTTGGACCCCTTGCACTTGTCCCCAGGAGAGGGAGCGTAAAACGAAATCCGAATCGGGGTTCGGCCGGAAAATCTGCTGAACGCCGGGGAAGGGCGTTGAAACCGCGAGGTTCTGAACAATCGTGTTGCTCGTGGTGCTCGAATAGATCCACGGGATCGTTGAAAAGTTAGCGGGGTACGTGTAGCTTTTCACCACGCCGGGGAGATAGAGCTTCACTCCCCTCCAAAACAGTTGCACGTTGGTCAGCGTGGTTGATCCGGTGTTCTGAATATCCACCGTGATTACGCCGTTCTGCGGGTACTTGATGCCGGGCGACATCGGCTTTGGGTTGCCCTGTTGTCCGAAGTAGGCGCACGTGAGGCCGTATGGAATCAGGGCTTGTTGCTTGTAGTCGTTACCCGGTCCGGTGTGACGAAGAGCGACGGATTGCAGCCCGGTTTCTTGCCGATTGGAATCGTACTGGCATCGAATTGCGGTGGATCGAAGGATGAACGGCGCGTCAGGGTCAAGGGGAAAGGGAATGCCGACGAGAAGCTGCCCCGGCGCGAGCGTGCCGATTGTTTGCACGTAGTCTTGATGGCGTTCGAAAAGCAGAGCGCTCATGACAGTTTCCCCCGCTTCACGCCGTCCATAAAACACTGCACAGTTACATTCCCCGTTCCCCCGTAATCGACCAACTGGAGATCAAAGAAGATTTGTTCCCCCGCTGCGAGATCCCAGTCATGAGGATGCGGGGCGTTGGTGACGTACTGGCTTAAGACGAAGTCATCATGCAAGGCGTAGCCCGATCCGTTTCTTGCTCTGACTAAAACGTTGTAGCTCGTGATCGTCGCATCCGGGATGACGTTGAAAAACATTCGTCTCATCGCGAAGTCGGTATCGGTGTCGAGTTGGCAGGACATCGTCCCTGTTCCGTTTTCCGCAAGCACCAAATAGGCGAAGCCAGGATTTCCGTTCCAGTTTGGCGGAACTGCAATGTAGATGAACTCTTCAATGTCAAAACAGCCCTGTGAAATCGCGGGCGCGTAACCTTGCATCCACGCGGGCGAGAGGATGTTTTGGTTTGGCGTGCCGAGGTATCGGGGCTCGCATCCGACATCATCAAGGCACGTTCCCGGATTGCCCTTCAGGTAGTATTTGTAGGCCCCTTCAACAAGTAAAGCGAGAGACTGAGGGGAGCCCGTTGCAATGTCCTGCACCGTGATTTGCAGTTTGGAACCAATTGGGAAATCCTTCTCTTTTGTGAAGACGAAGCGATAGGAGCCGGACCCTGCGATGTTCGCTAGTGCAATCGGATCGGAGAAAAGGAATCGGCCATCCGGCAACTGAACCTGAAGGAGCAATGAGGCGGGCTGCGTCGATTGAATCGCGCGAAGTCCCCATGCCTCAGGGATTACAAGACCCTTTGGAGGAGCGGTAATTTCCTTCTGAATCGTCTGGGCCGTCTGCGCTGGATTCGTACCGAAGTAGAATTGCATCAGGTACGCTTTGTACAGTTGCACGCAAGACAAGCCGGAGGGCATTTGCGGACGCCCGCATTTATTCAGCGTGAGGTTCAGGGCGTTGAGCAGTTGCGGGTTCATCGTGTTTTAGTCTACTTCCCCGCTCTGTTTTCGTCAATGCGGGCAAAGTATCCTCGCATCTCCAAAGCGTGTTGATCGATTTTCGCTTCCACTCTCATGAACCTTCCCCGCGCTTCATCCGCCAGCATGTATCGTCCGTTCAATTGCTTCACCAGTTCCTCGGAAATCAGTTTGTAATCCCGCACCGTCACTTCATGCGATCCAGGTTCGCCGCGTTCCCCCTGAGGTCCTGCTACCTGTTTTACGAACCTTCCGGCAACCCACACTGCAAAGCCGCCGATCATGGGTAATGCAGCGTAAACCGCCGCGTCCGGGACATTCATTCATGCCTTTTCCATTACTACGATTATCCCTAAACTCACTGAGAGAGCGAGCAGCATGCCCATCCAGTTGATGCCCGAACTGGAACTTGATCCTGATCCATTCGACCCATTTCCGCATGCCGATGTCCCCCAGATCGGAGAGTAATCCCCCATCCCCCGAGGGACTCCGCTGCCCTTCGTGATATTCGGGAACATCTTCGGCATTGCCATCTGAGGCTGTTGGGTTTGACTGTTTGGGGATGTTCCGCAGGACGAACGAAGCTGTTTTGTCTGCGCGGGCGAAAAGCCAGGGCTCTGAACCGTGACCGTATTCATCGGGATCACATTTGGCGCGGGGCTGACAATGGTTCCGACTGGCGAAGATGGGCTGCTCGTCACGTTCGCGTAGGTGTTCACTGCGGTTCCATTGGGACTCGATTGAGTGGGTGAATTCTGCGGAACGACAGGAGCGCTCGGCGTCAAACCAAGGGCTTGCGCAATCGATCCGATCACTCCGCTACCAGTTGGGTTTGCCGTCATCCCAGCCCCTTGAGGCGTCCAGCCCTGAGGCATCAAACGTCTTGGCCCCCTTCCTCCGGGACCCGAGACCGCCCAACGTCCCCCTCCGACATGCACCGCAACCGGCCCGCCCGTTCCGGCGCCATTGGTCGTCACGACTCCGCTTGAGCTGGGGATCGTCGCTCCGGCAACATCCGACGCCGCCGCCCCTGAAGTCACTTGCGATGCAGACAATTCCGCTGCCGTGTAGGGACCTACCGAACCGGCAACGCCAGATTGTTCCGCGTAGCAATCGGTGATCGACCGCGCATAGTTCACCCGCGCTGTCAAGAGACCGATCTGAAGGTTGCGAAAATCCACGAGCGCTTGGGGAATCGGCGTCAGTGTATTTGGCGGTAACGGAGCGGACGAAGAGACTAGCATCACAGCGCTCCCGGCAAGAAGCCATGCACAATGAGTTTGTCAAATACATACGCCGCGGCCGCGCCCAGGCCAATGTAAGCGGGGTACTTTACGACTCCGAGGGCCGCAACGGCAAGGTGCCTTGCAAGATAGCGTTTCATGAGTTGCTCCTTTTGAAGCGGGGCCGCGAAAGGAAATCGGAAAACGGCCCCGCCTTGTTCATCGACTCGGTTTGGATCGATGAGCGCTTGAAACTACTTTACTACTGAACCGGGCGATCCGTAAGACCATTCAGGTCGATGCGCAAGGAAATTCCGTTGCCCCCGGCGTTGGCGGCAACCAGCGTGAACTGATTTGTGGTCTGCGGGAAATAGATGATGATGGAAAACTGCATGAGCGGCGCGATGTACTTTGCGAAATCGCCGAAGCGCTTGCGGTTGTGCACGCTGACTTCGCCGTTCTGCCACACGCCCTCATTGGTCTTCGATGAGAATCCCATGATCCCCGTCCCGGAAGGATGCAGGGTAATTGGGCCTTCAAAGAAGATCTTGTCGAGGATCTTGAATTCGAAATACGAGTTGATCACGAAGTTGTTTTGATCCGTCAGGATCGTATTCGGAGAGAAGCTGTAGCCGATGGAATCGAGGACCAAATCACGAGGCGCCGCAAAGCCCTGCTGGGCCTGAGACGGCATGTTGGTCTGGACTTTCGAAAGCGTCACGCCGGCGTTGTACGGATCGATCTGACCGGCGACGGCGTTGAACAGCGAATAGTTCGAAGCAACGACGGTTCCGGCAGTGATGTTGAGCGTGTAGTAATAGGTCCACACGTCGCGCGACACCATGCCCTTAATGAGAGCGTTGATATCGACTGCCCCGGCATTGGTGAGGGGAATTCCTTGCCCCGCTCCGGTGGTTTTACCCGCGTAAGGCCCGGTTGCCCCGGCCTGGGTTGACATTGGCATTTTCGTCTTTTCCTTTTGTCTCTGCCGTCATCGGGACTTACGAGACTGTTCGTGTTGCGTTGAAGTCATGGGGCGGCGCGAAACCGCCCCGTTGATCGCGGGCTTTAAATCCAGTTCGGAGACCAGCCGGACATGCCGGCGCCGGAACTGTTTACAGCAGCGGGCGCGGCCACTTGAGCGGGCCATGGATTTGCGGGATTCGCCGACTTCAGCCCATTGGGATACCAAGACGGCGTGGGGAACATCGCGACCTGATAATCACCGAGGCCAGACAAGGCCAAGGCCGATCCGTAGGGCGTGTAGTCGTTGATGATGCGGAGGATGATTTGCACGGTTCCCCCGACTCCGATGCCCTGAGAGATGACAGGGTCTTTAGTGAAGGCGTGCGCGAGCCACGCTGCAAGGCCCGTTGCGACGGCGTTTGCGGCATAGCCGATGATTCCGGTGTTGGAAGCTCCCAGTACGGCTTGGGTTGCGAGCTTGGTTCCGACCGCGCCCGCAATCACGGACACCCCGGACTTCACCATTGTCATTACGCGCCCGCCCGGATTCGGACGGCGGGTACGATAGCGATTCGCTCTCCTTGTCGTGCGTCGGCGTCCAGCAGGATTGCTACGACGCCGTGAGTTCTTGCGTTTTCTGCTTCTTGCCACGGTGTTTTTCCTCTTTCTGTTTTTTCGTGCTGGATTGCCGAGCGTAATTGCAATGAGTTCGCCCGGGTTCTTCTTACGCTTTCGCGCAGAACTGTTTTTGCGCTTGCGAGCGCGATTTAGAATGTACATCCGCTTGCCAGCGGCGGACGGTGCGTTCCTTTTGCGCTTGCGCGCCGCTCGATTCATCACTGTGCTGCCATAGCCCGTGATGACGCGGCCCGATCCCCCGCCGCCTTTCGGGTTGCAGCGCTTCCTACGCCGCGCCCCGTTC
>Ga0302325_10010931_pt1 | contig 19596 bp, 22 predicted proteins | sample Palsa_T0_2_FD_201948 | JGI IMG/M metagenome (GOLD analysis project Ga0302325, IMG submission 201948) | Peat permafrost microbial communities from Stordalen Mire near Abisko, Sweden - Palsa_T0_2 | ecosystem: Environmental > Terrestrial > Soil > Palsa > Peat permafrost | place: Sweden: Abisko...
TATGCAAATACAGTATTCTCCATTTGAGTGATACCTCGTCTTGAGTAAAGTTCCCTAGCTCTAGGCTGAGTCTGAACGAGGGTTTACTGGTAGGTAACTTTCGCGACCAAAATAGCTCAAACGGACGCTCACCAAGTGGTTGGGCCAGAAACACAACTCCAAACATCGCGCGCCCAATGTTCTTGCTTTCTTCCCATCGTCTGATCAGCAGAGTGTCGCAGAGCGCGACAGCGCGAGAGATTGATTACTGTACTATACTACAGTACTGTATATATTACGTACGCGAGGTGAGTGAGGTGAGTGAGGTGAGTGAAGGACCTCGGAGGCAGCCAGCCAAGAACTCCCCCGTGCTTGGCCATCGGGGCGCATTCTCTTGGTGCCTAGACTTTTTCCGCTAGCACCAGATTTGCTGGCCACGGTAATGCTTAAATGCTTAAATGCGTACATAACCGACCCATACCAGGAGGGGCTGTGTTGGCGCCGAGGGTTTTTGCCAAGACTCTGCCTGCTGCCCGCACCCCCGATTCGACTCGGATTCGTTGATGCCTTAGTTAGTGCCTTATATTGTGCCTTGCACACACCTCGCCACCTGGGGCATCTGGCTACGCGCACCCCGATCCTCCCTCGTCACTGCGCGCTCTCTGCGCCAAGACTTCTTGCCAAGACGCTAGCGGTGGAAGCTAATGATGCCAAGACTTTCAGTTCCGCTCATGTGAGGGTACAAGTAAAGACAAGATCTCGCACTTTCCAGGGGATCGATTTGGACGTGTTGCAAACGGAATCTTCCTCATCTACAACTCCTTTCACCTTTTGCGAACTTTCAGCGATAGTGAGCAAGACATTCAAGCCTCACTACCCCCAATACCCGTATCCACCCATCGCCGCTACTGTATTTCCACGCTAGTGCCACACTGCGTAACCGACGGCCGCTGATTGGCCCCCCCTGCCGGAGCACCCCCCCTTGCACTCACCCTCACAAACTCGCCTCGCAATGTCTGCCCCCGCTCAGGAGGAACAACAGCAGGGCATTGCCACCACTTCTGCTGCCGATACCTCTAGACAGAGCATTGCGGCTGATGACAACCTGGCATGCCAATGGGACAAGTGCTCGGAACGATGTGCTTCCGCTGAGGCCCTCTTTGTAAGTCACCCATCCCCTTCTTGCTTTTTGTCCCTTTATCCGGATGAATGAGAGAGAACTAGTCTTCTCTAATCCTCTCTCAAGGACCATATCTGTGAGAAGCATGTTGGACGAAAGAGTACAAACAACCTAAACCTCACCTGTGGTTGGAACTCGTGCCGCACCACCACTGTCAAGCGTGACCACATCACCTCCCACATCCGTGTCCACGTCCCATTGAAGCCACACAAATGTGACTTCTGTGGAAAGGCGTTCAAGCGTCCTCAGGATTTGAAGAAGCATGTTAAGGTATGTGTTTGCACACTTCACTGCCAAGAATCACCAATTAAACGGTTGTTAGACACACGCCGACGACTCCGTCCTCCTGCGGACCCCCGACCAGCACCCAGGCCCGAGCTCTGGATATAGACAGAGTGGCAAAGGTATGTAAAGCAACACAATAGTTGTTCCCCTAAATACCCACATCTAACGAAGACAACAGTGATTGCTGACCTGCAAAACCTTGCAGCTAATGGTGGAGGCTACTATGACCATAATGCCCAGATGCATCCCGGCTCTGCTGGAGGCTACGCCAACTCCCATCACGCAACACACAATAGCTACTACACTCCCCAACAACCAACTTCATATGGCCCTGTCTACTACCCTGTCAGCCACGGAGGTGAGGTTAGCCAACATGCTGCCTTTGATTCTAGAAAACGCAACTACGATGCTCTAAACGACTTCTTTGGTGATCTCAAGCGCAACCGCATTGATGCTTCCTCATACCAGCAAGTTGGACAGCGATTGGTCGCTCTCCAAGGTATCCCTATTCAAGGTGGTGCTATTTCAGCAGACTACATGCAAGCCGCGCCTTCTCTGGTCTCTGTTGACGGTCATGGCGGCGGCGGCGGCGGCGGCCACCACGGTCACATGCCTCAACATCAATATGCCCTGCCATTGCCAAACTTGAGAACCAAGAATGACTTGATGAACATCGATCAATTCTTGGAGCAGATGCAATCCACTGTGTATGAGAGCTCCAATGCTGCCGCCGCAGCTGGCATCCAACAACCGGGTTCTCATTACACACACTCAGCTATTAACTTCCGCCAAAGCCACTCTCCCCCACAGACTGCCATCCACAATCTCAGCCACCTGAATTCCCACGTCTCTGGGGCTCCAATGGTGGCAACTCACTCGTCACAATCCACATCCTCAGGCACTCCGGCATTGACACCCCCCTCGAGCTCAGTATCATACACATCCGGTCACTCTCCAGTCTCTCCTCACGCAATGTCCCCGACTTCACGACATAGCTCCACCATGTCAGCAGCATACCCAAGCCTCCCAGCTGTCTCAATGGGCTACTCACCTCACTCCACAACCGCGCCAACCTCAACTCTCGGCACAAACTTCGACAGCGACCCTCGCCGCCGCTACTCAGGAGGAATGCTCCAGCGGAGCGCCAACCCACCCCGCAGCATCGGCAGGATGGACGTCTCCGACGACTCTACCACCCCCTCGCCAAAAGAAGCCACGCCGCACCCTGAGATTGTCAGATCCGAAATCTCAAGCAATATCGACCCTGCACTCTCTGGCGTCAGCTCGCCCGGTGTCCACTCCGAGAGTGGTGAAAGCGGTGATTCTGCTCGTGACCGTGCCGAGGAGGCTTGGATCGAGAACATCCGCGTCATTGAAGCCCTCCGCAAATTCATCTCCGATAAGCTTGAGCGCAAGGAGTATGAAGATGACGAGGATGTCTCGATGAGTGGTACGGACGCGAAGACTGACGCGGAGAAGAGTTCCGAGAGCTTGTATCCCGTTCTCCGTGCTGATGATGATTAGGCGATGATGATGATTTGTATGTGTTCATGTATGGCATTTATGAATGGTTTGTTATGGTTAGAGATGGGTGGCTTTGCGATTTATGGCTTGATTGCTGAGGCAATCGCTTGCTTTATGGTTCTAGTTTACTTAATGGTTTCGATATTACAAAAATACAAGGTGTTGTACTCAGTGGTCTGTACATGAATTTAAAAAAACCACTTTCTGAACTTTATCAGATAAACTCCTTGCCAAGATGAATGTGATGTGGGGCAGGGGAAACAGCCCAAGCAAAATCCTCGGTGGTGCAGTCCATGAAGATAGATATGTAATAATAAGAAACCAGATTATCAATTCGTAAATTCTCTACACCCTGGTGCTGCTGTATGCTATGCTTGCCCAATGCAATGCGGGCGTTCTAAAGTTACAAGATAAAGTGGTTGTACGGTACTGATACAGCTCGTTTGTCGATCCACGCCGAATCCCAGCGCCGGAAGACGCGATAGTAACGCCAAAGACCGCCATAAACCCATCGCTAGTAACTCCTCTTCAATGCCAGAACTCGAAGTCATAGAGATACCGTTCACTTCTTTTTGCCCCTAGCGTTGATTTCTCCCTTCTCACCAATACCGAGCGTGACTCGACAGTCAGGGCAGTACCATTTTGTTGTCCTCGGTGGGATCTCACTCAAACCAACACACTCCAGATGGAACCACTCTTTCTCGCACTTTACACATGTTAGTATTTTCCTCTTTCATCAAAGAAGCGGGGTGAACTTACATCATTGTTCTCACAACCAATCATAGTCCCAAAGCTAACCCGATTGCACAAACAGTATCGAGGCTCATCAGGATCAATGATGTTGCCTTCATCATCGACCTCGTCGAAGTTTTCTTGAACTGCACTTCCTTCGCGCCCGTCTTTCTTTTCTTTCTTAGTGCCAGCTTTCTTGCGCGTTGCGACGCTCCGCTTGCCCACGCTGACGGCGGTAGAACCCTCAGAGCCTGCGGTGACGACTCCAGGTGCTGGGCGCTTTGTACGCTTACTTGGTTGGCGAGGTTCAGGGGCTGGAGTATTACGAGCAGTACTGGCACGACGTGGTCGGTCGATCGTAGCTGTTGCTATTGGACCAGCAGGCTCAAGACTAGCTGCTTTGCTACGAGAAGAGGTTGGTCGTTTTGGGGGTAGGGGTTCCTCGGCGGGGGCTGGGGTTGCCGCAGCTGAGGTTCGTCGAGGTCGAGTGTTTGTTGCAGTCTCGACCGGTTTCTTGGCTTCCTTCTTTGCGCCCTTTCTCGGCTCTTTGGCAGGTGGTAGGATAGGAGTTGATGATTTCTTTAGTGATGGAAGAGGAGCTGGAACTGAAAGTATCTCAGCTGGCGCCTCGAGAGGAGTCACGACTGATTCGGAAGCAATCGATGGAGCAGATTCAGCAGCAGTTATAGGGGATGCTTGCTGCGTTGCAATCGGTTGTGGCGCAGGGACTGGTGTCTCTGTTTTGTTTCTCTTGAGTGGTGGCTTCGTAGGTTTTGCAGCAGCCTCTCCTTCGACAGGCTTCTCTGCTTCACCTTCAGGGGCAGGTGACTCTCTCTTGCGTTTCTTGGCCGGAGTCTTGCTGGGTGTCTTAGCTACTAGAGCTTTTTTGTCATCCTTATTCGGAGGTTTGCTGAAAAGACCTTTCATTGCCTTCGCGGCTTCAGCCATCTTCCGAGCGGACTCCTCAGCTTCTTCCGCTGCCAATTTGGCGAGTTCTTTTGCTTGATTTTCTTTCTTCAGCTTCTTTGCTTCATTCAGCTTCATACCGCGATTGCTGAGCTGGGGCTCCTCAAGGCGTAATGCTTCGACACTGATCGCTCCTTCAGCATGAACAGTCTCGCCTCTCAGTTGGGGTGGTTGTGGTTGGTCGAATGGTTCTCCTGCGGCTTCCGCCTTTGCCTTTGCTGCCCGATATGCTTCAATCCCACGGCCGAGCATCTTCAACTCTCGTGCAATCATGGTATCACTTGGGCTCCAGATTGCGTTCTTCTTCATCCTCTTCCGCAGATGTGCAAGTTCCCAGGCATTCAGCTGTAGCCAAGGAAGATGCTCATCTCCTTTCACAGCATCAGAAGGCGGCGGCTTGAGTTTTGCCAGAGCATTGCTTGTTGAGATACCAGCAACAGCACTATGAACGTTTGTACCCATAACTCCGGGTGGTCGAGGTCCGCGGGGAGGTTTAGGCGCTTTATCCTTCTTGGATTTCGAAACCTTCAACCTGATCTTGCCACTATTGGCACCAAGAGACCGTCCCGGGGTATCACGAGGAGTGAGAGGCTCATCGTCATCCGAATCCCAATCATCGCTTTCTGATCCAAAGGAGAAGTAGTCAAGCTCGTATGGAGCAAGGACTTCTCCCGGAACCGTAATTCTTGGGACACGAGGTTGGCGTGGCCTTGGTGGTCCAGGATCTGCCGGTGCCCCACCTCCACCCAAGTGCAGTGTGATTTTCGGTGCCTTGGCTTTTTGGGGGACTGGACTTGGCTGTCGAGAGGGAGGGAAGTTCGCAAGCGACTCTTGAAGCTTTGCTAATATGGTCTTAGCTCGGTTGTAATGGCGGTCGACGTTCTCAGCCATGCGGTTCGCCTCTGCTAATGACAATGTGCGGGCACTGACAGCTTGCCCAAGATTCTCTGAGATCTCTGCGCGGAGCTTCACGGGATTTGGCTTTCCATCTGCAGGCAGGCTAGGAAGCTCCCCATATCTCTTGGTGAGTTCGTTGACATTGGCCGAGGCCTCACAGTAAGTTTGATCAAGGTTGCCGATTAGGGTAAGAGATCGGATCATGTCGGACGGCAGGTATTCGGTGAAGTCGAGATAATCGGTAACTGTAGCTTGGGCATCAGGATCAGTAGGTAGATCGAGTGCCTCCATGCTGTTATTCAGGTTAGACATCGATTGGAGAGCTTCTGCGATCTTGCCCTTGTTGCGCCGGGAGCTCGGGCTGGTGCTCTCGAGGGGAACGTCCATCGACTCGGAGGGCGCCATCTCCTGGGCTGGCTGGCTAGTATCTTGCACAGTTCTGGAGGCTTCTGATTGCGACTGGGGCAGCTTGATGCGACAGCTCCAGATGCCACTATCATCGAGCCATCTAGGAGTGAAGTCAGCGACCTGAGGTTCTTCTGTGCGGACGCGGTCGGTAACGCGAATAGACACTAGAACTATCCCTGCTAGCGCCACAAGAGCCCCCGAGCACGTGAATCGAGGTGAAGGCATGAAAAGTGAAGCTTACCGTCTTGATGCATCACTGGCCATTGCAAAGGCCATGTTTCAGGTCATGGGGACGATAGTTGTTTGCGTTGGAGCGAGGGTGTGGTTCTATTTTGATCCTCAATCTTAAAGAAGCCAAAAACAAGCGCGAGGAGCGCGTGATCGCGCCTTCCAGATGTGTTTCAGGTCGCTTTACCCGCAAGTCGACAGCAGCAATTATGGTTTGTTTTTGTGAACTAGCCCGCATTCACCACTCTACAGTGAATGCAAATAACGACAGTATCTGTCTTACTCAAAGCTACAGTAGTCCTCTTCCCATGTTCTCTTGCGCGTATTCTCCCTTTCCATGAATCATCCAGCCATGCATTATGCATGATTCTCCAGTCCATAAACGCCCTTCCCAAAGCAGGCAAATCAAACAACCAGCCCTAACATAAAGAAACCCATACAAATTACATTGCAAAGCCTAGTGCTTAGAAACACAACGTGTCAATGTTAGATGGGATCATGACTTTTTTCGCCTTTGGAGGTAAAGGAATATTGAACCAGCTTCATACTCCCATACACACATTCTTCTCCACCCTCTTCCAACCATAACCACTATCTAGTGACATGGGTGGCTTAGAAATCAAATGAATACTATTCTTAATACTATCAATACCGATGCTTCACCATCTCTCTCTCTCTCTCTCTTTTAACCAGAACCACTGTTAAAACCTAAAAAAAAAAAAAAAGAGGTCTTCTCCTTATACTATCAGTGCCCATGCTTTGCTATCACCTAACTCCAACGCCTCCCCTCCCCTCCCCTCCCCCACTTCTTTTCGCGATCTCAAATCATAAATCTCATCAAGTATTTTCGCAACTTTGATACAAGTTACCAAACACCTGTCTTGTGCCTTTTGAGCAGTATTCTTTCGTTGCTTAATACTTACGCTCCCTGCCGTACTACGCCGTTGAGTCGTATTGAGTGGGGTTATAAAGCTATAGCCATACACATTTGCTGTTTGGAAAGATCAAGAGAAAGGCGAAAGACTGATACACAAGCCTGAAAGCTGGGTCGTTGCTATTAACGTTCATCCACGCGTGAGGTGTCGTTCTCCTTTTGGTCAAAGAAAGGCAAACAACGAGCTGGTTGAAGCCAGAGGGTTCGGGGTAACGTGTGATCTACACGGAGGTCGATCGAAGTTCGCAGTGCTCGAAAATGTGAAGTGTGAAAAGGCTATTCCATTTTGCTATCCAGATCATTGGCAAGGGGATTCAACGCATGACAAGGTCGCAAGCCTTGTCTTGTAAGCGGAGATTGTCCTGCTCCTCTCGCAGTGCATTTGCCTCATAGCGTTCAACAAGTCCAGAACGGTTATTTCGAGCTGACACAACTAGCAGCTGCAGTTGAGATGCGATCTCAAGGAATAAGAAGGACTCAAAAAACCCAGGACAGCGATCACAAATCCTTCCGCAATCAACCACACGCCTAGATGAGTGTCTATTTCATAGTGAGCGGCGCCAAAGAATCCACCGTCAGTTGTGTTAGGTGCTCTCCAGACTCGATGGTACCTGGTATTTTTCTCTTTCAGAGTAAATTGGTGCTGTCTGATCCCACCGTGTATTCCTATCCGTCGACCGTATTATGTATTAGCATGCTCCGAGTAGACATAAGTGCGTTCCACGAGTAGCTCAGTGGCCACAAGATGAAGAAAGTGGACATAAACCAACGGGTCGGCGCCGAAAGTTGCTGCTGCTAGCAAAAGAGACTTCTGGTTCCCCTAGTCTTCGCCATATATACGCATGCAGAATAATGCTCCCATCCACAACGCCCCTGTCCCAAAGGAGACAAATCAAACAACCAGCCGCTAATGTAAAAAAAATAAAAAATCTTGCAAATTGCAAGTCTAGACAATGAGCTTTGTTGATAGAACACCGAATGTCCTAACTCAAATCTCACAATCCACCTTTTACCTCATATCTCATATAGCACCCACAATCCCTAGAGCAGTTCCTGCCAAGCCACTAGCGACAACCCAAACAGCTGAATACCCGATTGCCCCCCTAGCTTCCACTCCCTCGATTGTCAAAGTCCGCAAAAAGGTGTTGATCCCACTCACTAGCATCAAAGTAACCGTCCTCTGGATCGTTACCTTGGTTTCTGTACTATAGCCCCAGACATTGTACCAGAAAGTCTCTCCTGGAGTGGCGGTCCCTGGATTGAAAGGGGCCTTCTTAGGATCAGCAAGAGAGGGGACAGCTCCCAGTGCTGGTGCAAAGATGAAGGACTCGGCTGCGAGGCCGAGAAGGATAGTGATCGGAAAGAGAGATATTGGGGTTGCGCTATGCGCCGCTGTTATGGTTGGGATGTTTGAGAAAAATGTGACTAGATAGACCGGCAGGTAAGAAACACAGGCAACATAAATGGTGACGGCGTAAATCCCTGCTGCAAGTATAGTCGCGTATGCTTGGATTGAAGTAGATGCAAGAATTTCCTTGTTCGGAACGTTGGCCGAGGGCTGTCTCGAATGGGACGCTGAGTGTGCAGGTGACAGAGGACGAAGGAGCCGGAACGGCAAGAAGGAGGACAGTGAGTCGATGGTCAGAGAAACGAGGATAGTGATAGGTCGGACTTGGTAGAATGCGCCGAGTAGGTAAAGCTGTTCAAGAGTTAGCAGAGAACTCCAGGCGCGAACAATATCCTACCGGGGGACCCTGGGATAGCAGACTCAAAGCTCCCAGATCATAGGCGTCATAATTCCCAAACCATCCCAGACCAAGCTCGAAGCTATAGCACCTTATAAGTCAAAGTCCCAGCTTTGAGAGGAGACTACTCACGTTCTCCATCCTACGAGCGCGCCAACCTCCCACCATTGATCCAGATTCCTCGATACGCGAGAAAGATCCGCTGCCGTATAGTCTGCTGTAAAGGAGTATAGCATCGTCGAGAGCGTCAGGCTCAAAACTACCAGGAGGGGGAACCTGAGCAGTGGAGGGATCTTCGATGGACGGACAACAGCGTCGCCTTGCTGCACAATCGCTGTTGCCCTCTCAGAAAATTGTCCTCTTGGCATTCTGATATCTGCGAGAGTACTAAGGAAAGTGGAACGCTGAGCAATAAATGTTGTGGTTGTTGACCGAAACTTGGGATGTTTACCTTTACCATGAGAGGGGCTTAAACGGTGACGTAGCCTGTGTTCAGACAACCTACCCATGCAAACAATGCAAAAGGGGTGCTTAGGAAATCTTTCACACCTTTATGTTTTTCTTCAAATTCTTCTCAAAATTCAACCCATTTATGGTCTCCAAATATTACATCTCCAATATCGAGACAAGTTGCTGATACGTCAAGTCGATTGCAGAAATTCATCAATTCTTATCAGTAGCTTTCAAAGATGCAGTCTGGTCCTTTCAATTCCATGCAGGCAAGGCACGCAAGATAACATCACATTTGTTCATCAATTTGTTCATCAATTTGTTCATCAATTTGTTTCATACATTTGCTATATGACATTTCGAAAGATAACCCCTACAAATGTTGTGGCGTTTGCTCGACGCGGTCGTTCAACTTTAACCTCGTGGTATCTGTCAAGTCCACTTCTCGGTGCTGAAAGTCGGCTGCGGAGTCATGCTCGCCGGATTTACATCAAATACTACATAGGAAATGGCCAAAGCTTCTGAGGAAGGCATCCATCTCAGGAAGAAATCATTCCTCCATGCGACCAAAGACACCATCGTCATCTTCATCACTACGCCCTCGGGATCGTTGGTCATACTCATCATCATCAGCGACGCTTTCCTCGCTCTCTTCCATCTTTACATCGCCGTCTAGATGGACTTGGTGCCGCGTGCTTTCGGTCTGGCGAGGATGTTGGCCTGGAGTGAGAGTTGAGCCCAAGTTGCTCTGGCTCAAGTACTGCGCAGGGATATGAGGCACAGGCGGTGCATCCTCAGGGAGAGTGACAGGGAGGACAGTCCTTGGTGTACCGGTGCTACCAAAGCTGCAAGAGAGCAGTTCGACGGCAGCTGCCAAGCCTTCATCTTCTTGGTTGCGACTGATGCCCGAAGACAACGGACGGCGCTCGTGGCTGGGTTGACGATAATGGCCAAAACCAGACCCATTGGGAACACTTCCTCCAGGAAGAAGGTTGGCAGATGGCGCGGACTGATACGAGCGGGAGAAGCTGTGCCCACTGCTATATCGCTTGTGCCTCCCAGTATATGATCCGCTGTTGTAGGCATTAAACATGTCTTGCTGTGGAGGAGGCGTGGTATCGGCAGAGCTTGTACCATCATGCTGTTCCGATGAACCTGATGCAGCTGGAGACGCTGAATCCTGGTCGCTTTGGAAGTCCTTTGCAGAATCTGGAGGCGTAGTGCCATCTTGATTCATGGCAAGAAGAACAGAGGCTGCTTCCAAGAGCTGCACTTGCTGGTGCTTAGAAATGAGCAATTTGGAAGTGTAAGACCATTCTGGAGTATGCTCCCATCTGCAGTCAAATGTTAACAATGTTTCTTCCAAAAGCTTTGCACTTCAGTCGTGGTAGTTCCAATCCCACGACCGACAGTGCAAATGCGAAGCCCAGATAGACCACGCTAGAAAAGAAGGTGAGCACGAACAAATGCTTAGACAAGCAACTGCTGTGCTTGTATCCCTTTCCACACTTGTCACACTTTAGTTCGTTCCCGTTCGTCTTCTTTCCGTCTTTCATCAAGTGTTGGCCTTCGCTGGCTCGTCTCATACGAGACTGTTTAAATCCAGTCTCTTCATCATCGTCCATTTCATCATTCTGATCGTCGTCAATTGCGCTCTCGCTCCGATCCGATTTACCACCGGACGTCAATCGAATTCTGTGGCCTGGCAAGCTCGCAGGTGGTGAAGGAAGACTGCTAAGGGCTGCAGATCTGGCAGAGGCGTTCTTCGACATTGTGTTTCGGCGGTTGGAGATAGGCATTCCCAAAGTAGTATCTCCAGCCTCCCTCACTGCTGCTACCATAGCTGCGACATTGCTGGCGGCGTTCGAAGACACACTCTTGCGACGTGTCACTCTGTGACTTGTGATAAGGGAACCTGAAGATACTGAATGGGAGTGATTTCGTGAATGGGATTTAGGAAGGGAGCCAGAATTTATGGACATTGAGAGGCGGTGTTGGCTTAAAGGCCTGGAGGAATGTTGGATTTCCTGTAACATTGGCAATGATCAGCGTTGATCTAAAAATAGCCGTCTGGAATTGAGTCAAGACCAACCTTGGAAGAAGCCATGCTTGTGAGAGATTTTAAGTGAAGACGGCCCTCAATCCTCGAAGCTTTGAGAAGCTACAATATGAGGGCCGAGAAATTGTCCGACGTCAATGTTGCTGGAGGTTTCGAAATGTCGAAGCTCAAGCTACCTGCATAAACACGCGAGACCGAAGTTTGAACCAGATGGGGGCACCTTGGGCAGTCGACTTGACGATGTAAATAGCGGGGGATGGGCGAGACGATGGTTGAATTGTTTGGAAGTTCGAATTGGAAGGCGGGACGTTGCAAAACAAATTCATTCGATTGTCGCACTTGGAATGGGCAGGCTGCTCGAGTGGTGGTAGGATATGAGATGAGACGCGAAAGCAGCGGGGTTTCGGTGCGCCTGAAAGAGGAGGGCAGTGTCTTGTAGGCTGAGCACAATCGAATAAGCAGCAAAGCCCTCGATCGATGCGAGCCGCGGTCGTGGATCGGTCGTTGGTCAATGGATTCGTAACAGCAGAAAAGAAAGTTGTAGGAATGGTGTGCGGAGCCAGGTGAGAGAAAAAAGTTGCGAGAGAAGTACAGTATTTTTGGAGTTGGAGGGAGTTTTCGGTTTGAAGATGGCTCGCCCAGAACCGAACCGAAGCGGACAAGACAAGGCAGGGCCAGCCCAAGGCGTGCAGGCGCAGGTGGAAGAAGTGCCAATGGGTGCCAGGGCCAATGTTGCCAATTATGATCGCTTTCCTTCCTTGCTGGGTAGCTGGGCCCGCAAAGGGGGGGGGGAGGGGGGAAGGGGGGGTGGAAGGAGGGAGGAGAGATTTTAAGTGAACCACACCCCAAAGTTAGTTCTAGAGCAACGCAATGCACGTAGCAAGATTATTTACTTCGAACGAGCCGCGGCACTCATGTACTCAATCAGCAGCAGCAGCAGCAGTAGTAGCCGGCGGGATCACTATTTGAAACCTCATCAGGAAAAACTCGACGACTCCCCAAGGACCACCAGGACCCTTCCCCAAGTGAGCGTGTCTCTCAATGTCCATAATTTTTGCCATCACACGGCCATGACAAAGAAACGCCTCGCTGCGAAATCGTACACCCTCGGGATGGGGGTAGTAAGAACAGCAAGACGGCTAGGCCCCATCGGGCACCCCTCGTGATTCTTCAAGCAGCGCAGTCTGGCTGCGGCGATCAGCCAATAATCTGTATCACAGGACACCTGGTCGTTGGAAGAATGCCATTGGGGCCAGCCTGGAGTGTGTGTGGAGTGTGTGGCCCGAGGTGGCGACAGGACAGCAGGCAGCGCCAGCAGCATGGTTTGCCGCATGACGGAAGATTGGGAAGGAGGCCCATACGAGTACGTTGTACGAATACTGTAAGCTGAGCGTCGCTGCTGTGTCAGAAGGAGAGAGGAGAGAGGAGGAGGGAGGAGGGAGGGAAGGAGGAGAGCTCGTCGGCCATGTCGCAATTGACAGTTGACCGCAGACGCCGCGTTTCATCGGCAATAGACCCAGATGTGGATCAGATACAAGTACTGTACGTACTGTGCAGTACAACGTACAGTAGAGTGAGTGACAGACAGGACGGCGTGATAATGATTCTCGATCCCGCGACTGACGCATGGCCTTTTTGACTGAGTCGGTCTCTGCGAACACGTGGTACAATTACTTACTGTAATTCTTGAAAAACCCACAACTGGGTTGCCAGCAGCTACAATACGGTACAGTAACAGCCTGGCACTGGCACTGGCACTGGCAGAACTCGCCAGCACCGCCGTAAGGTACGGGAAAACTACGATTTGGTGTACGGTAGTTCTAGCTGTGTCTGGCGACTTCGTGCCTGTTCCTGACCGGCTTTGCGCCGGAAGCCGACCACAGACGCACAATTCTACTGTACGAACTGTATTGTATCAATATCCATGGTGTCCATTTCTCCAGTGCTCTAGGCCTCGAGCCTGCTCGACTCTTCAGACGGAGCCGGCAGGATCATCGCTGCTTATTTGCATGATCAGCACTGCTAACATATAGGTTCATGCGCATTCGATTCGTCCAACATGCCCAAAGTCAAAATTGAAGGACACAGATCTGAACAAGCCCATAGCTCTATCTGCTCGTCTGCTTGCTCCACAAAGAGACTTGGTCGCGGATAGGCCGATCAATGCCAGAACGGGGCGCTTCCCACAGCGGCTGCACTTCTCACTTCTCCACCTTGCTCAAAGCGGGGATGTGGCTCTCAAGTTGATTGGAAACCCGCACGCCAAGGTGGGATTTCATGCTCACCAGAGCGGGCGATTCGAACGGCACAAAATTCCCAATGGGAGAAATTGTCTTTCTGGCGCGACGTGGGAGGAGAGGAGGAGAGTGGGAGCGAGTGGGAGCGAGTGGGAGCGAGTGGCATCGAGTAGGAAGCTGTTACGTGCTCGTCCAGATCAGCCAACGTGCGCCTCTGATGCTCGCACGCCCTTGCCCAATGCCCGTGCACAGGAAAATCAAAGTACAAAAGTGTTCAGATCTTGGAGGTGCTTGCTGATCCCGGGAATTTGATAGAGCCTGTTCAAGGAGCAGCCCGTGCTGAAGATAGGGCTCGTGGAGACCGAGAAGATTACGGTAGTTGTCCCCTCTAGCCTCGGGTCGAAGATCTATTTCTCAATTGGCATGATTGCTAGCCAGAACAAATAGAGCTTCTGCAGCAACGCCGAATTTTTCTGAAGATTGTTTTCGTGAAACAAATTTTTTGACAGGCATGCTTCCTTGACATTCGTCAGTGGTGAGGGGCATCGTGACCTGCATTAGTATCGCCCAGGTCGAGGATGTGTCTGGTGGACAGGGACCTCCGCGAGACACGCACAATTAATCCCTCGCTGGACGCCACGGCGCTGCCTTAGCGTGGCCCGACACCCAGATCAGCTGTCTCCTGGTTAGTACTCGTTCTCGTTCAGTCAAACAAACAAACGAGGTCAGATACTGTATAGAAATCACAGGACCCTTCCACGTAAACCACTTCCTTTACCGTTCTGTATTGTCAACAATAGATGCCAGTTGGCGGCTGTGCAACCGCTACACAGTAAGCCAAGCAAAAAAATAGAAAGGCCATTGTGCGCGTGGCTTGGTCAGGAGTCTCATGGAATACACTCTGATGTTATTCGAGAGAGAACTAATTCCATGCCTAGAGTCCGGGACAGCCGGACCTTACTTTACGTTTGGTCAGGGATATCCGACAGGCACGGCTTCAACAAAACTTCGCGGAGCCATAAATGCAGCCAGCGAGAGGACTGGTCGACCTCATCGCACGTGACCCGGCACTATTTGGATCCCAGAGGTTCGAAAGGTTCAACGTGCCCAGAGGTGTGCGTGTGCGTATGATGAACCCATCTTGCGGATTACTCAAGACTCAAAAGACTTCCAAATTTCTGCAGGTCATGACGGTCATAACGATTCCCATGACGCGGCTAAAGTCGCCCCCCTCGGATAATGAAGCCTCGGGAGTCCCCATAGTAACTTCATATGAGACATGCCATGATGCCATTCGCCTATCGGCCACACATGCAGTCTTTGATGCCCTGCCATGAAAAGAAAAATCCTTCTAAAGTAGTCTTCTAGAACCAAACCCCGCCGAGATCGGCAGTACCCCTCCAACAAATCCTAGGAGAAGGTCTACAACGAAATAGTTTCCCCAGACAGAAAAAAAGGTCGATTATGAAGATCATGAAGACCGACGAGCTACCAGAAAAATTTCGTTGCCAATTTCTGTTCCTGGCAGACAGGAAGAAAAAAAAGAAATTATATCTCTCAAGAAGACGTGACAGCCACGCCAAGAAATCAGAAAAAGCAAAACCGGGATGATAAGCTCTCCTATCTAATCAGTGCTCGAGACATCACACACACAACATGCCTCCGTGAAAGCTATCCACAGGCTAACTCGATCATTGAAACTCTAACGCATTCAGGCCCGAGAGAAGATCAGAAACATGGCAGAGGCGTACAAAAAAGTTGGAAGAGGTGGTGCGGGGAACTTTTATAGCAAGAAGGACGTTGAAGATGTCAAAGGGAAGGGAAAGGCTGTGGTATTCCCCCTCCCCTTTTTTTTCTTCATCCCCTTTTAAAAGCTTGCCTACCTTTCAACGTCCTTCCTCCCAGAGAGGGTCTACGTTCTTTCACTTCAATTCTAATTCATGCCTTCTTGCATTGGAAAAACATTTTACCTCAATCTCCCTACCTTTTCCCCACATCAAATATATCTACTTCAGACGAGCTAACAAATACACACAGGATCCCGAAGTCCTTCCCCCGGCGACGGCAGACCTAGCTCGCGCTCTCTCTGCCTCCCAGCCAACACCCGAGTACCTCCATACTGGACGCGGAGGAGCAGGGAACTGGCTCAAACCAACCGACCTCACTTCCTCCGGCCTGACCCAAACCTCCTCCCCAGACCCAACCTCCATCGCCCCTACATCCTCCAGCTCCTCATCCACCGATGCTGGCCCCTCAACTTCCTCCTCCTCTTCCTCCTTAACTGCACCCCCCGTACGACCCGGAATAGGGGTTTCCAAGCGCGTGTTAGGAGGTAGCAAGCCATCGTATAAGGGGGGAAGGGGCGGAGCGGGGAATTACACGGATTTTGAGGCGGAGGAAAAGGCGAGGAGGGAGGAGGAAGAAAGGATTAAGATGGAGATGGAGAGGAGGGTAGAGAGGGATGTTGAGGCTGGGCTGGCCAGGCCTGCGAGAGCTTACGGGGGCGTTGTTGGGGGGAGTTATGAGATGACCTAGTTCACATACGTGGTGGGGGCTTGAAATTTTGCACTGGAGTTTTGAAGAACTGGGTTTTGTGGGTTGGTTTGCTCGGTGTTTTTATTTTTGATGTTTGGTCTCCAGTCGGGGTTTGGTACTGGGTAGTCGAGTGCATAATTTGAACGTACTTGGCCTGACGCTGCCGTTGGCGGTACTAGCGACCATGGTATTCTTTCTTGACGCCAAAGGTGTTTCCTCCTCCCTTCGCTGGGCTACATTTGATTCCAGCTAGATATCGACCTTTTGTAGGTCCAACATTACCTGATCGAGAAACTTAGATGTGCCTTGATTTCCGAGACATTCAAAGGCGAGGACTTCGGATGTCCTATGACTTACGAGATATTCGAAAGCATAAAATTACAAGCGTATCGTATTCAGAGATGTGTAGATGGAGACCACCCACTTTAAATCTGCATTACCTCTTGAAATACTTGGAGGTCAAGGACTTTGAATGTGCCACGTCCGGAAGACAGTCGAAGGGACGAGAACATGTTATAAATCGTAGGCGGCGATAGATACTTCGGAGGCGAATGGATTTGCATAAACCAAAGCTCAAGAAACATTCAAATGGGGAAAGAAAATATCAAGAATATCCTGTATATGGTCTCCTTCCCAGCTGGATTGCGCTTTTGTGTTTGATAGGAGCCACAATAGAGACGGTTTCGTCTTGTTTTAATGCCGAATGATTTGGAATGAAATTTATGCAGAAGTGAGCAAAGCTAATCTATGGGAATCATTGCTGAATATCGAAGTGAGTAGCTGAATGGGCAATAGCGCTGGTTTGTCGCGGCGGACTTAAAATTGGCGGTTTAGCGAGAAAGGGGGAAGAACTGGTCCGACGTTGAGAATATTAGTGGTAACTACGGTTTAGCAGTACCTTGTCTTTTAAACACAGGTATATATGCAAATGAAGAAGAGGCTTGAATTCAGGTTTCTGTGTTATGGAAAACGAGGCGAGAATCTATGCTTCGCGGCCTCTATAATGCAACGCTGAATAACCCGAACCTAATACTTGTAATAATCAGAAACCTGACGCCATGAAAAAACTGCGCGCGTAACCTATGCATTAAATGTTCCTCTTCAAGTCCCTAAATTTGAGCCCATTGCACAAGTCAACCTCACCACCTTCACTGCTCCTTGGAGGTCCCACTCTCCATCTCCTTGTCTAATTTCTTGTCTTTCGCACCTGCTTCATCGTTCTTCTCATTCTCTGCTTCCGTCTCTTCACCCCCAGAGACCTCCAGTTCCTCTTCATCCACGTCTTGATCACCCCCTCTCATCCTCACCAGTGCCGCAGCAGCCTCAGCAGCAAACTTACACTTTAACCTGATCGACTCTCCATACTTGTAAAACAAGAATGGGAAAGGAACACACATCAATGCCAGGAAAGCGGGAATTGAGGACGCCCAGTGGATGCCGAGATTTTGGTACATATCTGATATTGTCAGCTCACTTAACGTGACGAGGGGAGAAACTGGTTGATGCTTACATGTTGTGAAAAGGGGGAAAGCCGCGCCAAATAATGATCGCAAGACACTATTTGCTGCCAACACAGAAGCGGCATAGATCACATAGGAATCGATAAGGTAGTTCATGATACTCAAGAAGACGAGCACCATCCCGAATCCGAAAGGTGCCGTGGCAATTATGCTTATGCTCCAGTGCAAGCCAGGATAATTTGTCCAGGCAAACCAGAACAGGCCAATAGGTAGGAAGACGGATCCAAGCATTGCCGGCGGTAGTCGAGCTTCAGGAGGAGCCTTTCCATCGTGCTTAGCCTCGGTCTTCTTGTACCGTTCATTATCATAAATCGAATAGGCGACAGCGATCATCTCTCCGACCATAACACCAACGAAAGCCAATCCTCCAACTCCTGGGGACCAGCCTCTCTGTTGCTGGTATACAATGGGGAATGCGGCAAACATCATGTACAGGGTTCCATAGACGATCGCCATGTAGATACTCAGCAGTAAGACAATCGGTTCTCTGAATAACAGAATCCATGGACGTGATAATGCGGTTTTATATTCTTGGCTCACGGTCTTTTTCCCATGTTCGATTTCCATCTTGGATTGGTAGACTTTGCCGGTCATGTTGGAGAGTTTCGCGGCGCGGCGGCGGAGGATGACGGGCGTGTAAGTTTCGGGAATGGTGAGAGTGCCGATGATCCAGAGAGCGCCAGTAAAGATAGCCATGAGGCCTTCTACCCATCTCCAACCTTCAGTCTCACCAAGGAAACCACCGATGATTGGTCCTATTTCGTAAGTTTTGGCTTTTAAACTAGGGTAGTTTGTGGCTCGAACTCACCAAGAGTAGGCCCTAAGAAAGGAGCCGCAGCAAACACACTCATTGCCAGTCCTCGGTGAGAGGCAGGAAACATATCTGCAATAACACCTCCAGCATTCGTCAAGGGCGACGATCCAAAAGCGCCAGCAAAGAACCGTAAGATGAGAAGTGACTGAATATTCGGTGCGCCAGCAGCTCCAGCGTTGAAGGCTGTAAGCATAGCATAAGTACCAATGAAGAGGACTTGACGGCCGTATAGCTCTGACATAGGGGCCCATAGCAGGGGCCCGATAGCGAAACCAAGAACAAAGAGCGAGATTCCAAGGGTTACGGCTTCATCACCAACACCGAAAGTTGTGATAATTTGCTCGACACCGCCGCTGTATGCTGATGAGACGAATGCTACCGCAAGAGTTGCCTATAAAAAAGATGGTAGTCAGTATCAATAGCCATAAGTAAAGGTGAAAGTTCGAAGGAGTTTAGAAGACATGATTATCTAGTTGTGATAGGGCAGATAAAGAAGCATAATGCCCACAGCTATCCCCCGCTTGCGATGATAAGTGGGGAGCAAACTCACAAATGCTACGAGAAGAGTGATCATCCATTTCTTCCACATTGGAAAGAGCATAGGATTCCTCCGATCATTCTCGATGTATTCCACCATATACGGATCTTCTTCTGTTCCGGAACCTCTATATGGCCAATTTAAGACTTCAGGCGTTACATGCGTTTGATCCATCACCAACTTCCAATGCGACGTTTTCTTCTGTATCCTTCCCTTCTGAGCCTCTACGTCTCGCTCGGGGGGTTCTGTTATCGTTGCCGATGACGCAGATGAGTCTGGTTGGGCCATCACTGCGAGTGTCGAACTGTGGAACTCAGAGGACCTTCACAACTGTCGAACAGAAGCCGAACTGAAGGGGGTATCATAGAAAGAAATATCGCATCTCGCACTTAGAATCAACACCACTGAGGCGCAAGTCCGCAACCTCTAGCCTATCAACTTTTGCATATCTAGATTGCCGGTCCCTTTTCCCTACGCATCTCCGGAGGGGATTCATATTTTTATACTGCATAACCCTGCACAACCCGCACAATTTTGCACAATTGTGGGATAATTGCCCCGCTTA
>Ga0302325_10010932_pt1 | contig 19595 bp, 16 predicted proteins | sample Palsa_T0_2_FD_201948 | JGI IMG/M metagenome (GOLD analysis project Ga0302325, IMG submission 201948) | Peat permafrost microbial communities from Stordalen Mire near Abisko, Sweden - Palsa_T0_2 | ecosystem: Environmental > Terrestrial > Soil > Palsa > Peat permafrost | place: Sweden: Abisko...
GATCCGCTTCGAGGACGAGCAGATCGAACATCTTTCGCCCGATCAACGTATACGTCGCGGCATCGCATACATGTCGGAGCAAGGTGTCTTTGCAACGCTGACGATCGAAGAGAACATCCGGCTCGGCGGATATTTCTTGAGTGGGGCCGAGGTGCGGCGGCGCAGCACACGACTCTTCGAACTATTTCCCGACCTGGCCAAAAAACGGCGCGACGTCGCCGCTTCCCTGTCCGGCGGCCAGCGCAAGATGCTCGGGATCGCCAAGGTATTAGTTTCCGAGCCGAAGCTGCTGTTGATGGACGAGCCGTCCTCCGGTCTTGCACCGGTCTTCGTCAAGCAAGTCGTCGACGTGCTGCGCACCGCGATCGGCGATGGCACGGCGCTGCTCATTGCCGAGCAAAATGTCGCATTTTTGCCGCTCGCAGATCGCGGCTATCTCATCGATGGCGGCCGCGTGCGGCTCTCCGGAACGCGCGAGCAGCTCGAATCGAGCGGTGCGGTGCGGGAGGCCTATTTCGGTCTTTAGACCGCAAATGCTAGCGTGAGCAGCGTGCGCTCGGAGGTGGACGACACTTCCACATGCTTTGCGCAAGCGCGCATGATCGCGATGCCCCGACCGCGATCCTCATGCGAAGGCGAACTGCGCCAGTGTCCGTCGCTCTCGACGCGCACCACCACTTCGTCATCGCTCGTGGAAAGCTCGACGCTAAACGTGGTCTCGGGGCCGCGCGCACCATATTCAATCGCGTTCGCGACGGCCTCTCCCGCCGCGAGGATCAAGTCGAACGCATGCACCGAACCCAGACCGCGGCGCTCCGCGTAGGAGCGAATCGAATCACGTGCGAGCCGGGCCGAGCTCGGCAATGCGCTAAACGTGTAGCGCTCGAGCGGCGCGGCCTCGTCGTCATGCAGGCGCAGCACGAGCGTCGCACAGTCATCCAGATTCGCGGCGTCGCCGATGATCTGCGCATGAAGATCCCGAGCGCTGAGCAGATCACGCTGCGCCAAATACTCGATGGCGGCAAGCAGACGCTCTTCGCCCGCAAGCAGATCGCGCTGGTGTTCGGTCAGACCGTCGGTATAAAAGAAGCACGACGAGCCCGGAGCGATCGTAATCGTCCGCTCGGGCGAGGCTGCGGGTTGTCCAAGTCCTAGTAAAAGGCCGCCACCGGGAAGGAGGTAGGCATCGCCTTTCGCGGTCACCAGCACGGGCGGCGGATGCCCCGCGCACGCATACCGTAACACTCTCGTTGCGGGATCGAAAATACCGACGATGGCCGATGCCATGCCGATGCCTTGCGCGCTCACCATCGTCTCGACCGCGTTGAGAAGCACCGCCGGCGAGGCGTGCATCGCGGCGGCTGCGCGAATCGCGCCGCGAATCTCGCTCATGGTTACGGCCGCTTCGAGCCCGTGCCCGGTCACGTCCCCGACGGAGATACCGATCTTGCCGTTCCCGGCTTCGAAGGCATCGTACCAATCGCCGCCGACTTCGGCATCGCGACTCGCTGGACGATAGGCGGCGTCGAAGGCGAGGCCCTCGACTTGCACCAGTCGCTCTGGAAGCATGGCGCGCTGAAGTCGCTCGGAGACGCGGTGATGGAAGGAAAGCTGCGAGGCCTGACCGATTGCGCTCGAGAGGATGGCTGAAACGGTCTGCGCGATCTCCGGAGTGACTTCGGGCGAGATATTCGATGCGCTGGTGCCGAGGATGACGCTGCCGACCGTGGTCCCATCGACCACCAACGGCTGATAGACGACCTTGTTGATTCCGGCCCCGCGGGCGCGTTCGGTATACAGGTCGTCAAACGCCGCCTCGCGCAGCGCGGCGAATTCTCCAGGCACGCGCGTGAAGAACGCGACCGGTCCACCCGGCGCGCTGCGTACATACACCGCACATAGATCCGCTAACGCATCGGCACAGAGACGTGCGATGTGATCGACGATCAGGGGTTGCGGCGATGCAGGCGAGCGAGATCCGCTCTCGATGGGGTCAAGACCCTCGATCATGGTCCCTCTTCTAACGAAGATGTTATGAACATCCTGCCCGCTTTTTGGGTCCAATAAACTGGCGGGCGGTTCGCTGTTTGGGCCGGCCCGGAGCGGGTAAGAGGTTTCTTACCAAGTAGCCATGGGGGCGATACGTCGTTATATGTCGTCGACTGTTACTCAGGAATATCCCGGGGCAGATCAGCCCGAGCCCGGCCGCTTACATCAGCCGGCACTTCTCGCCGCTGTTCGCGCTTTTCGCGACGGCAATTTTCGTGCGCGACTTCCGAACGACCTCGTAGGAATCGACGGTGAAATCGCTGCCGCGTTCAATGCGTGCATCGAGCAAAACCAATATATCAACGACGAGCTCGCGCGCATCAGCGAAGTCGTCGGGCGCGAAGGTTCGATCACCAAACGCGCTCGGGCAGAAGGTGTGCGCGGCGATTGGCGGCATGGCATCGAGTCGGTCAACCAACTGATCGACGACCTGGTTTTCCCAATGTCGGAAGCCGGCCGCGTGCTCGGCGCCGTTGCGAACGGCGACCTCTCGCAGCAGATGCCGCTCGAAACCGACAGCCACCCGTTGCGCGGCGAGTTCTTGCGATCCAGCCGCACGATCAATAAGATGGTCGATCGCCTCAATGCCTTCGCGTCTGAAGTCACGCGCGTCGCGCGCGAAGTCGGTTCCGAGGGCAAACTCGGCGGACAAGCGATCGTCAAAGGCGTGGCGGGCACGTGGAAAGATTTGACCGACTCCGTCAACACCATGGCAGGCAATCTGACCGCGCAGGTTCGCAACATCGCCGAAGTCACCACGGCAGTGGCCAACGGCGACCTCTCCAAGAAAATCACGGTCGAAGCGCAGGGCGAGATTCGCGAGCTCAAAGGCACGATCAATACGATGGTCGACCAACTCAACGCCTTTGCCTCCGAAGTCACGCGCGTTGCGCGCGAAGTCGGATCTGAAGGCATCCTCGGCGGACAAGCGCAGGTAACCGGTGTCGCCGGAACGTGGAAAGATCTCACCGACTCAGTCAACACGATGGCAGGCAATCTTACCGACCAAGTTCGCAATATCGCTAACGTCACGACCGCCGTCGCTCGCGGCGATCTCTCCAAAAAGATCACGGTCGACGTACGCGGCGAAATCGCGGAACTCAAAGACACCATCAACGTCATGGTCGATCAGCTCAATGCCTTCGCCTCCGAAGTGACGCGCGTTGCGCGCGAAGTCGGATCCGAAGGAAAGCTCGGCGGACAAGCCGAGGTCGAAGGCGCGGCGGGCACGTGGAAAGATCTTACCGATTCGGTCAACACCATGGCCTCGAACCTCACGGCGCAGGTTCGCAACATCGCCGAGGTCACGACCGCCGTCGCCAGCGGTGACCTCTCGAAGAAGATCACCGTCGATGTCCGCGGCGAGATTCTCGATCTCAAACGAACCGTCAACACGATGGTCGACCAGCTCAACGCCTTCGCATCTGAAGTGACGCGCGTAGCGCGTGAAGTCGGTTCCGAAGGCATCCTCGGCGGACAAGCCGACGTCGGCGGCGTCTCGGGCACATGGAAGGACTTAACAGATTCCGTCAACGTCATGGCCTCGAACCTCACCTCGCAGGTTCGCAACATCGCCAACGTCACGACCGCCGTCGCGACCGGCGACCTCTCGAAGAAAATCACCGTCGACGTGCGCGGCGAGATCGCGGAGCTCAAGAACACGATCAACACCATGGTCGATCAGCTCAACGGCTTTGCCTCAGAGGTAACGCGCGTCGCGCGCGAGGTCGGCTCCGAAGGCATTCTTGGTGGTCAGGCGCAGGTTGCCGGCGTTTCGGGCACGTGGAAAGATCTCACCGAGTCCGTGAACTTCATGGCCTCGAACCTTACGTCGCAAGTGCGTAATATTGCAGACGTGACGACTGCTGTCGCCAACGGCGACCTCTCGAAGAAGATCACCGTACCGGTACGCGGTGAGATCCTCGAACTCAAAGACACGATCAACACGATGGTCGACCAGCTCAACGCCTTCGCATCGGAAGTCACACGCGTGGCCCGCGAAGTCGGTTCCGAAGGCAAGCTCGGCGGTCAAGCGCAGGTGCAGGGCGTCAGCGGCACGTGGAAGGACTTGACCGATTCTGTCAACGTCATGGCCTCGAACCTCACCTCGCAAGTGCGCAACATCGCGGACGTCACGACCGCCGTCGCGACCGGCGATCTTTCCAAGAAGATCACCGTCGACGTACGCGGCGAGATCGCGGAGCTCAAGAACACGATCAACACCATGGTCGATCAGCTCAACGGCTTCGCATCCGAAGTGACGCGCGTCGCGCGTGAAGTCGGTTCCGAAGGTATTTTGGGCGGTCAAGCGCGCGTACAAGGCGTGTCAGGTACGTGGAAAGATCTCACCGACTCGGTCAACTTCATGGCGTCGAACCTCACCTCGCAGGTTCGCAACATCGCCAAGGTTACGACGGCCGTCGCCAACGGCGACCTTTCGAAGAAGATCACGGTCGACGTGCGCGGCGAAATTGCCGAACTCAAAGACACGATCAACGTCATGGTCGATCAGCTCAACGCCTTCGCTTCGGAAGTCACGCGCGTCGCTCGCGAAGTCGGTTCCGAAGGCGTGCTCGGCGGTCAAGCACGCGTCCAAGGCGTCAGCGGCACGTGGAAAGATCTCACCGACAACGTCAACTCTATGGCGGCGAACCTGACCAACCAGGTTCGCGGTATCGCCGAAGTCGTGACCGGCGTCGCCAACGGCGACCTCAAGCGCAAGCTCACCCTGCAGGCGCGCGGCGAAATCGCGCTGCTTGCCGAGACGATCAACGGCATGATCGACACCCTTGCAACGTTCGCCGATCAAGTGACGACGGTCGCCCGCGAGGTCGGCTTCGAAGGCCGCCTCGGCGGTCAAGCCAACGTCCCCGGTGCAGCCGGTCTCTGGCGCGACCTCACCGACAACGTCAACCAATTGGCGGCCCAGCTCACCAACCAGATTCGCGCCATCTCCGAAGTCGCCACGACGGTGACCAAGGGCGATCTCTCTCGAACGATCGAGATCGAAGCCCGCGGCGAAGTCGGCGAGCTCACCAAGAACGTCAACGAGATGATTCAAAACTTGCGCGACACAACGCGCAAGGGCACCGAGCAAGACTGGTTCAAAACGAACCTCGCGCGCTTCACATCGATGCTGCAAGGGCAGCGTGATATCACCGTCGTCACGCAATTGATCATGTCGGAGCTGGTGCCGCTCATCAACGCCCAGACCGGTGCATTCTACGTCACCGATCTCGACGACGGCGCGCTGCGCTTGCGCCTGATTGCCAGCTACGCTCTGCCGCGCGAACGCGCCGGCAAGACGATCGCGTTTGGCGAAGGTTTGGTCGGCCAATGCGCGGTCGAGAAGCAGCGCATCCTCCTTACCGAAGTGCCCAAGCGCTACGTGAGGATCGGCTCGGGCATCGGCGACGTCGACGCGATCTCGCTGGTGGTGCTGCCGGTCACGTTCGAAGGCGAGATCAAGGCCGTAATCGAGATGGCGTCGCTGCGCGGCTTCGACGAAATCCACTTGCTCTTCTTGGATCAGCTGATGCAGTCGATCGGCGTCATGCTCAATACGATCACCGCCTCGATGCGCACCGAGGAACTGCTCAAGCAGTCGCAGGGCCTCACCGCTGAATTGCAGAGCCAGCAACTCGAGCTCACGCAAACGAACGATGAGCTCGAAGAAAAGGCACGCCTCCTCCAAGAACGCAACGAAGAAATCGAGCGGCGCACGCGCGAGATCGAAGAGGCGCGCGGCGAGCTCGAACGTAAGGCCGAGCAGCTCTCGCTTACCTCGAAATACAAGTCGCAATTCCTGGCGAACATGTCGCACGAACTGCGCACTCCACTCAATAGTTTGCTGATTCTCTCGAAACAGCTCGCTGAAAACGGCCCGGGCAACATGACGCCCCAACAGGTCGAGTTCGCCCAAACCATCGGTGGCGCTGGACGCGACCTCCTCACGCTAATCAACGACGTCCTCGACCTTTCGAAGATCGAATCGGGCACGACGGCGATCGATCTGCAAGCCGTCTCGATGGATTCCATCGAGTCGGAGGTCAAGCGCACGTTCAATCAAATCGCGGCCGATAAAGACCTACAGTTCGTCATTGCGCGCGATCCTGACGTTCCGGATTCGATCACGACCGATCCGACGCGCTTGCAGCAAGTCTTGAAGAACCTGCTTTCAAACGCGTTCAAGTTCACGGCCGAAGGTTCGGTCACGCTGCACATCAAAGCCGCGCACGACCGTTCGCTGCCGGTTCCCGGACCGGCCGTGGCCTTTGCGGTGACCGATACCGGCATCGGCATTCCGCAAGATAAATACAACGTGATCTTCGAGGCGTTCCAACAAGCCGACATGGGAACGTCGCGCAAGTTCGGCGGCACGGGTCTGGGCCTTTCGATCTGCCGCGAAATCGCAGCCCTGCTCGGCGGCGAGATCGCGGTTGAAAGCGCCGTGGGCATCGGAAGTACGTTCACCTTCTTCCATCCGGCGCAACGCGCACGCTCCGTCGCCGCGCCGATGGTCACACCGCGAATTCAAGACGACCGCACGGCCATCGAACCCGGCGATCGGTTACTGCTGGTCATCGAAGACGACACGACCTTCGCGAAGATCGTGACCGGATTCGCGCAGGCGCGCGGATTCAAAACCCTCGTCGCCCACTCGGGCGAAGAGGCGCTCGAACTTGCGAACCGCTATCTGCCGGATGCGGTGACATTGGATATCTCGCTCCCGGACACGGACGGATGGAAAGTCCTCGAAGCCTTGCGGCAAAACGAGCTCACCGCGCAGATTCCGGTGCACGTGATCTCGGGAGGCGAACAACAGCAGCGGGCGCTTGAAGCCGGAGCGGTGGCGCATCTTCAAAAGCCGATCTCCGAAGAGGCGCTCGTCGATGCCTTCGATCGACTTCTCGGCTTTGCGGAAAGCAAGTGCAAGGACGTCCTCGTCGTCGAGGACGACATCGTGCAGCTCAATGCCATGGTCGGCTTGATCGGCACCGGCGAGATTCAGGTAACCGCGGTCGCGTCAGCCGATGCGGCGCTGAGCGCCGTGCAACGTCAACGATTCGACTGCATCATCGTCGACCTCGGCTTACCCGACATGGGCGGCGAGGAGTTGATCGATCGGCTCCGCGCCAACCCCGCGACGGCGCGGGTTCCCATAATCGTCTATACGGGACGCGAATTGACGCGCGAGCAAGACGCGAGCCTGCGTCGCCTCTCTTCCACGATCATCGTCAAGGACGGGTACGCACCCGAGCGCCTCATCGACGAGCTCAACTTCTTCCTGCACCGCGTGGAGGCCGATCTCGCCCCCGGCAAACGCATGCCGTCGGAGGAGACAAACGGAACGTTGCACGACAAACGCGTGCTCATCGTCGATGACGATGCGCGCAACATCTTCGCCCTCGAAGCAGCCTTACGCGCCTACGGCATGCAAACCGTCACGGCGGAAAGCGGACTCAACGGTATCGACCTGCTTCGTTCGCGCGACGACATCGATATCGTACTGATGGACATCATGATGCCCGAGATGGACGGATACGAGACGATTCGGCGCATTCGTGCCGATCAACACATCGGGGAGATTCCCATCATCGCGTTGACCGCGAAGGCCATGCGCGGCGACCGCGAGGCGTGCATCGCCGCGGGTGCCTCGGAATATGTCAGCAAGCCGGTCGATATCGATCAGTTGACGTCCTTGCTCAAGATATGGTTGAGCAAATAGCCACCGCGGGTCCGGTCGCGCCGGAACTGCATCTGCGCCGCGACGATCTCGCCGATATCGAACTGCAGCTTCTGCTCGATGCGCTGCAGCGGTACGGCGCGGTCGACTTCCGTTGCGTCAGCCCGACGGTACTCCGCCGCCGGGTCGCCGACGCGATGCGTTCGGAAGGCGTGGCGACGATATCGGGCTTGCTCGAACGGCTCCTTCATGATGAGCAGGCGTTCGCTTCATTCGTGATCTCAATCAAAGCCGCGACCTCCCAACCATTTGCGGATCCAGCATTCTTTCGCGCCTTCCTCGCAAACGTCGTGCCGCTGCTGCGCACCTATGCGTTCGTTCGCGTGTGGGTCCCGGGAGCGGGGCCTGGAGCCGACGCATATGCGCTCGCCGCACTTCTCGATGAGGCAGGGCTCCTCTCACGAACGATTCTCTATGCGACCTTCATCAACGACCCATCGGTGGCAATTGCCAAGGCCGGCTCCTACAAGCACGCTGGGCGTTCCAACGTCGAAGCATCGGCACGCGCGGCCGGCTTGGAGGCGCCGCTCTCGCGCTACTTCGAGCTCGATGACGAATTCGCGACTCCAAAAGACGGCCTCCGGGAGAGCGTGATGTTCGCTCGGCACAATCCCGCTTCGGATGCTTCGATTAACGAGTTCCACGCGATCGTCGCGCGCGGCTTTTTGCCGCTGCTCAACGGCGTCGCGCAATTTCGATTGCACGCTTTGCTGTACGAGAGTCTCATGCATCTCGGGTTCCTGGGGCTGGGGACCGGCGAGGGCGTGGCGCACAGCGCCCACGAGAGCGCGTTCCGGCAAGTCGTCAACGACCAGCCGATTTTCCGTCGCCTGCACTAGTTTTGCCATTCTCGGCTCTCCGGGACGAGGCTTTGCGGTCATGCTTAGCCCAGGAGGAGCTCAAGAATGAATCGTTTTAGTCTTTCACTACTCGGCAGCGTAGCGATCGCCGCGCTGTCGATCTCCGCGGCTCTCGCGGCCCCGCCGAATATTAGCGGAACCTGGAGCATCCAGCAAACCGGTGCCAACGGAACCACCGCGTCCACAATCAGGCTGACACAGTCCGGCGACGGCATTGTCGGCAACAACGCTTCAACCGGGAACGGCTTTACCGGCACGTTCGTGGCCGACGGCAAGATCAATGGGAAATGGCACGGTCCGGGCGGGGCGGGCTGGCTGACGATTTACGTCAGCCCGAACGGTCACAGCTTCAACGGCACGTGGGGCTACAACGGACGCCCGGCAAACGGGTCGTTCGTCGGCAATAAGGTTCTGCCGCCCTCACCGATTACCGCCGCCGGAACGTGGCACGTCAGCGGCGCCGGCGGCCCCAACGCGTTCATCGGATTGATGCGTTGCACGCAATCCGGACCGTCCGTGCTCTGCCATGCGGGAGACATCGTGCTCAACGGCAAGTTCCGGACCAAGGACAAAGTCCGCGCAACCTGGACCGGCAGCAACGGGACCGGATGGTTCTCGTTCTGGTTCAACGGCGACAACAATAGCTTCAACGGTATCTGGGGGAGAGGGAAAGATACGACGACGCCGGTTGGACGCGTGATCGGGCAACGCGCACTGTAGAACGCGCATTGTACTACGAAGCACACACGCAAGCGGCGCACCTCCGATTGGAGATGCGCCGCTTGTTTTGCGTCTGCCGCAGCAGGGCTAGTAGTTGAAGAAGGCGCCTAGACCGACATAAAGCGCGCTATTGGTGTATCCCGGCGTAACCGCATTTGCCTTCGCATTACCGCGGTTGCCGGCGTAGCCAACGTCGAAGAAGAGCGGCTTGAGGAATGACCAGGTCAAGCCGAGTTTATAGGTTTGCAGCGAATACTGCATCGGCAGTGACTGGCCTAGGCCGCTGTATGTCCCACGAATGTTCGGGTATTCGTAATAGCTGCCGTAGTACGAGATTGTATTGTCCAAGTCGGGCAGTTTCTCCGCGCCGTAGCCGATGCCGGTGAAGTTCGGATAGCCGTAATTTCCGGCGTTGAACTCCCAACCGATCCCGACATAGACGCGCGGGCTGAAGATCTTGTATCCCAAATGCAACTCGGTATACGTGTCGCGCGCAGTAAAGGCCGGCACGGCGGTTGAACCGTTATTGCCGACGACCGTCACGTAACAATCGGACGTCGGAATCGTGATGTTGATGCACCCGTGCGGGTACCGATACTGCGAGTAGTCGGCTCCGAGGAAGAAGTGGTCGTATTCGACCGCGCCACGCGCGAGCCACGAACCGGTCGTGCGGTTCCCGGGGCTAAACTCGTTGTACGTCTTGCCCGCGAGGTAGTAGTCGCCCGCAATGAACGCTTCATTTGCCGGTTTGGGAACCGGCGTGGGTGAAGGCGTCGGCGGAGGCGGCGGCGGAGCGGTCGCCGGGGGCGGCGGGGCGGTCGTCGGCGGAGGAGGAGTCGCCGGGATATAGCGCACGACGACCAGTTGCCGATCCGGAACCCACTGAACGTACGCACCCATGCCTTCGGAGATCACGCGCACGGGGACGACGATGACGCCGTGATAGATTTCAGGTGGAACGTCCAACGGCCGCTTTTCCCCGTTGATCGTGACCTCCGGAACGCCGACGGTGACTTCCACGTCGGCTCCGGGTTTGGTGACGTGAACCGTCTTGCTGCCGGCGTCGTACGTTACTGTGGCGCCGGTTTGCTCGAACATCGAACGCAGCGGAACCAGGATCGTGTCGCCCCGCACTAAGGCCGCGAGCACGCGTCCCTGCTTCAGCGTGTCAGGCGTTGCATAGACATGATGATCGTTGAAGAGAATGGGAATTTCTTGCGCTGGAGGATCTGACTTCGACGTCGACATCGACGCCTGTGCCGTCAGCACCGCGCTCAACAGTATATGAATCATTCCAGAGACCTTTTCAAGCAAACGCGCATACACCGCCAGTTTACAGGATTGGTAAAGGCGAGAATTACCCAGAATCGCGGGAAGAAGGCGTGCGCTTGGCCAGATCGCGCTGCACGCGCGCATCGACCGCTCGGATCAACGGCTCGACTGCAACATTCAGGATGATGATCGCCGCCGCGCCTGCGGTTGCCTGACGGTAATAGCCGAAGGCCGCAATTGCCCCAACGGCGGCGGTTGCCCACATTGTCGCGGCGGTATTGAGCCCCGTCACGTTGGCCCCCGAACGTAAAATGGCCCCGCCGGCGATGAAGCCGACACCAGTCACGATGCCCGCGACGATTCGCGTGGTGTCGCCGGCACCTAGCGTCTCATCCAACAGGGCGAACATCGCCGCGCCAATCGCGACCAAACTACTGGTGTGCAGCCCGGCGGCGCGCTGGCGCCACTGGCGCTCGAAGCCGATCGCAACGCCCAAGAGCGCTGCGACGCCCAGGCGGATCAAAAAGTCGACCGCATTGAGTTCTTCGGGCTTCATAACACCGGGAGCCCGATCAGCCGAACGATCCCGTAGATCAGCGCGATGATGCCTAATCCCACGATGATCGCGTGACGCGGGAAGATCATCTTGGTACTCATGCCGGCCAGAAACGAGACGGCAGCAAAGATCACGGTCAGCAGCGAGTAGTCGTCGGCGTGCTGGTGCGCGGTCAGCGCTGCGTTGAAACTGCCCGTGGCGGCGGCGTCGGAACGCTCTGAGCCCGCGCGCAGTTGTTGGCGAAACTGCGGCATCACAAACGGCGAGGTCGGCGCCTTGGGGTCAGTCAATGGTTTGGTTGCGAGCCACGCATCCATCGCGGCACGAAAGTTCGGCGGGAAACGCGCATAGATAAATTGCACCTTGCGGGTATCTCCGGCTTCCACCGCATCAATATAGTCCAGGAACGCCGCGACGTCGATCACGGTCAGGCCGATGGATCGGTCGTTGGCTTCCTCGGAAAGAACGCGATCTGCGGCTGCGGTATTATAAAGCCGCGTTTGCTCTCCGTCCCATCGGGCCGCTTGATAGCCGCACAACGCGGTCAAAACGGCTGCAAGCGAGATCAATATCAGCGATGCGAAGTCGACGAACCGGTCGATGGCCGCATGGTCGTGCGCGCGCTCAGAGATTGATCGTTGCTCCGAGAGTCAGCCCATTGAGCTCGAGGCCCCGAACCCGCGCTGCGTTGTTGTTTTGATCGATGTAGAGCTGGCGATAGAACAAGAGAATGTTGCCCCAGTGTTCGGCGTAACCCACTCCACCGTAAAATTGCGACGTTGTCGTGTTGCTTGTGCCGAATCCGAAGTCTTCATAGAGCGGCAGAAACCACGGTCCGCCGAGGTTGACCCGCCCGCGAACGCCGCCGAGCACGTCGGTCACGGTCACGGATTCCGAATCCGATCCGGTCAGCGGAATCAAATCGATCGGACCGGTGAGGCTCCAGCTCGCCGACGACTTGAGGCTGATCGAGCGCACGCCGGTGAATACGATCATGTCGCCGGCGTCGCCGTGGGCAACCATCGCACCGGGTTCCAATTCCCACATTGTCGTGTTGAGATGCCATCCCACTGACGCGGTGAGCGGAATCTGGACGTTTCCGGCGGGACCGCCGATCGTAACGTTGGACGTATTATTATTCGACATGTTGAGGAAAATCAGATCCCCAGTAATGTCGAAGGCGTTCTTGCGAACTTCGCCCGCCACCATGCCGCCGGAATTGACGAAGGACAAGTAATTCGAGGGACCGGTAGCGACGTTGATCGACGCGATACCGGCACCGGTCAGTGCCGGGTGGTGGAAGACCAGCGTGCCGGAAATGCCGGGAGCCCAGAGATACGGTGTGATCGATCCATGCCATTTGTTGTCGAATATGCTCTGCGGCGGAGGCGACGGCGTCGTCTGCGCTACCGTTTCCTGACCCTGCGCCGCGGCACCGAACGGCCAGAGCGACACGGCGACCGTGAGTGCGACCAGAACAAGCGATCTACTCATGCAATACTTCCCAAGAGGAGCTGTTCCTCAGTGCCTTGCGATTGGAACAGCGTCGCGCTACGCTTGCGCGGCGTCATCCTCGGCGTCGTTCCAAAAAACGCCTTGTAGTCGACTCCGAAGTGCCCCAAATGCCAGAACCCACAATCGGCCGCGACATCGAAGATCCGTGAGCCGGATTCCGCGCGTTGTAGCCGGCGATGCGCGAAGTTCAGGCGCTGGATCTTGAAATACCGCATCGGACTCATGCCGAATGTCGCGTTGAAGACGTAGATCAGCGTGCGAACGCTGCATTTCGCGGCTTTGCAAATATCGCGCAGCGTACGCGGCTCTTCGATACTCGACCACATCAACTCGAGCGCCGTCCGCACGAGCTTCTCGCGATTGATGTCGGCCTGGCTTTCCGCGTTCCCACGCGCACGGTGTAGCATCGAACGCATGATGCGCTCGATCTCGAAGTCGATTGCCACGCCATCCATCGTGTCAGACGTTGTACGACCGGCCCGCTCGTCGGCCAACGCGTCGGCAGCATAGGACGCGAGCGCCACCCACTCGAGCGCACCCGCGGCGAGTGAGCATTTTACGGGCGCGAGCTTGCCCGAGCGATCGTTGCCGCCCAGAGCGCGCCGATCGATATCGAACCACAGGATTGACGCAGCGCCGAGAATATTGACACAGAGTTCGTCGCCCGATACGACGAGGCAGCAGCCGTCGGAGTGTTTCTTTCCGTTGGCAAGGATCTGGCAACCGATTGCCGGCCGAACGAGCAACACTAAAAGTCGCCACGGCTCGACACTGTTGCGAATTTGCACGCCGCAATTGACATGAAGCTCGGTAATCCGCATCGCGGCTTGCGACACGCGCGAGGCTCGGCACTCGAAAATCCCGGGCGTGAGCTGCAGCCACTCCCCGGCTCCTGCGTAGAGGCGGTCCAAATCACCGATCTGAAATTGGCTTCCTGCGAATCTCATGTACTCCTGATTTTGCACCAGGTACTCCCGTTGTGACGGCCGCGGTCCTAGACAGCGAAATTTTTTGAATTTTCGCGGCCTTGGGATATCGGTTACAGCCTTTGAAGCTGCACGCTCAGGAATAGAAGTGGGAGTGACACTATCTTGGCGCATGCGACGGCTGCATATCGCTTGAATCCGGAGATGCATGAATTCCTGGGTGCAGGACTCATTCGTCTTATTGTGCGCGGCGAAAACGTCATCGGCCACTATGGACGCCGCGGGTATATCACCGGCGCCCTGCACGGACGCGTGCTTACTGCGACGCTGCGAGACGGTATCCGCGAGGGTGAAGTGCGGCTGACGTTCGACGAGGAGTTCACGCGCTTCGAGGGTTGCTACCTCACGGGGCTCGCCAATGAGCCGAGCGAGCAGCCATGTTTCGGCACGCGCATTACGCGGCGACGATCGTCAGCCTAGAAGTTCACTTGGATGGTCACGACGTCTGAATACGTTCCGGCGCGAACGTTTTGCGCGCGTGGAAGCACACCGTAGACCGAAAATTGATCTCGAAAAACAACGGTTGTAGTGAGCACTTGACCACAGACCGGGTTCAGGCTTCCCCATACAATGCTGTAGCCCGCGTTTTGATAGAGGTTGTACGCGAGGCGATTTAAGCCAAAGCGCAGATAGCGCTGCGTGCAGGCATCGTTAGTTATCAGCGAGATCACCAGCCGTTGCGGAAGGTTGCACGTAATGTTGATCGTTCCCACCGCGCTCGTATCGTAGGGCATCGAAGGATCGTACGCCGGAAAAGTCATCGGGTTCGTTGTGATATCGCACGTGTTCCCCGGCGGCCCTTGGGCGAGAGCGGTGCCCCCACGCGTCATGGCGGCCATCGCCAATAGGCTTACGGCAACGACGGCTGACAGGAAACCGTTCCGACGTCCACTTGAAAGGATTCGCTCGTGGGCAACGTGACCGAAAACGTGCATGGCAAACCTCGAAGATTGGCAGTACCGTCATACGGACCCGCCGGCAAAGTGTCGAACGAAAAACCGCCGTCGCCGTCGGCTTGTGTGGTTTGCTCGTGACCAGCCGAGGTCAAGGTCATCGGCGCGAAGGCAACGACCGTCGGATCGCTCGATCCGGCAACACGCAGGGTGCCGAAAAACACATGCTCGGTGTGCTTCGATGTGAAACGTAGAATGCCGCCGCCGAAACTGCGCGTTGTAAAATCACGAACGGGTTGATCGATGCTTTGGTTGATGGCTTCGCCGCTCTCGTCGACGATGACGCGATTGTCGGCGTTGCTCTGCACGGTTGGGATCAGCAAATAGCCGCCTGCGGACGACGTTCCGGCGTCCTGTCCGTTCAGCTGGACGTCTGCACCCGAACCGGCGCCTTCGAGAATCGTATATCCGTCGGAAATTGGGCGGCCAAAAAAGATGTGTCCATCACTCGCGACGAGCGACCCAGAAAGCGTCGCGGTCCGGTCCGGCGGCGATCCGCCGCTCGAGCGCAGTGAACTCAGCTCCAAAATGCCCGACTGTCCCACGAAACGGAGGTCCTGCAAGCCACTGCCGTCGGTGTTGATCGCGCCGGAGTAATCGGTTCCAAACGTGCCCGGGGATGACGACGAAAATTGCAGTCCCGTGGTGCCGTTTCCCGCATTGAGGGCCAGCGTCGAACGCGGTCCCGTCCGCACGATCACCTGTCCGAAGACCGAACCGGAAACGCTTGTCGCGGTGATGCTGCGCAACGCCGTCAGCGAAATCGACAGGACGCTTCCGAGGGTCTGGTAGAGCGAAGCCGATGAAAAGGAGGTAGGGCCCATATCGCGGTCGATTGTCCGTCCGACGCCGAACGTGACGCCACCGCTGCGAGTGATACCGAACGATGCGGAGACGTCCTGCGCGAGCAATGCGCGATCGTCGCTTGTCAGCAGGCTCGTGTTCGCGTAGCGCGCGCCGGTCTGCGTGCTCGATGCGGAAAATCCGAACTGCTGGGTCTGATACGCGAACGAGACTTGCAACGCCGAATCGGTCACGCCGCGGCTGTCGCTCGCCCCGTAGTCGACACCAAGCGCGCCGAGCTTCCCGGCGACGACCGCTAAGAAACCGCCACTGACCACATTCGGCCCGGTTTCAATGCGCGCCCCGGCCGTGAAGTTATTCGTAAAGCCGTGGGCGTAGCGGCCGAGAAAGGCACCGCCGCTGTAATGGTCGTCCGTGGTAAAGGCGTCTTGGCGCAACACGCCGGCCGATACCGCAAAGTCGGTAAGCCCGGCGCGTAGAAGGTCGAGCGAACTATAGTCTTGCGACGTTAGGCGCGTCACATTCCCAAACGCGTCACGCAACACCACGACCGTGGTGTTTAGGCCCGAAACGGTCGGCAGATTCCCAAACACGTAGGCCCCCGGCGCTACGTCGACCACGCTGGTGAGAACACCGTTTACGTAGATCTCGGCACGCGAGGGCGTGAGCACGGTTCCGCTGAGCACCGGCGCGGGAAAGCGCAGCAGATACGGATCGAGCGCGAACGAGCGCGCAACCGTGACCCCCGCGATCTGATCGTTTCCACCGAAGGTCCCCGTATCCACCGACGCGTCGCCGGCCGTGGTGGTAATCAAATCGTTGCGATCGTCGCTTTCGAGATAGGTTTGCCCGCGCCGGAAGAGCCCCGCGTCCGAAAACATCGTGCTGGTGAGCAGCACTTTCGGGAAGTTATAACCGACCTGCCCCGCGTATCCGAGTGGTGCCGAGTTGCTCGCGGTCAGTGCATAGTTCACGAACGCCCCAGAGGTTTGAAGATACTGTAACGGCGCTTCGGGATGCGTTCCAAGATTGTAGGTCGATAGCGGCAGCAGTGACGCTTGCGCCTGGACGTGTAGCACGAGCGCCGACGCATCGAAGACATACGTGAGCGCCGGCGCGAGCGATTGCAGCGAGACAAAATCAAAGCCGGCGAGGTGTTGCTCTTTCCCGGTTGCTACCGCGATATGGGCGGCTACGAGATCGCTCTTTTGGACAAGGAGATCCTGATCGGTGATCGCCGCGAACACTTCGACGCGCTCCTGCGAATTGACGATCATCTCGACGTAAGCGAGGTCGCCACCGGGATCGCGCGGCGCATTCTCGGTCGCGCCCAGAAGTGCGAACGCCAGCACCAGCGCCGCGAAGCGCATTGCCTACGAACAGGAACGCGTTATCTGCGTCGTGCTTCCTTTGAACATGTTGTGTCCGGTGCCGGCCGTGGCCGCGATCGTCGTCGTCGACGCGCACGCACCCGCCGGGATCGTAAAGTTGAAACCGCGCGTCGCGCCGCGCAGGATGTACCATCCCGGCGTGGTCACCGAGAACGTCTGCTTACCCGACGCATCGGTTCCGATCGCGGTTACGCTGGTTGGTTCGATGTGCACGTCCCCGTCATTTTCCAACTTGAGATCGAGGCTCGTACCCTTGATCGCGGCGCCCGAGATCTTCTGCGCAGCCGTCGTTTTCGCGGGCTCCAAGAAGAGCGGCACGCCGATATTCGTGCGCACGACTACTTCCGACCCTTTTACACCCGTGAGCCCCTTGGGGTCAGGCAATTGCTCGAAGAGCACGCGGTAGGCAACCTCTTCGTTGCCCGACGTCGCGGGCAAGCCGATACGTACGGTTTGCTGCGCGCTCGGCGCTATCGTCAAGGTGCGCGGGAACACCACGAGCGTGGTATCCGGCGCGAGAATCATCGCGGAATCCGCGGACTGCTTCCACGTGAAGACACGCACGGCTAAATGCAGCGGCGCCGAATCTCTATTACTCACCGTCATCGAAGCGGTCTTCGTTCCGATGGCGACGGCGACCGGTATAGGCGACACGCTGTAGTCGGCGGCAATTGCGCCATTGCTCAAGCCGAGCAGCGCTGCGACAGCGACACATGGGACGACATACGATCGTTTCATAATTCCTAGCCTTCTAGTAATTGACCGTGACCGCCACCGAATCGGTGTACGAACCGACCGATGCGTTTTGTCCGCTCGGCACGGAACCGTACGCCGTGAGACTCACCGGCGTTCCGGCACCGGTACCCGTTACCGGGCGGGTTGTGCCAGACGTCTTCGTTCCCCAGCGCTGGTTGCGCGACGCATCCTGATAGATGTCGTACAAGAGGTAGTTCGTGCCCGTGCCCTTCATGCGTCGCTGTTGCGCGTTTCCGGTGCCGCTCGGGTTCAAACCCGCGTCGATGTCGACGGTCGCGGTTGCGCCTTGCGTACAGGTCGTGCTAATCTGCGAAGTCGCATTTAGGGGCGTCGTCGCATTTGCACCGACCGCATCGTAGTTGCCGAATGCCAAGTTTCCGCTGCTGATCGTGCACGTCGAAATGACCGTTGCCGTAACGGTCATCGTCGCCGAAGCACTGCTCCTGGCCCTCGCCGCCGGCGGCGCGCCCAAACACAGCGCAACAACCAGCAGCAGATAAAGCGTCCGTCTTACCATCATCCGAACCCCTTCCGCGAGCCTCAGTGTACTGCCCTAGGCGCGAACGGCGAGCTCCCGGTCCAGGACGGACGCCACCTGTTCGGCTGCGAGCGCAACCGCCCCGGGCCTGGCCGCATTTTACGGCTCGTATGAAAATTCTAGTGGTCGGCGCCAGCGGCACCATCGGCAAAGCCGTCGTCGAAGAACTCAAAGGCCGCCACGAAGTTCTCAGCGCGGGCCGGACGCATGGCGACTACCGGGTTGATATCGGGGATCTGGCGAGCATCCGAGCGCTGTTGAACCAGGTCGGCAACGTGGATGCCGTGGTTAGCGCTGCCGGCGATGTGCACTTCGGACCACTGCTCGAGATGACGCCCGAGCAACTTCAGATCGGCCTTTCGCATAAACTCATGGGCCAGGTTCACCTTGCGCTCGAAGCCGCTAAGCATTTGAATCCCGGCGGATCCGTGACGCTTGTGGCGGGAACGCTGAGCAAAGATCCAATTCGCTTCGGAGCGAGCGCGTCGCTGGTGAACAGTGCGATCGAAGGTTTCGTGCGCGCTGCGGCGGTTGAGTTTCCGCCGGGCATGCGGATCAATGCGGTCAGCCCGACGATTCTACAAGAATCGCTGGCTGCGTTCGGCCCATATTTTCCCGGGACCGAAGGCGTACCAGCCAAACGCGTCGCGCTTGCGTACAGCAAGAGCGTCGAGGGTGCGCAGACCGGTCAAGTTTACTTCGTCGAATGAACTATCGAGACGAACTCCACGCCGCCGAAGAGCAAGGAAAAGCTGCACACGAGGCGATGGAAGCGTGGGTCGCGCGGCCACTGGATGCGCCCGATGTGCCCGGCGACGTGCTGGAGGGATACGCGCGCGACTTGCGTGCGAGCCGCGAGCGTTTACAACATTTGCTGGACGAGCAAGGGGTGCGCGACGATATCGAAGCCGCACTCTTAGCCAACGAAACCTATCATCGCTCGCTGGGTCTGAGCATCAAGGATAAACCCGATCCCCCGGACGAGGATGACGGTGGCGAGGATCCTTTAGGAGCATAGGCGGGAACGATGGAAAGTATTGCTTTCATTGGCTTTGACTAGCCCATCTCGTCGAGTAGCATGAACGGGTGGCGCTCACGCGGCTCAGCTTGCCGGCGCCCTTCACTTGCCCGCAAGGAGATGAAGTCTTGTCTCAAACCACGTGTCCCGTGCACCCGAAAGCCACCGCCGGCCGGTTCAATCGCGACTGGTGGCCCGAGCAGCTTCGCCTAACGATCTTGCGCCAGCATTCCCCACAAACCGATCCGATGGGCGAGAACTTCGATTACGCCAAAGAATTTGCGAAGCTCGATCTCGCGGCAGTGAAGCGCGATCTAAACGCGCTGATGACGGATTCGCAGGAGTGGTGGCCGGCAGATTTCGGTCACTACGGCCCGCTCTTCGTTCGCATGGCGTGGCATGCCGCCGGCACCTATCGCATTGCTGATGGA
>Ga0302325_10010933_pt1 | contig 19594 bp, 16 predicted proteins | sample Palsa_T0_2_FD_201948 | JGI IMG/M metagenome (GOLD analysis project Ga0302325, IMG submission 201948) | Peat permafrost microbial communities from Stordalen Mire near Abisko, Sweden - Palsa_T0_2 | ecosystem: Environmental > Terrestrial > Soil > Palsa > Peat permafrost | place: Sweden: Abisko...
CGCTGACGCTCAAGATGATGCTGAAGCCGACCCCGATGAGCCCATAGGCGGTGCCGTTGAAGATACCGTCGGCCAGCAGCTGGGCGAAGTTTCCGAAGTTGACGCTACCCATGCGCGCCGGCTATTGGAGCATTTTGAAGTCAGCGCCGCCGATATCGAAATGCGCGAGCTGGTTGACTTTGCCGTTCTTGAACTGCGCGACCATCATCGGGCGGTGCTTCACCGAGTGCGTGTCGGTATCGAAGGCGATCGTGCCGACCGTGCTCTCGTTGCCGCCGTAAAGGCTCGGGAAGGTCGGGTTGGATTGCAACGCCGCGAGCAAGTCGTCTGAGTTCTTCGGATTGCCCTTGCGCTTGAGCGTCCGCATGACGATCTGCCAGAGGATGTAGGCATCCTCGTAGCTATTGGCGGTGTAATAGTCCGGCACAACGTTCGCGTTAACGTTCTTAGCGTATTGATCGACGAAGTGCTTCGCCCATGGATTTTCCGGCCGCGAGGCGTCGAAATAGTCGAACGCAAAGTACAGACCTTCGTAGGCGGGTCCGGCGATCTGTTGCGCCGCGAGCGTGGTCGCGAACGTGATCACGGGCTTGTTGATGCCCGACGTCACGTATTGCTTCATGAAATAGCCGATGTCTTCGCCGTAGATGATCGCAAGGACGACGTCGGGATTGCTCGCCTTGATCTTCTGAATGTTCGGCGAGTAGTCGGTCGCGCCCATCTTGCTGCGCTCGGAAGCAGCTTGCACGAAGCCCGTGTTGTCGAAGTTGTGCTGAATCTTGTCCAGCACCATGTCGCTAAGGCCGCCTAGATCCCATCCGCAGCTCGCGATGCGCTTGGCGCTCGGCCACATATGCTGTATGAACTTGACGGCGCCCGGAATCGCGTCGTCGGGCGTGATCGCGATCGTGCCCCAGAAGTACTTGCGCGCCTGCGCGAAGTCGGAGGTCCCACCGCTGCCGTCGAGGCTGAGAATCTTATACTGCTTGATGCCGGTCAGTTCGGCAGCGAGGTCCGCGACTTCCGAGGTCAGCATCATCGGGACGTGCGCGAATCCGAAATCGCGAACGCTTTGCACGCCGGCTTGCGGATCTCCCGACTTGTTGTCCTTGAGGATCATGTTGAACTTCGGGCCGCCCATCGCGAGAATTTCAGCGAAGGCCATGCCGGGCGTGTCGGTCACGTGCGCGCCGAAGACCGCCGCAGCTCCGGTAACCGGATAGCTCATACCGACGTCGAGCGTCAGGCCTTTGCCGGTGTACTTTGGGTCGACGTCGAGCATCTTCGCGAGACCCGTGACGTCGATCGCGGCACTTGCGATGCGCGGGGTGCCGGCGATCGCTGCGGCAGCGCCCATACCCGCCAATAATTCTTTGCGCGTCAGACCGTAGCCGATGCGACCGCCATTCCGTGTGTTCAATGCACGCTCCTTAAAATGAATGTTCGCGCGTGCACCCTGTCGCGGGGTAGCGTGCCGGGGCGCGCAAAATGGTACAATCCTACAAAGCCGTTTATCTCTCTTGCTCGAGCAACTTTCCTCCAACAGGCGGTGTGGCGCAAGCCTGTCGGAGGGTCCCAACTGACAGGTTCGTCGAAATCATCATATAGATGGAAAGTTTCTGCCGTTCTCGTGTTGAACAGAACGGAAGGAGACGCACACTTGCTAACGTTCAACGCCGCTCACGCCCCCGGAGCAACGCGTCCATGAAAGCACATCTCGGTGTGCCGCGCACCGCGCTCCGCGCCGTTGAAGGCCCCGGCGACAGCCGCCGCTACGCCGGCCTTTCGGCTACCGAACGCCGCGCCGGACGGCGCGCGCGATTACTCGAAGCAGGCCTCGAGTTTTACGGCACCATCGGCTTTCGTCACACGACGATCCCTCAGCTCTGCAGCTCGGCCGGCGTCACGGCCCGCCACTTTTACGAAGAGTTCGGGACGCAAGAGAACCTGCTGCGCGCCGTCTTCGACCGGATCGCGGAGGACGTGCTCGACACGATCCGCACCGAACTGTACGTTCCCGGCCGCACCTGGGTCCAGATCGTCCGCGAGAGCAGCGCCGCGTACTTCCGCTTCATGACCGAAGACCGCCGCCGCGCGCGCGTGTTCGCGATCGAAATCGTCGGCGTCTCGGCGGAACTCGACCTTCACCGCAAGCGCGTGCGCGACGCCTTCGCGGCGGTCTGCTCCGAATCGACCGAACGCCTCGCGGCCCAAACCGGAGCCCCGGACATCGACGTTCGCTTGCTCTCGATCAGCCTCGCGGGCGCGGCCGAAGCCCTCACGACCGAGTGGGTCCTCGCTCGCCCTCGCCCGTCGACCGCGCAGCTCATCGAGCAGCTCTCGAAACTCTGGATCCGCACGCTACAAATCGATCGTCTCGATCCGGCGCTTTCGGTGTAAGATTATCGGGCAAATCGCTGCCCGGAGAATCCTATGTCTGACGATCTGACCGAAGACTCCATCTCCGAAGAGAACGAGGAGACTCCAGTCCCCGAAGAACTGGAAATCGACGAGCCGCCCATCGATGTGAGCGCCGACCCGGACGAGGGGTTTTCGCTTCCCGGCCGCGGCGCGTAGCACCTTGTCACGCTGAGCTTGTCGAAGCGCAGCCGAGACACGGAGCTTGTCGCGATAACCACTCTCCCGTTAGTCACGTCGGCGCTTCGACAAGCTCAGCGTGACAAGGGGGGACAAGCTCATCGTGACAGGGGGTTACAGAATCGTCTTCCCCAGGGCCGAGAGGATCAGCTCCACTGCGAGGGTGGCGGTGCGGTTGTGTTCGTCGAGGATGGGGTTCGTTTCGGTGACTTCGACGGAGCCGAGGACGCCGGCTGAGGCTACCATCTCCATCGCGAGGTGGGCTTCGCGATAGGTGAGGCCGCCGGGGACGGAAGTTCCGACGCCGGGTGCTTCGCGCGGGTCGATGCCGTCCATATCGAAGGAGACGTGGACGCTGCGGGGGCCGTCGCCGCCGACGATGGCGAGCGTTTCCTCCATGACGCGTTCCATGCCGATGCGGTCGATCTCCGACATTGAGAACGCGCGCACGCCGAGCTCCTTGATACGCGCGCGTTCGGGTGCGTCGACGTCGCGCAAACCGACCAGGACCGTTCGCTCGACCGAAATGTGAAGCTCTTCGAGCGCGATCGAGACGGGCATGCCGTGGACGTTGCCGGTGGGCGAGGTCAGCGGTGTGTTGATGTCGCCGTGGGCGTCGATCCAGATGAGTCCGGGCTGCGCTCTACGCGCGCGCCACACGCCGGCGAGGGTGCCGATCGCGATCGAGTGATCGCCGCCGAGGACGATCGGAAAGCCGCCGTTGCGGATCGCTTCTTCGACCAAGCGCGACAACTCGTCGCAGACGGAGAGGATGATGGGCAGGTACTTTGCGTTCTTGACGGCTTGCGCCGCGTGCGATTCGGGGACCGGAACCGTCAGGTTGCCGTGATCGAAGATCTGCTCGATGCCGAGTGCTTCGAGGCCCTCGCGTAAACGCGCGTAGCGAATGGCGGACGGGCCCATGTCGACGCCGCGGCGGTCGGCGCCCAAATCCATCGGAACGCCGATGACGTCGACGCGTGCCGGGGTCGCGGCGCTGCGCGTGGGCGTGGCTGCAGTTGTCATGGGAGACGGGCTACGGAGCGGGTGCCCGGCACGCCTTCTGCTTGGGGGCGGGTTTGGGCGCCGGCGCGGACCCGGCCGCGACTGCCGCCGGGGCGCGGAAGCCCGGGACCGCGTGGATGCAGATGACGCGTAAGATCGCCGCGACGGGAACGGCGAGGAACATGCCGCCGAGGCCGAGCAGGTCGGCGCCGATGAGGATCGCGACGATCACCATCAACGGCGAGAGGCCGACCGACTCGCTGATGATGCGCGGCGAGATGAAGTGACCTTCGAGCTGGAAGATCAGGGCGAAGACGCCGGCCACGAGCAGCGCGTGCTGCCAGCCGTCGTTGAGGAACGCGAGTGAGACGGCGGGGACGAAGCCGACGATGGCGCCCACGTACGGGATCACGTCGAGCAGACCGGCGGCGACGCCGATCAGGAGCGCGTACTTCACGTGCAGGATGAGCAGCGCGACCGTAATGCACGTACCAATGACCGCGCCGACGAGGAGCTGGCCGCGGATGAAGCCGCCGAGTGCGCCGTCGAGATCGTGCAGAATCGCGACGGCTTTCTCGCGGTTTTCCGGAGGGACGATGCGCAGAATCGCGGCGATGGCGTCCGGTGCTTCGAACATCATGTAGATCGACATCACGGGGATGACGATGACGGTCGCGAGCACGCCCACGACCGAAAGGGCGATCGAAACGGCTCGTTCGGCGGCGTCGCCCGCGTATTTTTCACCGAGCCCGGCGAGCTGCGGCGGAACCGACGCGAGGTACGCGCGGACTTGTTGCGGCAGGTGCGCGATGATCGGGTTGTTCGGGTCGCTCACGAAGACTTGCGCGTTGTGCACGAGCTCCGGGGTCGAACGCACGAGCGCTTGGGCCTGGTCGTAGAGCGGCGGCACGACGGTCGCGACGGCGATTGCAGCGAGTGCCGCGATCCCGGCGTAGACGATCACGATCGCCCAGATCAGCGGGACGCCGCGCTTGTTGAGGCGGCCGACGGCGGGGTGGATCACGTAGGTAAAAAACGTCGCGCCGATGATGATGACCGCGACCGACGATATCCGTCCGATGAAGTCGAGGATGCCCGAAAGCACGATCGCGCCGACCGCTATGAGCAACAGGACCTTAAGCGCGTAGGTAACGCGCCGCTCGCCGCGCGAGCGTATGGGCCGAGCGGGCATGGTCATCGAGAGCCGCTGCGCGGCCGCTACCGGCAATCCCTGGCGCACGCGCCCCGAAAGCACAAAGGCGGCGCCGAGGCCCGCACCGTACTGCGGCCGTCATGACGTTGCGCGCGCTCGCCCTCGTTTTACTCGTCGTTGCCGGCGGATGCGCGCGCAGTACGACCGGGACGGGCAGTGGAAAGTTGACGCTCGCGATGGTCACCGATACCGGCGGACTTGGAGACCGCTCGTTCAACGACTCCGCCTACGCCGGGCTGCTGCAGGCGAAACAACAACTCGGCGCTTCGATCGAAGTTCAGCAGTCCAAGAGCGCGGCCGACTATCAGCCGAACCTCACGGTCCTCGCCGACGGCGGGTTCGACGAGATCTTCGCGATCGGGTTTTTGATGAACGACGATCTCACCGAGGTCGCGAAAAACTATCCCTCGAGCCACTTCGCCATCATCGATGCCGTCAACGGCCAACCCAACGTGACGTCGGTGACCTTTCGCGAACAAGACGGCTCGTTTCTCGCCGGCGCGCTCGCCGCGATGGTCACCAAAACGAAGTCGATCGGGTTTTTGGGCGGCATCGACAGCCCGCTGCTGCGCAAGTTCGAGGTAGGCTTTAGCGCCGGTGCGCGCGAGGTCGATCCGAGCGTGAAGGTCGTGGTGAAATACGTCGGGTCGTTTGAAGACGTTGCGTCGGGAAAAGAGCTGGCGGCCGTGATGTACGGCGGCGGCAACGACATCATCTACGTGGCGGCGGGAAAATCGGGTCTGGGTGCGATCGACGAAACGCGCGCGCGGCCCAACGTCTACGCGATCGGCGTCGACTCGAATCAAGACGCGATTGCGCCCGGCAAGATTCTCACGAGCATGGTCAAGCACGTCGACGTGGCGGTTTTTCGCATCGCTAAAGCCGTTGCGGCCGGCAAACAGCCGACGGGCTCGATTGAGTTCGGCCTGAAAGACGACGGCGTCGGCCTGACCGATTTCAAGTACACCAGGGCCGCGATCGGGGAAGCCCACATCGCACGCCTCGCGGTGCTGCGCGACGCGATCATCGCGGGCAAAATCGTCCCGCCGAGCACGCGCGAACAACTCGCTTCGTTCGTACCGGTAAAGCTGTAAGCGGCAGCAGCCGAAATGCCTTCAGTTGTCATCCTGAGCGGAGGCGCGAAGCGCCGTAGTCGAAGGGCGCGCCGATGACGACTGAAGACGCCGTCATCCTGCGCGGAATCGTCAAGCGGTTCGGGTCTCTCGTGGCGGTCGACGGGGTCGATCTTACGCTTGCGAAGGGTGAGATCCACGCGCTTTGCGGCGAGAACGGGGCGGGAAAATCGACGCTTGCGAACATTGCATCGGGTGTGCTCGCGCCGACCGAGGGCACGGTCGTCGCGCACGGTACGGTGGGACTCGTGCACCAGCACTTCGAGCTGGTCGACCGGCTTCGCGTGTGGGAAAACGTCGTGCTCGGACGCGAGCCGCGACGCGGCTTACGGTTGGACGCGGATGCCGCGCGCGACCGCGTGCGAGCGCTCGCGACGACGTACGCGCTCGACGTCGATCCGGATGCCGTCGTCGAAACGCTGCCGGTGGGCATCGCCCAGCGCGTGGAAATCTTACGCGAACTCGCCCGCGAGCCCGCGGCACTCGTGCTCGATGAACCGACGGCCGTGCTTGCGCCGAAAGAAATCGACGCGCTGTTTGCGACGCTGCGAACGCTCGCCGCGCGCGGCACGGCGGTCATGGTCATCACGCACAAACTGCAGGAAGTCATCTCGCACACCGATCGCGTCACCGTCATGCGCGCGGGCAAGGTCGTCATGCGCGCGGCGACGCGCGACACCTCGATCGACGCGATCGCGCGCGCGATGGTCGGCGGCGAACTGCCCGCACTCGCCGCTCGCGCCGAGGTCGCGCTGCGGCCGTCGTTTACCGCGCGCGGGCTGCACGCGGGCGAGGGCGCTCACGCCTTGCACGACGCGAGCTTCGAAGTGGCGCACGGAGAGATCGTCGGCATCGCGGGCGTCGAGGGCAACGGCCAGTCGGCCCTCACCGACGCGATCGCAGGCGTTCTGGCATATTCCGGCGAGCTGACGCTCGAGGGTGCGCCGCTGCGCGGCAATCCGGCCGCGCGGATTGCGGCGGGCGTGCGCGTCATCCCGCAAGACCGGCAGCGCGAGGCGCTCGTGCTCCCGTGGTCGATCGCCGAAAACGTCGCGCTCGGGGATCAAGGCCGCGCGCCGCTGCGGCACGGCCTCACGATCGACCGCAGCGCGCGCGACGCCCTCGCGACCTCGATCGTCAAACGCTTCGACGTCCGCGCTGCGTCGATTCGCGCGAGCGTCGGCTCGCTTTCGGGCGGGAACCAGCAGAAAGTCGTGGTGGGCCGCGCGCTCGCGCATCTGCCGGCCCTCCTCGTCGCGTATCAGCCGACGCGCGGCATCGACGTCGGCGCTGCGACCCTCGTGCAGTCGCAATTGATCGAAGCCCGCAACGCGGGCGCCGCAGTCTTGCTGATCAGCTTCGAACTCGATGAAGTGCTCGCGCTCGCCGACCGGGTGCTCGTCCTGTACCGGGGCGCGATCGCCGGTGAATTTTCACGCGCCGGCTTCGATCGTGCGCGCATCGGCGCGCTGATGGCGGGCGCCGCGTGAGCGGCCGCAGCGGAGCGATCTTCGCGGCCGTGCTGCTCGCGATCGCTGCGGGCGCGATGGCGATTGCCGGCGCGAATCCGATCGCGGGATTCGGCGCGCTGCTGCACGGCGCGCTCGGCGGGGAGCGTCAGCTCAGCGAGACGCTGGTCCAAACGACCGCGCTCTTGTTTCCCTCGCTCGCGGTCGCGTTCGCATTTCGCGCGGGGCTGTTCAACATCGGTGCCGAGGGTCAGCTGATCGTCGGAGGACTCTTTGCCGGGCTCGCCGGCGCGTCGTTCGTCGCGCCCGGCATCGTCGCGATCCCGGTCATCCTCGCCGCGGGAGCGCTGGGCGGCGGGCTGTGGGGCGCGGTTGCGGGCACGCTGCGCGCGCGCTTCGGCGGGAGCGAAGTCATCGCGACCCTGATGCTCAACATCATCGCAGCGCTCGTCGCGAACTACCTCGTCGTCGGACCGTTGCACGCCGCGGGCGTGGCCGGGCCCGAGACGGCACCGCTGCCGGTGAGCTCGTGGCTGCCCGTGTTACTCCCCGGCACGCGCCTGACGATCGCGCTGTTGCTCGCGCTCGCGCTTGCGGCCGGGTTGAGCTTCGTCTTCGCGCGGACCGTCTTCGGCTACGAGCTGCGCGCCGCGGGCGACGCACCCGCCGCGGCGGAGCGTGCCGGCATCGACCTGCGGCGCACGGCGCTCGTCGCGATGACGCTGTCCGGAGCGATCGCGGGGCTCGGCGGCGCGACCCTCGTGGCGGGTGTCTTGCACCGCTTCAACGTCGCGCTTTCGCCCGGGTACGGGTTCATCGCAATCGCCGTCGCGCTCGTCGGCGGACTCGATCCGCTGCGCATCGTGCTGGCCGCGTTTGCGTTCGGCATCCTGCAGAGCGGGAGCCTCACGATGCAGGCGCTCGCGCACGTTCCCAAAGACGTCGTCGCCTTCATCGAAGGCCTCGCGATCGTGGGCCTGTCGGCGCGCCGGTTCGCGGGCTCGCGCGGGGACGGGCACTAACCGTGGGAGACATCGCCGGGTTTCTTCAGTTGACGCTCGTGAAGGCGGCGCCGCTGATTTTCGCAGCGCTTGCAGGCGTCGTCTGCGAGCGCGCCGGGATCCTGAACATCGCGCTCGAGGGCGGCCTCACCGCCGGGGCGTTCGCGGCCGTCGCCGCGTCCTACGCGACCGGCAGCCCGATCGCGGGCCTCGTCGCGGGCATCCTCGCCGGAGCGTTGTTGTGCGGTCTGCTCGGTGTGGCGGCGACGCGGTTCAATGTCGACCAGATCGTGGCCGGGACGGGATTGAACTTGCTCGCGGCCGGCGGCACCGCGTTCGGCATCGTCGTCGTCTTCGGAGCGCCCGGCGCGTCTCCCGAGGTGCACGCACTTGGAACGCAGGGCGAAGGAGTGCTGATCGTCGCGGCCCTTGCGCTCGCGCTCGCGCTGCAGTTGGGGCTCGACGGGACGGCGTGGGGGCTGCGCTTGCGTGCCTGCGGCGAGAACCCGCGCGCGGTGCTGTCGGCGGGTCTCGATCCGCGCCGCATCCGCGTGTACGCGACCTTGCTCGGCGGCGCACTTGCGGGACTCGGCGGCGTGTTTCTGTCGCTCGGCGAGCTCGATCTCTACTCCGACGGCATGACCGCGGGCCGCGGCTTCATCGCGCTCGCCGCCGTGATCTTCGGGCGCTGGACGCCGCTCGGCGCAACCGGCGCCGCCATTGGCTTCGGCGCGCTTTCGGCGCTGCAGTTCGTCTTACAACGCGCCGGCGTGCCGAGCGAGCTCATGCAGGCGTTGCCGTACCTGGCAGCACTCGCCGCGTTGACCGGCATCGTGGGCCGGGCGCGCGCGCCCAAAGCGGACGGCGTTCCATTCGATCCGTAGCAGCGAAGTTGCCAAGCTCTTAACGAATGGATGGTGCTCCAAAGGTTTTCCCGACCGATAATGCTTATATGACGCGGATCCCTATGACGCTCTGCCGGCATGGAATTTATCTGTTGCTCGCACTCGCTCTCGCGGGCGGCCCCGTCTGCGCCGGCGCGACCAGCCTCGATGGACCGCTTTCGGACCTGCAGTCGCAGCTCTCGTCGATCGCCTTGCACGCGCCCGGTCGCGTCGGCATCGAAGTCGAGGATCTGGCAACCGGGGCTACGTCCGGCTACAACGACGATGTCAGTTTGCCGGCCGCATCGACGATCAAGATTCCGGTCATGATCGAAGTCTTCAAGCAAATGGAAGCGGGCGACCTCGATTTGGGGACGGTCGTCCACCTCGAGAGCCGCGATCGCGATTGGGGCTGGGGCGACATGGCCGACGCGAGGCCTGGCATCGGGAAGACCGTCAAGCAGCTGCTCTGGCTGATGATCACCGAGAGCGACAACACCGCGACCAACATGCTCATCCGCAAGGTCGGGCGCCAGCACATCAACCAGACGATGTACGAACTCGGGCTGCACAAGACGCACCTCGGAGACTACATCCGTTCGGAAACGGACACGATCCGCTACGCGCTGCGCACGAGCCCGCACGACATGCTGACGCTGCTCGACTCGATCGCTCGCGACGAAATGATCGATCAATGGTCGTCACGCGAAATGCTTTCGATCCTCGAGGGTCAGACGCACAACGGCCTGCTGCCCTCCCCGTTGCCCAAGGACGTGAAGATCGCGCACAAGACGGGCTCGCTCCACGACACGCTCAACGACGTCGGCATCGTCTACCAAGACGAAGAGCCGTACGTCATCGCCGTCATGACGACGCAGCTGCCCGACCTCGATCTCGGTCGCGCGTTCATCCACAAAGTTTCGCGCATCACGTACGACGCGCTCGGCCGATTCGCCACGTGGCGCGAGGAAGAAGGCATCGCAGCCTTCTCCAGCTCCGATCCCACCTCGGATCCGAACGACAGCACGACGCAGTGGCCGCCCGCAGCGAGCGCGATCCCCGCGCCGGACATGAAGATGTGGGATTCTGCACCTGCCAACGCGCCGCTCACGCCCGTCGATCCCGCGCACGCAGACGACTGACACGCAACGGTAGGCGTCCACCGCGGCGCTGACAAGATAGGCGTTCCTTACAGCGAAGGAAAGGCCTGATGGACCGTTCGCGCTCGCTCGGATGCGATTGTGGAAGCTGAGGACCGAGGGCGCGAGCGCCCCGCCTTCGGCGTGCTCGTGCGCGAATACCGGATCGCCGCCGGCTTGACGCAAGAAGCGCTCGCAGAGCGCGCGCGGATGAGCACGAACGGGATCGGTTCGCTCGAACGCGGCGACCGCCGCGCGCCGCAGCGCGATACGGTCGCGCTGCTTGCCGACGCACTGAAGCTGACGCCGCCACAGCGAGCGGCCTTCGAAGCCGCCGCCGGCCGGCCCGGGCGGCCGCCGTCGCGCCACCAAGCGGCGAGCGCTGGGCAAGGCCGCGCCCTGCACAACTTGCCGTCGTCGCTCGCGCAATTCATCGGCCGCGACACCGAAGTGGTCGAGATCGAGGCGCTGATGCGCGAGCATCGGCTCGTCACCCTGACCGGTGCCGGTGGGCTCGGCAAGACGCGGGTCGCTCTCGAGGTAGGCATCGCGCTTTCGGAAGACTCGCCCGAAGGCGTGTGGCTCGTCGAACTCGCCGCGCTGCGCGATCCTTCGCTCGTTCCGGCAACGATCGCACGCACGCTCGATGCACACGAAGTGCCCCACCAGACGCTCCTCGAGACGCTCGTCGCCTTCTTGCGCAACAAGTCGCTCGTGTTGATCCTCGACAATTGCGAGCACGTCATCGAAGAAGCCCGCGCGACGGCGACCGCGATAACGCGCACGTGCCCGGGCGTTCGCATCCTTGCGACCAGCCGCGAAGCGCTGCGCGTCGGCGGCGAGCAGGTCTACCATCTCCAGTCGCTCGCCGTGCCGGATGCGATGGCGCTGTTCGCCGACCGCGCGGTTGCCGTCGACGCGCGCTTCATCCTTTCGGATCAGAACGAACCGATCGTCGAAGAGATCTGCCGCCGGCTCGACGGCATCCCGCTCGCGATCGAACTCGCTGCGGCGCGCGTCAAGGTGCTCGCGCCGCGCCAGCTCGCCGAGAAGCTCGACGAGCGCTTTCGCATCCTCACCGGAGGCGATCCGAGCGGGTTGCCGCGCCAGCAGACGATGCGCGCGTTGATCGACTGGAGCTACGACCTCCTCTCCCCAAGCGAGCGCAAGCTGCTGCGTTCGCTCTCCATTTTCGCGGGCGGGTTCACGCTCGAGAGCGTGAGCACCGTCGTCGCCGAGGACGTCCTCGATCTGCTTTCGTCGCTCGTCGATAAATCGCTTGTCCAGGCCGATCTCTCGGGCAACGAAGCACGCTACCGGCTGCTCGAATCGACGCGCGAATATGCGCGCGAAAAACTGATCGAGTCCGGAGACTACGACGCGATGTGTCGCGCGCACGCGGCCGCCTATGTCGAACTCGCCGAGCAATTCGACGCAAGTTGGGATGCAACGCCCGATCGCATTTGGCTGCCGCAGGTCGAACCCGAGCGTGAGAACTGGCGCGCGGCGCTCGAGTGGACGCTCGGCGAACGGCGTGACGCGCGCTTAGGGGCGAGGCTCGCCGGCGCGCTGCGCAGCCTGTGGCGCACGCAACAGACGGTCGAGGGCCGGCGCTGGGTGCGCATCGCGCTCGAAGCGGCCGACGACTCGTTCGCGCCCGCGACGATCGCAAAGCTCGAACTCGCCTCCGCCGAACTCGATGCCGTGCTCGGACAGCGCAAACCCAGTCACGCCGCGGCCGAACGAGCCGTCGCGCTCTATCGCAAACTCGACGACCCGATCGCGATGGTCTCCGCCGAACGCATCCAGGGGCTGGGCCTCGTGTACGTCGGACGCATTGCGGAAGGCGAGCCGATTCTCGTCGAAGCGCTCGCGAAGTGCCGCAAACTCGGGTTGCGCAAACGCACCGGCCACGTGGAGCAAAGCCTTGCGGTCACGCGGTACCTCGCGGGCGATGTCGTCGAAGCGCGCAACCGCTTCCTCGCGGCGCTCGCGATCTTCAAAGAATCCGGCGCGGACCGGTTGGCGGCGGATACGAGTCAAAATCTCGCCGAGGCGGAGTTTCACAGCGGCGACGCCGAGGAGGCGCTGCGTCTGTCGGAGGAAGCGCTGAGCAGAGGCCGGGCGCAGGGCTTTACGCGCAGCGTCGTCTTACTGCTCTGCAATCGCGCGGCGTACTTGATCTCGCTCGGCCGCTACGATGAAGCGTACGCCGAAGCGCGCGAGGCGCTCGCGCTCGCCGGCGAGGCGCAGCTGAGGACGTTGTCCGCGTTGACCTTGCAGCACTGCGCGGCGATCGCAGCCTTGGGCGCGGGCGATCATCCGGGCGACATCCAGCGCGGCTGCGCTCGTGCCGCACGCCTTCTCGGCTACGTCGACGAACGCTTGAGCGTGCTCGGAGCGCTGCGCGAATTTACCGAAGAACAAGAAGCCGCGCGCGTGCAAACCGTGCTGCGCAAGAGCCTCGGCGCGGCCGAGGTCGCGCGCTTGATGGCCGAAGGCCGCGCGTGGACCGAGGAACGAGCGCTCACCGAAGCACTCGCACGAGGCCCCGGCTAAGCGCCCCCGGCGCGAGCCGCAGCGACCATCTTCCCCATCGTGTCGAAGAATCGCGTGGTTGCTTTACCACCGAACGTTTTTTCAACGTAGGCGCTCGGGTTGCCGGGGCGACCGGGGGGAAAGCGCGTCACCGCAAAGAGCTCGCCGGCGGTCGCGTGCAAGAACTCCATATCGCCCTTGGGCGAACGGTGCGGGACCGCACCTGTGGGCAGCGCTTGCGATACGAAGATCGTGCAGGGCCGCTCGTCCGGCGTGAGGTTCACGTTGCGAAACGGGTCGAGCGCGATTCCGGCCTCGAGTTCCTCGATCGTTCGCACGAACGCGGCGGTCTCGAATCCCAGTTCCGCCGCGAGATGCCGCTCGATCTTGCGCGTCAGCGCGGCACGATCTTTAGCCGCGGTTTCGAAGAAGACGTTGCCGCTTTGAATGTACGTGCGAACGTTGCGAAAACGCAGCTCTTCGAACAGCGCGCGCAGCCGCTCCATCTTTACGACGCGGCCGCCGACGTTCACGGCGCGCAGTAACGCGACGTACATCGCGCTATGCCGAGTTAGTTTTCTTTGTCGTCCTGAGCTTGTCGAAGGCCTCCCCTTGTCATCCTGAGCGGAGCGCCGAAGGCGCGTAGTCGAAGGGCGCCCTTCGACAAGCTCAGGACGACAGAGAGCAAACTCAACCACGGAGAGCAAACTCAAGTCTGCTGGGCGACGGCTCCGGCGGCACGTGAGGCAACGTCGTCGAGAAACGCTGCGATTGCCGCGTTGACGGCGGCGGGCTCTTCGATCGTCGAGGAGTGGCCGGCGTGCGGGATCACGACGAGCTTCGAACCCTTGATGCCGTCGCGAATGCGCTCGGCTTTGGCGGGCACGGTCGCGACGTCTTCGTCGCCGACGATGACGAGCGCCGGCGCCGTGATGTTCCCGAGCTCCGGCAGGATGGCTTGGCGCGAGATGACGCCGGCAAGCGCGCGCTCGATCCCGACGCGATCGTTCGCGATGAGCCGCGCACGCCAGCCGTCGCGCTCCGCGGCGCGAGCCGGATCGTTCATGTAGGTCTTGCCGAACATGATCGGCATGACTTCCTTCGCGACCAAGCCGTAGCCGAGCCAGCGCCCCACGAAGCCGAGCAGCTTGTAGCGCGGAACGTTTTCCTTCGGTTCGGGCTCGGATGACGTCTCGAGCAGCACGATCGACCGCACCAGATCCGGCCGCCGCGCGGCGACGCGCATCGTCACGAAGCCGCCCATCGAGAGACCCGCCATGTGCACCGGCGCCACGCCGAGCGCTTCGATGAGCGCGATCGCATCGTTCGCGAGCGTATCCATGTCGTAACCGCCCGGCGTAACGGGCGTTTGACCTTGGCCGCGGAAGTCGAAGGTGATGCAGCGGTAACGCTTCGAGAACTCGGCGACTTGCGCCGCGTACATCGCGCCGCTCCACAGGAGCCCGTGCGCGAAGACGATCGTCTCGGGGCCGGCGCCCGTCGACTCGTAATACACTTGGGCGCCGTTGACGCTCAGCAACGGCACGAGCTAGGCCGCTCCGGCTTTGCGTTCGCCATATGCCGGCGTGACGAGATGGCGATACTTCGGATCGCGCCCGCTCGTGACGCGCGCGAACAGCGCGGAAAGGTCGCGGGTCACGGGCCCCATCGTGCCGTCGCCGATCTTGCGGTGATCGACCGAGTTCACGAACGTGATCCCGGCTGCCGTACCGGTCAAGAAGAGTTCGTCCGCGCAATAGAGCTCGCTGCGGTCGATCGCCCGCTCGACGACGCTCAACCCGAGCTCGCCCTGCGCGAGCGCCATCACGTTGCGCCGCGTGATGCCCTCGAGCACGTTCTGACTCGCATCCGGCGTGAACAGCGTCCCGCCGCGCACGAGGAACAAGTTCGCGGCGGAGCCCTCCGAAACGTGGCCGTCGGCCGAGAGCATGATGGCCTCATCGAACCCGTTGAGCTGCGCCTCGCTCTTCGCGAGCGCCGAGTTGATGTAGGCGCCCGTCACCTTCGCGCGCGCCGGGGCCATCGTGTCGTCGATCCGCCGCCACGAGCTGACGCCGGTGCGCAAGCCCGCATCGGCATCGAAATACTTTGAGAACGGCACGACGACGATCGCGAACGCGTCGGACACGCCGGCCAGGCGCACGCCGACGTCTTCCGCCGCCTTATAGACGAGCGGACGGATATAGACGTTCTCCTGGAAGTTGTTACGAGCGCAGAGCTCGGTCGTGATGCCGATCAGCTCGTCGACGGTGTGCGGCACGGACATCAACAGAATGCGCGCCGAATTGTGCAGCCGCTCGAAATGCTCGCGCAGCTGCAAGAGGTACAGCTCGCGCTCGTCCGCTTGCCAATAGCCGCGGATCCCCTCAAAGCAGCCGGTGCCGTAGTTGAGACCATGGGTGAGCAGTCCGACGCGAGCGTCCCCGTAGCGGCGGAAACCGCCCTCGGCGAACACGATCGACTCGTTGATGTTCATCGTCGCCGCTTCTTCGCGACGGGCCGGAAGCAGGCATGCTCGGCCGGCGCTGCGGATAGGCAAGCGTGACGCCGCCGGTCGAGGTCTTCGTGCGTTTTCTCCGGCTGGGCTGTACGTCGTTCGGCGGCCCGGTCGCCCACCTAGGGTACTTCCGGCGCGAGCTGGTCACCAAAGCGCGATGGCTCGACGACGCATCCTTCGCAGAAATCGTCGCGCTCTGCTCGGTTCTGCCGGGCCCGACGAGCAGTCAAGTGGGCATCGTGCTCGGCGCCCGCCGGGCCGGCCCGATCGGCGGGTTGCTCGCTTGGCTTGCTTTCTCGGCGCCTTCGGCGATCCTCCTCACGGCGTTCGGCCTCGCGCTGCGCGCCGCGTCCTCGGCCGCGCCCGGTTCGTTCGCCCGCAGTCCGCGCTTCGAAGGCGCGCTCGAGGGGCTCGCCGCCGCAGCCGCCGCGGTCGTCGCCATCGCCGTATTCCAACTTGGCCGCAGCGTATTGCGGACGCGGCTCTCTGCCGGAATCGCGGTTCTCGCGTTGCTGCTCGCGCTCCTCATCGACCGCTTTGCGCCGTCATTCCAGTGGATCGCGCTGCTCGCGGGCGGCGCGCTCGGATGCGCGTTCGGCAGCGCGCCCGCTGCCCTGCCGGTAAAGGCGCCACCGCTCGCACTGTCGCACCGCACCAGCTTCATCGCGGGCAGCGCGTTCGTCGTCTTGCTCGTCGGCCTTCCGATCGTGGCGTTGCCCGGCACGTATCTCGCGCTGTTTGCGTCGTTCTATCGCGCGGGGTCGCTCGTCTTCGGCGGCGGTCACGTCGTGCTCTCGTTCTTGCAGAGCTTCATCGGCGCCGGCGTCTCCGAGCGGACGTTCTATGCCGGCTACGGTCTGACGCAAGCGATGCCGGGTCCGCTCTTCACGTTCGCCGCGTTCATCGGCGCGGTGCTGCAGCCGGGCGGCGGCATCTTCGGCGCGCTCGTTGCGCTGATCGGCATCTTTCTGCCCTCGTTTCTGCTGCTGGCCGCAGTCATTCCGCTCTGGACGGCGCTTCGCGAGCTTCCGCGCGCCGCGCAAACGCTCGGCGGCTTGAACGCCGCCGTTGTTGGGTTGCTCGCGGCGATCTTCATCGATCCGATCGCGACGTCGCTCGCGCACGACCCCGCGGGCATCGGGATCGCGATCCTCGCATTGCTCGCGCTCACGTTCGGACGCTTTCCCGCGTGGCTCACCGTGTTCTGTTGCGCGGTGCTCGGCGTCTTAATCCGCTCTTACGCTTTGCCGTCTAGCCTGTAGCGCACACATGCATCGCATCGTTTGTACCGCTGCGATCCTGGCGGGCACGACGCTCACCGTAGCCGGCGCCGCACCGGCGGGCATCGTGCTGCCGACCGAGTGGACGATTGCGCCGCCGCCGGATCTGATGGTCGCAACCGGTACGCTGCCGCAGGGTGCGGCCTTCACCGCGGACGGCGCACACTTCGTCGTCGTGGAGAACGGACAGGCCGGAGCAGCCGTACGCATTTTCAACGCGCGCACGCTTGCGAGCGAGCGCGCGGTCGATGTCGAAGGTGCGACGGGCGATCCGCTCGCCGACCCGAGCGGGAGCGGCTTCTGGGTAAGCGCGGCAGCGGGCGACGCATTGCTGCACGTCGATGCGGCGAGCGGAGCGATCGATCGGACGATCCCGTTGCCCGAACCGTTTTGGGCCGCGGCAATCGCCCGATCGCCCGACGGCAAGACGCTCGCGGCGAGCGGCGAGCTTGCCGATGCCGTCGTGTTGATCGACGCGGCGAACGGTGGCGTGAGCGAACGGATTCCCGTCGGACGTCACCCGTATGGTGTCGCGTTCGGGGCCGGCGGAAAGACGCTGTACGTCGCAAATTGGGGCGAGTCGTCGGTCAGCGCCATCGACGTTGCGACGCACGGCGTTCGTACGATCGCGGCCGGCAAACATCCGAGTCACCTCTTGCTCTCGCCCGACGGAACGCGGCTGTTCGTCTCGGAAGCGGACGACGACACGATCGGCGTCATCGACACGGCAAGCGGCACCCGCGTCGCGGGTGGAAACGCCGCGCCGTATGAAGGACGGTTTTACGGTGCCTCGCCGAGCGCACTCGCGTTTGCTCCGGACGCAAAACGGCTCTTCGTTGCCGACGCTGCCGCCAATGCGATCGCGGTGATGGACGTGAGCGACGTGACGCCGCGCCTGATCGGCGCGCTCCCCGCCGGCCGTTACCCGACGGCGCTCGCGGTCGAGCCGGGCGGCGCGGCGCTCGACGTCGTGAACGGCAAAGGCGAAAGCTCGCACCCCAACCCGCAATTTCAGCCGTATGGAAACCGGGCATACGGCGGCTACGTTGCGGCACTCGAGGTGGGCTCGGTCCGGCGTCTGCCGATGCCCGGCGATAGCGCACTCGCACGCGGGCTCGACGAGGTACGTGCGAACGCCAGGCTCGCACCGAGCGCATTCGAGCCGCGCGCACCTTTCGACACGATCCTGCGTGCGCACGGACCGCTGCACCACGTCATCTATGTCATCAAAGAAAACCGCACGTACGACCAAGTGCTGGGCGACGTTCCCGGCGCCAACGGCGATCCGTCGCTGACGCTTTTCGACGCGAAGGTGACGCCGAACGAGCACGCGATCGCCGAACGCTTCGGCGTGCTCGACAACGCCTACGCCGACGCCGAGGTCAGCGCACCGGGTCACAACTGGTCGACAGCCGCGTTCGCCAACGATTACGTCGAGCGGACGTGGCCCGCAAACTACGGAGACCGCCGCGAGCACTACGACTTCGAAGACGGTGCGGACGCCGCGCGCCCGCACGGCGGGTACGTATGGGATTCGGCGCTCGCGGCCGGCATCTCGCTGCGCAACTACGGCGAGTTCACGACGGAGCTTGCGATGAAACCGCACCCGCTGATCGTCTCGCACATGCCCGGGCTTTCCGGCGTTACCGACCCGCGCTTCCCCGGATTCGATCTGAGCTTCAGCGACGAAGATCGTGAAGCGGAATGGGCGCGCGAGTTCGCCGGCTACGTGCGCGGGCACGATTTGCCGGAGCTCGAGATCGTGCGCTTACCGAACGACCATACCAGCGGCACGAGCCCCGGGAAGCTCACGCCGTCCGCGTTCAACGCGCAGAACGACCTCGCGGTCGGGCGCCTCGTGGAAACGGTCTCGCATTCGCCGTACTGGCGCGACACCGCGATCTTCATCGTCGAGGACGACGCGCAGAACGGGCCCGATCACGTCGACGCGCAACGCATGACGGCGTACGTCGCAAGCGCGTATGCGGCGGGCGGCGTGCTGCACCAGCACTACTCGACCGCCGGCATCGTGCGCTCGATCGAACTGATCCTCGGGCTCCCGCCGCTTTCCGCCTACGACGCAACGGCGCAACCGCTCTTCGCGGCCTTCACGTCGAAGCCCGATCCGCGCCCGTTCGACGCGCTCCCCGCAGCCATCGACATCAAAACGAAGAACCCCGTTACCGCCTATCGCGCAGCCGACAGCCTCGCGGCCGACTTCTCCCACGAAGACCGCGTCCCGGATGCCGAACTCAACGACCTCATCTGGCACGCCGTCCGCGGCGCAAAGGCGACACCGCCTCCGTACGGCGCTTTTAGCCGCTAAGCACTGTCACGCTGAGCTTGTCGAAGCGCCGACGGGACGAACGGTATCAGCCGTCATCGCGCTTCCACGAGCTCCGCTCCCGGCTGCGCTTCGACAGGCTCAGCGTGACAATGGGGGGGCGCGCCCCGGCGCCAGTTGGACAACTCTCACTTTGCAGAAAAATATCCGCAAAGGTGCTACGTTCCGTTCGTTCTTGGGTTCGAGCCCAACGCGAGCGAGGAGAAAGCATGGCCGAGGGACTGAAAGAGACCACCCGGGTGAAGGTGGTTGATGTTCGGATTCCCGCAGCCATAAAGCGAGATCATTGGAGTCGTCAATGAACAACAGCGTGCAAATCGAACAAAAGAGCTATGAGATGCCCCCGCTGGAGGGGTTCACGGTTACGCATTTTATCACGGTCGCCGATATCGACCGATCGGCAAACTTCTATGAGAAGGTCTTCGGCGGCCGCGTTCTGAGCAGAGGCGACAGCAAGGGTGCATCCGGGCAC
>Ga0302325_10010934_pt1 | contig 19593 bp, 23 predicted proteins | sample Palsa_T0_2_FD_201948 | JGI IMG/M metagenome (GOLD analysis project Ga0302325, IMG submission 201948) | Peat permafrost microbial communities from Stordalen Mire near Abisko, Sweden - Palsa_T0_2 | ecosystem: Environmental > Terrestrial > Soil > Palsa > Peat permafrost | place: Sweden: Abisko...
CACCGCGAAGCCGCCTGATGACGTCGAAGCCGTCCATGTCGGGCAGCATCACGTCGAGCACGATCAGGTCGGGGCGGTGGCGCTGAGCGGCCTGCACCGCCTCGGTTCCGGCTGCCGCCGTGACGACGTCGAAACCTGCGTAGCGAAGGCTGGCGGACAGCAACTCGAGAATGTTGGGCTCGTCCTCAACGACAAGAAGCCTGGCATCCGGTCGCTGCCGCGCATCGGTCAGCGTGTCCATGTTCTGTATTCTCACCCGCTACGCTGAGGATAACCTGAAGGTCCGCTGGAGATGGCCTTGAGTTCCGGCCGGGATTACCTAAGTCTGCCCTAGCGTGAACTCACCGAGCCCCGTGGGTTCACTCGCCGGCGGCCCCCCACACGTCGCGCCAGTAGGCGATGGCGGCGGGCCGTGAGCCGACGCCGAGCTTGGAGTAGATCCGCCGGACGTGATTTTTCACGGTCTTCTCAGCCAGGAACAGGTGGGCGGCGATCTCTCCGTTGGTCTGCCCGTCGGCGATCAGCGACATAACCTCTATCTCGCGTGCGGACAGGCTATGCGGATCGGCGGCGCGGCCAGAAGTATCGTGCCCGCCCGGGCTTTCCTGAACGTCGCCTCCCCTGCTGCCGTTAAGCGCAGGCCGCCCGCCTCCGCCCGGCCAAGGAGCTGAGCGAGCGTCCATATGACCTCCGGCTCGGACGATGAACCCGTACCGCAGCGAACGTACCAAACACCGTAGGTACCGCGTCAATCCATGAATCTTCAGATAAGTCAATGCACAAATAACCTGACTTACTACCCTGACTTGTACCCAGTCGGTGCCGTCCGAACGCTCCGAGACCGTTAGGGCGGCGTTAGTAAATGACGCTGTTCGTCAAGTCCCTGGTGCCGACCGGGTTGGCTGGCCCAAACTGGCGATCATGACTTCAGCCGAACTCACTCCAGACCAGTTGCGACGAGACCCCCTGCCGCTACGCGGCCGGGTCGCCGTGGTCACCGGGGTCAGCCGCCGGGCCGGCATCGGATACGCCATCGCCCGCAGGCTGGCCGCGCTGGGCGCGAGCCTCTTCCTGCACCAGTTCGCCCCGCACGATCGCGATCAGCCCTGGGGCGCCGATCCCGGCGGGCCCCAGGGGGTGCTCACCGGCGTCACCGCCGCCCGCGCCGACGACCAGTCCGGCGTGCAGCACCTGGAACTGGACCTAGCCGCCCCGGACGCGCCGTCTCAGCTCATTGGCGCGGCCGGCCAGGCCTTCGGGCACCTGGACATCCTGGTTAACAACCACGCTCGCAGCGGCGGAGACGGTCCCCTGGGCACGCTGACCGCCGCCATGCTGGACGCGCACTGGGCCGTCAACACCCGCTCCACGATCCTGCTGGCCCAGGCCTTCGCCGCCCAGCACGACGGCAGGCCGGGCGGCCGGGTCGTCTTCATGACCTCCGGACAAGACCTCGGCCCGATGAACGGCGAGGTCGCCTACGCTGCCAGCAAAGGCGCGCTCGCCTCCATCACCCGGACCCTCGCCGACCAGCTGGCCGGCCAGGCCATCACGGTGAACGCGGTCAATCCCGGCCCGGTCGATACTGGCTACGCGCCGCCCGAGGTGGCCGAGAGCGTCCGCCGGCACTTCCCGCAGCAGCGCTGGGGCGTACCGGACGACCCGGCCCGCCTGATCGCCTGGCTGGTCACCGACGAGGCCTCCTGGATCACCGGCCAGGTCATCAACACCGAGGGCGGTTTCCGCCGCTGGTCCTGACCGGCCCGGCCGCCCGTTAAGGTCGCTCCCATGAACGACACGAGGACCAGCATCCGGCTCATCGAAACCGGCGACGCCGAGGCGCTGGCCGCCCACCTGGCCCGCGACGCCGAGGCCTTCGCCCGCTGGGATCCCGAACACCCCGCGGACTACTACACCGCGGCCGGCCAGCACAGCCGCATCGTAGGTCTCCGCGCCAGGCACGCTCACGGCGAGGTATGGCCCGCCGTGGTCCTGGCCTCCGGTGTCGTCATCGGCCGGGTCACCGCGCAGAATCTCCTGCTGCACGCCTGGCGCAAGGCCGAACTCGGCTACTGGATCGCGACCCCCTACCAGGGCCAGGGCCACGCGACGCGGGCCGTGAGGCTGATGGTGCAGCTGATGACCACCGAGCTCAGGCTGCACCGGGCTGAGGCGTACACCCAGATGGACAATCTCGGCTCGCAGCATGTGCTTCGCCGCAACGGTTTCCTGCCCTACGGAGTAGCCCGCTCCCACATCTTCACCGCCGGACAATGGCGCGACGAAGTCCTCTGGGAGCGCCTACTAGATCAGAACAAAAATTCGTAAAGCGCCAGAAGCCATCCCACCTATACGTTCCCGCGAAGCCAATATCTTCCGCGATAGCGGAGGCACTTCGTGGTATTTGCCGCTTATGCCCATATATGGCGGGCCGGCGGTGCTGACTGCGGAGCGCACGGCGCGCCTGACGCCCGGCCACCCGACGATCCGATCTGCCTGCAGCGAAATCGAAACTCGCTTCCGGCTAGTCGCTCGTACGCTGGCAATATGGCTGAGCGCGCGAATGTCTATCCGCTACGGCGAGAGCCCAAGCCGGAGCCGCGCCGTCAGCAGCCGCTGCCTGCCGAACCGCTGTGGCGCGAGGTCCTCGGTCAACGTCTTCACGCCCTCCGCTCGGACCGGCAGGAAACATTGTCGGAAACGGCCGGTCGGGCCGGGATATCGCCGCAGTATCTGTCCGAGATCGAGCGCGGGCGCAAGGAACCGTCGAGTGAGATGATCGCGGCTCTCGCGGGAGCGCTGGGAATCACCCTGACCCGGCTAACGGAACAGGTCGCGGGCGATCTGCGGCGCCAGTACGGCCCCGTGGTGACGAATGAATCCGGCCCGGTTATGCTGGCCCGCGCGGCGTGATGGCCTAGGTTCCCGCGGCGGCTGAGGCGCCGGAGGTGATGGCGCCCGAAGACCGCTGCCCGAGCACATGGTCCACGATCCCGTATTCCAGCGCGGCCCGGGCCGTAAGGACCCGATCGCGATCGGTGTCGGTTCGCAGCGTCTGCACCGACTGGCCGGTGTGCCTGGACAGGATCGCTTCGATATCGGCACGCATCCGCACCAGCTCGTCCGCTTGCAGGATCAGGTCCGGAATCGGCCCCTGACCCCGTGCCGCCGGCTGATGCAGCACCACCCGGGCGTGCGGCAGTACGGCCCGCCGACCAGGGGTTCCGGCCGCGAGCAGCACGGCACCGACGCCGATCGCCTGGCCTACGCAGGTGGTGGCTACCGACGCCTGGATGAACTGCATGGTGTCGTACACGGCGAGCATGGGAGGCAGGTCGCCGCCCTCGCAGTTGATGTACAGGTTGATCTCCTGCTCGGCGCTTTCCGCCTCGAGGTGCAGCAGCTGAGCGATGAGCGTGTTGGCGACCCCGGAATCGATCGGGGTGCCAAGGTAGACGATGCGCTCGGTCAGCAGGTGCGAGTAGACATCCATGATCCGCTCGCCGCGGGGATGCTGGGCGATGACGTTCGGGATGGTGTAGCTGCTCATGAGAGTTCTCCCGTCAGCCCGATGCGGTGTTTCCTGGTGGGCATGACCTGGCCGAATGAGCCGACGATCTGATCGATAAAGCCGTACTCCCTAGCCTCGGCGGCCGTGTACCAGTGGTCATGCAGCGAATCGTCGAAGATACGCTCGACGGGCTGGCCGGTGTCCTCAGCGATGAGGCCGAGCACGGTGTCCACCGTGTGCCGCAGGTCATCGGCCTGGACCTCGATGTCGACCGCACTTCCCCCGATACCGGCTGACCCCCGGTGCATGAGGATGCGGGCGTGCGGCAGCGCGGAGCGCTTGCCCCTGGTGCCGGCCGAGAGCAGGAACTGCCCGGCGCTGCAAGCCAGCCCGAACGCCAGAGTAGCGACGTCACATGGTATGAGCCGCATGACGTCGCGGATAGCGAGCATAGACGGCACCGATCCGCCCGGCGAGTTGATCCACAAGGCGACATCGGCGGCGGGGTCCTCAGCGGCGAGCCTGAGCAGCTGCGTCGCGAGCAGCGTTCCGTTGTCGTCGTCGAGCACCCCGTCCAGCACGAGGATCCGCTGAACCAGCATCTGCTCCCGCACGCGCTCGCTAAAGGTCGGGTTCTTGTCGTCGTGAGCCATACTCCCAGCCTGCGGCATTACCGCCCAGAAAGACCCCGCACGCTGCTGTCAGCAGATCTGCTCACAGCAGCGTCCGATCGGCCGCGCGTGATCATATCTACCTCCGCGGCACCATTATCAGTCACCGTGCAGCTACCCTCAGGCATGACTGCCGGCATCCAGCTCGGCTCGTGGGAGCGCCCGTCAACAGCCAGGAGGGAGGCGATGGATATCCGTCAGGAGCTGCGCCCACCAGACAGACGGCCGCTGGGAGCCGCGCTGGCCGTTACCGTGGTCGCGGCCCTCTGGGTGCTCGCCGCCTGTTCTGCCGCGGCCCCGGGCCGCCATCCCTCACCGCAGCCACCCACCAGCGGGACTTCGGTACCCCCTCGTAGCAGTCCGGCCTGGCTGCTGACTCGCTCCGCCTTGTCCCAGCTCATCGCCGACCCAGCCGCCCAGGCTAAGCTACAGGGCGCACTCGTCTACGAGATCCTGCAGCCGGGACAGCAGCCGCTCGCTGGCATCACCGCGAAGCCGGTCATAACCTTCGCCTCGGCGGCCGTGCTCGAGGACGCGGTAACCGGCGGCCGGCTTCCGGCCGGAACCTATGGCGTTCTGTACGATCCCGAGGCCTGGTCCTTTACCCCCGTGGCCGAGCAGCGGGATCCCGTCCAGGCCGCCACCCGGGCCGCGGCCGTGGCTCATGCGCATGGTCTGCGGCTGGTCGTCGCCCCCGCGCTGAACCTCACCACCGTGCTGGCGCCCGGGACCCAGCAGCCGAGGTGGCGGGCGTTCCTCGACCTGAATCTCATCGCCCGCCTGGCCGGGGTGGCCGACATCATCGAGCTCCAGGCCCAGAGCCTGGAGCGAGACACTGTCGCCTACACCGCCTTCATCCGGGCCGCGACGTCGCAAGCCAGCACCGCGAACCCGCGGATCATCGTGCTGGCGGGGCTGTCCACCAACCCGCCGGGCGCGCCGGTTGACAGCCAGCAGCTGACGGCGGCCGTCCAGGCCACCCAGTCCATGGTTGACGGCTACTGGCTCAACATCCCCGGCCAGGGCCCGCGCTGTCCGACCTGCAACAACCCCCGTCCGGACATCGCCGTCCAGACCCTCCAGTCGCTGCCCTGAACCGACTCCACGACGTCACGTGACCGATGAATCGGGAAGCGGCGTAGCGTCTGACTGGCGAACAACGAAGCAGGAGACAGGCATGTCCCGAGGGTTGACCAGGCAGGGCCTTGAGGCCCTGGACACCGCGCTGGCCCGTCACGTCGACCAGGCCGAACTTCCCGGCCTGGTCGCGCTCGTGGCCCGTGACGACGACGTGCATGTCGCGGCGGTCGGGCACCGGGCCTTCGGCGACAGCGAGCCGATCGGGCGTGACGCCATCTTCCGCATCGCGTCGCTCACCAAGCCGATCGCCGGCGTGGCGGCGATGCTCCTCATCCAGGACGGCGCGATGGCGCTCGATGAGCCGGTCGGACGCTGGCTGCCCGAGCTGGCCGAACCGCGGGTCCTGCGCAGCCTGGCTTCCGAGCTTGACGACACGGTACCGGCCGAGCGGCCGATCACGGTCGAGGACGTGCTGTCGTTCCGCTTCGGCTTCGGTTCGATCATGGACCCTGGGCCCTACCCGATCCAGCGGGCCGAGAGTGAGCTGGGCCTCAAGACGCTCGTGCCGCCGTGGCCGCCGGTCGACCTGACCTCCGACGAGTGGATCGCCCGGCTCGGCCGCCTGCCGCTGCTCGACCAGCCCGGTGCGCGCTGGCGCTACAACACCGGCGCATCGGTGGCCGGTGTCCTCATCGAGCGGGTCGCGGGCCTGCCCCTCGGCGAGGTCCTGCACCAGCGGGTATTCAAGCCGCTCGGCATGGCCGACACCAGCTTCTACGTCCCGGCAGGCAAACTCGGCCGCTTCACCACGTTCTATGCTCCCGGCCCAGGCCCCGGCGAGCTGCGGGTGCTAGACCGGCCCGAAGGCTGGTATTCATCCCCGCCGAACTTCCCCGACGCATCGAGCTGGCTGGTGTCGACGGCGGATGACCTGTGGGCGTTCGCCTCGATGCTGGCGGTCGGCGGCGGCGACCTGCTCTCGGCCGAATCGGTGGCCCTGATGACCCGCGACCGCATGACGGCCCAGGACCGGGCCGAGAACCGGATATTCGTGGGCGATCACAGCGGCTGGGGGCTCATGATGCTGGTCCCGGCGGCGGACGGTTCGCGGGGCGTGCCCGGCGGGTTCGGCTGGGAAGGCGGCGGCGGCACCGCCTGGCGCACCGACCCCTCGACCGGGCTCACCGGCATCCTGCTGACCCAGCGGATGGTGACCTCCCCTGAGCCGACCGACCTGGTGAAGGACTTCTGGACCGCCGCCTACGCTTCCATCGACGCCTGATCGGTGCCTCAGGTCCGTGCGCGTCGTGACCGCAGACCGAGCTGGAACAGGTAGATGATAAGGAGAACGATCAGCACAACGCCGGCGAGGAGCGACGCGTAGAAGAGGGTGTCGCCTAGGTCCGCGGCGAATTTATTGTGGCGGCCGATGCCATGGTGGGCGTCTCCCAGCGGCGATGCGATAAGGAACAGCGCCACTGCTCCGATGGCGACACCGATCAGCAGCTTGCCTTTGATGATCATGACGGAATCCTCCTTATGCGGTGCGGCGGCTAACGCCGTCGTCGTCGGTAACACCGTCGCAGCGCGGCGTCAGCGGTGTCGTCCGTCGCCGGATCGATCTTCGCGACGCCGGTCCTCCCTGAGCAGGACCCGGTGATCACCGCGCTGGACGATGCGCTATGCGTGAGCGATCAGTACTGTGCGAACCATGGGGAGATTCGACGCACGGGATCTGCGGATAGCCGACGCGGCCACCGCGGTCTGCCTCAGCGCGATCGTCCTCGCCACCGAATTCGCCCAGGGAAAGGTAAGCGTGACGGGCACGCTGGCCGGTGTCGTGGTGTCGTCCACGGTGGCGTTCCGGCGCCGGGCCCCGGCCTCGATGGCGGTCCTCGTCGCCGCCGGAGTGTCGGTGGCGGGCAGCTCAAGTCCTGCCCAGCTGGTCGGCTCCATCGCCTTCGTGCTCGATTACTACATGGTCGGCCGTAAAAGCGCGGAGCGCGGCTGGACCTGGATTGACGCGGCCCTGCTGGCGCTGCCCGTCCTGGGGATCGTACTGTCCCCGAATACGCCAGAGCCGGGTGACCCTTTCGTCGTGGACGTCGTCTCCGTGTGGGCGTTTTTCTTTGTCATCCCATTTGCCGCCGGGCGTATCGTCGGCGGCCGTATCGCACTGACTGCCGCACTTAAAGTCAACACCGAGCGCCTCGCCGAAGAACAGCGTGAACGGGCCCAGCGCGTGGCGGCGGCCGAACGGACCAGGATCGCGCGGGAGTTGCACGATGTTGTCGCCCATAGCGTGAGCGTCATGGTGATCCAGGCCGTGGCCGCCCGCGCGGTAGCGGCCCGGGACCGCGGCGCGGCCGCGGAGGCGTTGCGGTCGGTGGAACGATGCGGGCGGGAGGCGCTGACCGATCTGCGTCAGATGATCGGGGTGCTGCATCGCGACGACATCGAGGTACTGGGGTCGGCCCCACCGGGGCTCGCGCAGCTCGAGCGGCTAGCTGAGCGGGCGCGTACCGCGGGATTGCCCGTTGACGTGCGGGTGGAAGGCGAATCCCGGCCGCTGTCCGCAGGCCTGGACCTGGTTTCGTACCGGGTGGTGCAAGAGGCGCTGACCAACGCGATAAAGCACGCGGGGCCGGCCAGCGCCCAGGTGCGGGTCATTTTTGCCAGAAATTGCCTCGAGCTGGAAATCGCCGATACCGGTCATGGATCCGTTCCTGCGCCTACTGCCTTGGCACCGGCCGGTCACGGGCTCATGGGAATGCAAGAGCGACTGGCCCTTTACGGCGGGCAATTGCACGCCGGGAGCGGCCGCGACGGCGGTTTCACCGTTCATGCCACGATCCCGCTGCTGGAGGAGAAACGGCCATGACGGTCATGTCCCGAGGCCATTGGCCATCCGCGGGCTGGTGGGATCTGGCGCTGGCCGCCGCGTTCGGAATCGCCTGCGAAACCGAAGTCGTTGTTCATCTGCGTGGCGACCGGGCCCATGATCATTGGCCGGCTGCCGCCGTGGTCTCAATTGTCGCCGTGATCGCGGTGGCCGTCGCGGCGCGGCGGAAGGCGCCGCTGGCCGCGGCCAGCGTGGCGATGGCGGGAATCTTCGTCCTGGCGCTCAGCCTGTCGCACCTGACGGACATCAACTCCCCGCAGCTCGTGCTATTCGTCGCGCCCTACTCGGTGGCCGCGTACTCGCCGCGAATCCGCGCCATTGCGGGCTTGACGGTGTGCATAGCCGCCGTAAGCGCAGTTAGTGCCCGCACCCCGTCCCAGACGTCAGGATGGGTGTTCACCATTGGCGTCTGCGGTTGTTCCTGGGCGGCCGGCCGCTTCATGCAGGCACGACGGGCCCTGGCCGTCGAACTTCGCCAGACTAACGAGAGAATCGCCGCGGAAACCGACGGCCGGGAAACTCTGGCCATCGCCGATCAGCGAACGCGGATCGCGCAAGAATTGCAGATACTCGTCGCGCACAGCGTGAGCACAATGATCATCCAAAGCGAAGCCGCCCAGCGACTGCTCGACCAGGACTCGGATCAGGCTGACGCCGCGATGGAAAGAATCGAGGCGACCGGCCGTAACGCGCTGGACGAGATGCGCCGCATTCTCGGTGTCCTGCGACATCCTGACGACCAGGCCGAGCTCATCCCTCAGCCCGGCGTCGGGCAGATCCCGGCCCTAGTCGAAAAGGTGCGAGGGACTCAACCGGACGTGGCGCTGCGCGTTGAGGGGAAACCGGGCCCGCTGCCAGCCAGCGTCGACCTAGCCGTCTACCGTCTCCTGGCTGACGCGCTCAGCACGGTGGCCGGCCCGCCGACACCGATCGATATCCTCCTGCGGTTCGGCCCGGAGGACATTACGCTCGCGGTGACCGCTTCGAACACCGTCCGCCTCGACTGGCCCACGATCGCGATGCGCGAACGAGTCGCGCTCTGCCAGGGCACGATTGATGTCGAGTCGCTGCCGGGCACGGGTGAACGCCTGGTCATACATCTTCCGTGCGTCTTGACAGGAGCCCTGGCATGACCATCAGAGTCGTGATCGCCGACGACCAGCAGCTCGTGCGCACCGGCTTCCGGATGATTCTGGAATCCGAGGCCGATATTGAGGTCGTCGGTGAGGCCAGCGATGGGCGGCAGGCCGTGTCCCTCACGCGCCAGACGCATCCCGACGTGGTCCTGATGGACATCCGGATGCCCGAACTAGACGGCATCGAGGCAACTCGCCAACTCACGTCAGTTAGCCAGCACCCGCCCACCCGGGTACTGATCTTGACCACCTTCGATCTCGATGAGTATGTGTTTGACGCGCTCCGTTCCGGTGCGAGCGGATTTCTGCTCAAAGACAGCCAGGCCGCGCAGCTCGCCGACGCGGTACGCGTGGTCGCGGCCGGAGACGCCCTGCTGGCACCCACGGTCACCCGGCGTCTCATCGAAGAGTTCGCCGCGACTACGGCGGCCCGGCCGCTGCCACGCCCCGCCGCGATCGGTGAACTCACACCGCGCGAGCTGGATGTGTTCCGGCTCGTCGCCACAGGAATGTCAAACGCCGAGATCGCCGCCGCGCTCGTTATCGGCGAAACCACAGTCAAGACCCATGTCACGCGTCTGCTTATGAAGCTCGGCCTGCGAGACCGTGTTCAAGCCGTCGTTCTCGCGTACGACACCGGCATCGCCAGCCCGGGCAGCAAGCGGAAATACGTGGGGTGAGAAGGCCTATGCCAGTTGAGCCGTTACGGAATCACGAGCACGGGGTAGTGAACGTGCCGCTCCAGGGCCTGCGGCACCGAGCCGAGGACATGGTGGTATCCGTGTTCGGAGCGGCCGACGACAATGACCACCGAGACGTCGGGCCCGTGCTGGCAGTACAGGTCGTCGGCCGCCGCGATCAGCTGGTCCGCGATCGCACCGTCGCGGCGCTGGAAGTGCCACCGGTGCGCCGCACCCCTCAAGTGCGTGGCCTGCAGGTGGGCGCGGACCTCGTCGGACAGTTCGCGGGCCGCGTCGTCGAAGCTTTGCCGTACCTCGGCCGCGCCGAGGCCAGCCAGGTCAGCGGTGGCGTTGAGGGCAGGCAGATGCGCGACGTAGACGACCTCCAAGCCGCCGGGCCGGTCGTTCAGCAGCCGGGCGGCCGCGTCGAGGGAGCGCTGCGCCGAGGCTGACCCGTCGAAGCCGACGACCGCGTACACCTGCCTGTCGGGTGGCCCGGCGATGGTGCCCGCGGTCTGCTCTGGGTGGGCCATAAGCATGGTCATGACGAGCTCCTCTCACTGGTGCTGCCATGTAGAGTTGGTAACTGCAACTCTACGATTTATGGTTGTACTTTGCAACCTAAATGAGGGGGACAATGACACGCGAAGCTGCCCTCGAGGACCTGTACCACGGCGTCACGACGCTGTCTCGGCGGGCCCGTGATATGAGCGACGACCTCCACCCGGGCTTGTCGCTTGTCGCCTACACGCTGCTGACCGAGATCGACCTCACGCCGGGGGTGCGCGCGATCGACCTGTGCGCGCACTTCGGCCTGGACAAGTCCACGCTGTCCCGCCAGCTTGAGCAGCTGATCTCGGCCGGGCTACTGCGCCGTGAGGGCGAGCGGCCTGGACGGCGGGGCAGCGTGCTCGCCCTCACCCCGGTCGGCCAGCAGCACCTGGCTGCCGCCGCGCAGCGCGTCCGGGATCGCCTGGCCGAGCGGCTGACCGGCTGGGACGAGAGCGACATCGCCACCTTCGCGCGGTTGGTCACCCGATTCAACCAGAGCCGGGACGACCGGCCGACCGCGAAGCCTCAGTTCTGACCGGGCATTGAACGAGAGAGCCCAGGCCATCACCACGGCCGGGGCTTGCGACCTGCGGAAATACGTGGGGTGAGCGACGGGCCTCGAACCCCCGACATCCAGGACCACAACAGAGGACGCGCTGTAACGGGCGACCTGGCAGAAAGTGTTTGTGCTGGTCAGTGACGGCGGATCGGCTATCGTTGCCGCGTCTGAGCGCGCCTGTACTCGCGCGCTCGCTCCCGCCTCGCTCCCACAATCGGACACCTACCTAGGCCGTCTGACCTGTGGTGGATTGCCTGTCAGCGTCCGGTTGGTCGAGTTGCCGATCTGGACCGTTGGCCTCTTCGTCCCGAAGCCAAGTACCGATGCGGACTACCAGGGCTGCGGAATGCCTGACCTGGGAAGTACCGGTTACTCGGTTGCTCGCAAGTCGGCATCGCTAGCAGATATCACGTATCAGCGGGCCTGGAGATCACTCCGTACAAGCAAAGACAGTCAACTAGGGGCCTGAATGACCAACCAAGACGAAGACCTGCTCCTCAGCCACGACGAAGACCCGCCGACTTCCGCCCGGTGGTCGCCGTCCTCCCTGCTGACTCCGGAGGCCACGAGCATCACCGCGTTCAGCATCGCGCTGATCAGCGCGACTGGCTTCGGCGGCTGGGAGCTGGTCGCGGCGTCGGTGTTCCCCCAACCCACCGGGCCAGGTGACCTGCGTTCCGAGATACTGGGCGCCGCTATCTCGCTCGCTATGGCGCTCGGCGCGATCCTGCTCGCAAGCAGAGTTCTCCGGCAGGCCGAGGCGCGGTGCGCTCAGTGGGCCCGGCACCTGGCCGGTGCGGCCATCCCCGTCGCGGCAATAGGCACCTTGCTGAATGGCGCGGCACTCATCGCAGCGCTGTATAACAACAACCATTTCCAGTGATCACGACGACATACGACTTCAACCGACGAAAGCCGGGTCGGAATCCGGCTCGTGGTCGACTGCGTATCTAGGCTCACGGCTCCGGAGGCCCCTGATAGTCCAAGCTATGACCAGCGAAAACGAGCAAGCTAGCCAGACACGGGGTGCACCTGGGGTGCGGGGACGGGGAACGCTAGGCGTGTTGCAGGGGAGCGGCTTGTACCCCGGCCGCCGCGGCCCGGCGGGGGCATCAAAGTTCCAACTCCTGATCCCTTGATTGGTTCGCCGATGTTGACCACCGTTGACCGCGCCTCCTCCCTCACCTCTCACTCGCACCTGCCGAAATGCGGAAGATCCATGGTGCCCAGGACGTGAGTACGTATTCCTCGGTCAGCGGAATGCGCACCACCGCCGGTCTAACTACGGGACGCGAACCGTGCGGCCCGCTGCGGACGGCTGGTACCCGAAACGGGAAGGACGATACGGCCGACCGGCCGCGCCAGTCCTAGTGGATTCAAGTGCGTCATGGCCGGGGGTGCCGCTGTCGCCCTGGCCGCCAGCAATTCCCGGTGAGCCATACGCGCCGCCGGTCGGCCGGGGAGTACCCCGGCTTGCTGGCAAGGATGGCAGCGGGAGGTGCCCTGCTTGCAATCGCACTATCCAGGTCCGGCAGGACGACACTCTCATCAGGCACAAGATCGGCACGGAACGCTGCCCGGGCTCGGAGGCATCGCCCAGTGAGCCCGTCTCCCTGGCAAGCTGGCTGCCGCTGCGGGCCGGGCTAACTCCGCACGGGCTACGGCATGGCCACCAGACGTGGCTAGACGAGCTGGGCATCAGGTACGTCCTTCAGTCTGAGCGGATGGGCCACGAAGTGCCCGGCATGCGCGGCGTCTATGCCCACATCACGCCGCAGATGCGCGCCGAACTCCGGGACAGCCTGCAAGAGCTATGGGAGGCGTCATTGCACGAGCGGGCGCAGTTGGCCGAGCGCTCCGCGGTGGCCGTCTTGGACGGCCTTCTGACCGGTCGGAAGCGGTCCACGGCCAAGATCCGCTCCCATCTCGCTCCCAAAATCGGACATTGAAAGACGAGAGCCCCGGCCGTCCTTCCGGCCGGGGCGTCTGACCTGCGGAAACCTTGGGGTGAGCGACGGGACTTGAACCCGCGGCATCCAGGACCACAACCTGGCGCTCTACCAACTGAGCTACGCCCACCATCGCTGCCGAGCGACAGCAGAACGCGCGTTGCCCGGAAGGACATCGCGCGGCTTTCAGCAGTATAGCGGTACCAGGCCCGTCGCGCGCCCGCGCCCGTGCGGCCCGCTCCCGCGCGTACGCAGGCGCCCGCGCGGCCCGCTCCCGCGCCCACGCAGGCGTCCGCGCGGCCCGCTGCAGCGCGTCAGGTGCCGGAGGTGCCCACGCCGGAGGTGCCGTCCGGGGCGGCCGGCTCGGTGTAGCGGGCGGCGATCGCCCGGGCCGTCGCCGAATCCGGTCCGGGCCGCGGAACGAACACCGCGTCCCGGTAGTACCGGAGTTCCTGCACGCTTTCCCTGATGTCGGCCAGGGCCCGGTGACCGCCGTGCTTCGCCGGGGAGGAGAAGTACGCCCGCGGGAACCAGCGCCGCGCGAGCTCCTTGATGCTGGAGACGTCGACCATCCGGTAGTGCAGGTAGTTGTCGAGTTCGGGCATGTCACGCGCGATGAACCAGCGGTCGGTGGCGATGGAGTTACCGCACAGCGGCACCTTCCTGGCCTCGGTAACGTGCCCGCGCACGTAGCCGAGCACGAGGTCGGCGGCCTCGGTCAGCGTGATCCCGTTGGGCAGCTCGGCGAGCAGCCCGGAGGCGGTGTGCATCTCGCGCACCACCTCGGGCATCGTCTCAAGGGCCTCCGCAGGCGGCTTGATTATCAGGTCGATGCCCTCGTCAAGCAGGTTGAGCTCGCCGTCGGTCACTAGACACGCGATCTCGATGAGGGCGTCGCGTTCGATGTCGAGCCCGGTCATCTCGCAGTCGATCCACACGAGCCGGTCATTCATCCTCACAGAGTATGGCCTTGGCTGCCGTGCGTTGCCAGCAAAGCCCTTTTTACCAGAACGAACACCGCTTTCAGTCCCCGCTACCCCGGACGTGCGCAGGAGTGGCGATCCCCGGCCGCAGCGCGGCATCGGGTTCCATAAAGCTTTACGGTATGCCAGCGGGGATCATACGCCGGCGGCGGTCAGGGAGGGGGCGGTGATCTGGCGTGGGGCGCGAGGGGCTCAGGTGGACGGGGGAGCCGTTCGTCCGGGGAGGGTCAGGCAGGTCCATGGTCAGGACGTCTAGGCTGGTGAGGTGGTCGATGTCGATGCCGCCTGGTCCGATGCTGTCGCATCCGGGTACCTGGGAGGCGCCGTAATGGCCGCCGCGGGCCCACAGGGAGCGGCTGCGCGGCCGGGCCAACTGGCGGAACGGAGCGGGCTGGCCGGCCGGCCAGCGTCGCGGGATCTGCCAGGTGTCAAGCCAGCCCAGGATAGCGGCGAGCCCGATCATCGGATAGCTGGTGAACGGTTCCCTGGCCGAGCCGAGAACACCGATCTGGACGCACAGCCTGCCCTCCCGGTTAACCCCCGCCGGGCGGTGCGGAAGCTGGTCGGGGACGCAGTCGAGGTGCTCGGGCGTGCCCAGCGCGCAGCCTGCCCGGACGATCGGCAGCAGCTGCCCGACGTCTCCGGTCAGCGGATCCCAGACGAGGTGTGGCGGCCGGCCTTCCTGATTGAGCCGCTGAGCGGCCGACGCGACCGAGATGTGGCGCGGGTCGGCGCCGAGAGTAAGCCAGACGACACGCGGTGCGCCTCCCGACAGCATTCCCCCGTCGGTCTGTGCCCGGATGCATCTGGCGCCCGGCATCCACGCGTCAGCCACAGATTCCCTCCCAGGATTCATAACGGTCTAGACCTTCTAGGTTCCCTTTCTCTGCTTACGTCACCATTGGTGATTAGTCCATAGGTACGGCGTTAGGATTTCCCGTTCTGTCCCAGCTACGATTCGGTAGATCATGACCGTTAGCAGCAGTCCTCCGGGGATTCCCAGCCCCGTCCGGCTCGAAGGCTGGCTCAACGACACCGTCGGCGGCGAGCCGTCTGAGCTGGTAGATATCCAGCTGATCGCCGGGGGCCGCTCCAACTTGACCTACCGCCTGACGGTCGCCCGCGCCGGTCAACCCCGCCTGCTCGTGCTCCGCCGTCCGCCGCTCGGCCATGTGCTGCCCACCGCCCATGACATGAGCCGGGAGTACCGCGTCCTGAGCGCGCTGACCGGGACGCGGGTGCCGGTGGCCCGGCCGGTGGCGTTCTGTGACGATACGGAGGTCATCGGCGCGCCCTTCTACCTGATGGAGCACGTGCCCGGGGCGGTGATCCGGACCAGGCAGGACGCGGCCGTGCTGACCGAAGTCCAGGCGCGGGATCTGTCCGAGGGCCTGGCCGACATGCTCGCCGCGATCCACGGCGTGGACGTCGAAGCGGTCGGCCTGGCCGGCCTGGGCCGGGGGACGGGATACCTCACGCGCCAGCTCGCTCGCTGGCAGCGGCAGTGGGACCTGTCGGTGACCCGGGACGTCCCTGGCTACGGCGAGCTGGTGGCCAGGCTCACGGAGCGGCTCCCCGCGGAAGGCGAGGCGACGCTGGTCCACGGGGACTTCCGGCTCGACAACGTGCTGGTCACGGTGGCGCCGCGGCCTCGGATCACGGCCGTCGTGGACTGGGAGATGGCCACCATCGGCGACCCGCTGGCGGACCTGGGCCTGACCCTGGTCTACTGGACCGACCCAGGCGAAGAGGGCTGGCTCAACCCCGACCAGAAGGCGGCCGGCGCCCCGGACCCGCCCGGGGTAGCGCACGGCGGATCGACCGATGCCACAGCGAGCCCGGGTTTCCTGTCCCGGGCTGAGTTCGCCGCCGCGTACGCCGAACGGACCGGCCGTGACATCTCGCGGATCGGCTACTACGTGGCGTTCGGCTATTTCAAGCTCGCCGTCGTGCTCGAGGGCATCAATGCCCGCTACCTGCAGCATCAGACGGTAGGCGAAGGTTTTGACCAGGACGGTCTCGCCGTCCCCGCGTTGGTCACCCGGGCCCACGAAGTGCTCGACGCGGATCTGTGAGCCCAACAGGACCCGGCGCCCCGCTCGCACCGGACAAGTGCCCGGTGCCCGCTTCGCCGGGCCCATCGCCCGGCTTCCGCCTGCCGAGCTGATTTGAGGTCCGGCGCCCCGCTTGCGCCGGACCTCTACAGAACAGGACGCGCCACCCGCGGTCCGGGTTGACGCCTTAGCTTGTATACATTATTTGCGCATCCGCGACCAGTGCGGCGATAGCGGCGCTGGTCTCCGGGCCCGGGGGATCGACGGTCATCCGGGCCGCGCCGCTGCCGAAGCCGCGCAGCCGCAGCGCGTGCTTCAGCCGCCCCACGCTCGCTCCCAGGGCGACAATCCGGTCCAGCGCCTCCTGCGCCCCCTTGGCCCGCGGCTGGTGCTGCAGCGCCGCGTAGACCTCGGGATAAGCCGAGCTGCGCCCGGAGATCACGCCCGCCCCGCCGGCCCGCATCGTGGCCGCCGGGTTCGCGTCGTGGCCGGAGAAGAACCGCAGGCCGGGTGCTGCCGCGACGTAACCGGCGAGCTCGCCGGCGGCCGAGCCGCTGATCTTGGCTCCGGCCAGGCCCGCGGCCTCCGCCACGCGGGCGAAGAGGGTGGGGGACACAGGAAGCCCTGTCCGTTCCGGAAAGATATAGGCGTAGAACTCCGGACCCGAAGCGGCGTCCCGGATGGCGCGGTAGTGGGCGATCAGCTCATCGGGCCGGGCCGGCAGGTAGTACGGCGTGATCGCCGCGATACGCGTGGCCCCTAGGGCCACCGCCGCCTGGGCCAGCCGGCCGGCGTGCCGGGCGTCCGGGGCGCCGATGTGCGCGATGACGCGATCGGAACCCGCCTCGGCCAGCGCCAGCTCGAGCAGCGACAGCCTTTCCGCGTCCTCCAGGGCCGGGAACTCACCGGTCGTCCCGGCCACGAACAGCCCGTCCACCCAGCCGGCGACGAACTTGTGCAACGCCCGGTTGGCGTCGAGATCCAGCTCACCTCCGGGCCCGAAGAGCGTCGGGACCGCGGCGAAGATAACCGGGGCTGAACTCACTCAGCTCCCTTAAAGAACACGCTCGATGGCGAGCGCCAGAGCAGGAACACCGTGCAGACACCGATGAGCCAGGTCAGCAGGGGAAAGATGAGGCCGAGCACCGTTTTCGGCTCGCCGAGCACGCCGACCAGGTCCAGGGTGGCCAGGCAGAACAAGACGGTCGAAACGATCCGGGCCCAGTTCTTGCCCTGGCTGTTCGCCCGCGCCATCCACAGCCACAGGGCGATCCCGACGATGCCGGAGAGCAGGGCCAGCGCGATGATGAACGTGTTCAGCTGGTTGACCTGGGCCACGGTGAGGTTAGGCCTGGCCTTCCTGATCTCGGTCTTGGTGCCGCCGATGTTGACCAGGGAGACGATCAGGCTGATGGTGCTGACGGCGGCGCCCGCGTACATGAGCTTGACCGCGTTCACGACTGTCGTGGGCGCAGCACGCCGGTCCGGCTCCACGGTATTTCCGCCGGACGGGTATGGCTTGTACATGATGACCTCGGCTAGGTAACAACGGGCTCAGTCCCGCGATGCTCCATCCGAGCTTAGTGGCTCGTCCCGGGACGGGCGATTCGCGCCGCGGGTTCGGCGATACTAAAGGACGATGACCGACGACACCTCGACGAGCCCCGCGCCCGCCTCGCCCCTGGCGGCGGACCCGGCCGCACTCACCCCGCCCGCTGCCCGCCTGCAGCGATGGGAGATCGTTGCCGTGCTGGGCGTCTCGCTCGGCGCGAGCGGCCTGTACGCCCTGGTCGACTTCATCGGCTCGCTGACCGCGAAGCAGTCGCTCGGCAAGCAGACGGCCACGCTGAACGGGAGCCTGGCCCCCGGCCGCCCGCTGCTCGACCTGTCCCTTCAGCTGCTCAACGTCACCCTGTCGCTGGCCCCGGTGCTGCTTGTTTTCTATCTGCTGGCCCGCTCGGGCGAGGGGCCGTCGTCGATCGGCGTTGACCTCAAGCAGCCGGGCCGGGACCTGGCCCGGGGAGCGGTGCTCGCCGCGGTGATCGGCGGCAGCGGCCTGCTGTTGTATTTGGTCGCGTACCACATCGGCGTCGAGCTGAACGTCGTGGCCGAGAGCCTGCCCGACATCTGGTGGCGGATCCCGGTGCTGCTGCTTTCCGCGTTCCAGAACGCCGCCCTGGAAGAGGTCGTCGTCCTGGGCTACCTGATTACCAGGCTGGAACGGCTTGGTGTCCGGCCGTCCCGGGCCATCGCCATCAGCGCTGTGATCAGGGGTTCCTACCACCTGTACCAGGGCGCGGGCGGGTTCATCGGCAACGCCGTCATGGGCGTCATCTTCGGCATCTTGTTCCGTCGGTGGCGCCGGGTGACCCCGATGATCGTCGCGCACTTCCTGATCGACTCGGTGGCCTTCGTCGGCTACGCCCTGCTGGCCGGCCACGTGTCCTGGCTGCCCGCCCCATGACCGAGCCAAAGGGGCGCGGCGTCGTCTGGACTGAGGAGCGAGGAACGAGGAACGAGGGAAGGCGACGCCTTAAAGCGCCCCGGAGGCGAGCGAGGGAAGCACTATGAACGTGCTCATCCGGGTCTGGGACCGGGCGGCGGGCAGTCAGCCCCTGCCGCCCGCCTGGGTGGTGGGCCTGACCGGCCTGGCCGCCCTGATCGTCGTGCTGAACACGGGGTCGTGGCGGCTGGCGGGCAAGGTGATCACGATCGCGCACGAGGGCGGCCATGCGCTGGTGTCCCTGCTGTCCGGGCGGAAGCTGGACGGGATACGGCTGCACTCGGACAGCTCGGGGGTCACCTACTCGCGCGGCCGGCCGACCGGTCCCGGCCTGGTGCTCACCGCGGCGGCGGGTTACGTCATGCCCTCGCTGCTCGGGGCGGGTGCGGCCGCCCTGCTGGCGGAGCGGCACCTGACCGCGATGCTGTGGCTGGCCCTGGTGCTGCTGGCCGCGACGTTCCTGGCCATCCGTAACGTGTTCGGCGCGGTCGCGGTGCTGGCCACGGCGGCCGCCGTGTTCGTGGTCAGCTATTACGCCCCGGCGGCCGTGCAGGCGGGATTTGCCTACCTGGCCGCGTGGTTCCTGCTGTTCGGCGGGGTACGGCCGGTGCTCGAACTGGCCCGCAGCGAATACCGGGGCCGGGGCCGGAGCGCAGCGCGGGGTTCGCGGGTTTGGGCCCGGGGCTCCGACGCCGACCAGCTGGCCCGGATGACCGGCGTTCCCGCGGGCCTGTGGGTGGCGCTGTTCGCGCTCGTGGCCCTGGCCGCCCTGGCCGTCGGCGCCAGTCTGCTCATCCCGTCCGGCTGGCATCCCTGAGGCCGTTGACTGTATACCACAGACACCGTTATCATCTGCCGATAGTTAGCTTCTGATCACCCGAGAAGGTCACCCCTAAGAAGGGTCACATGGCCAGGGCTTCCGCGGTAATAATGCCTCCGGAGGCGAGTGCCGCACACGGTTGCGAAGGGGCCCGTCGGGTCCTCGCCCTGATGCTGGCGTTCTCCGCCGAAAG
>Ga0302325_10010935_pt1 | contig 19593 bp, 13 predicted proteins | sample Palsa_T0_2_FD_201948 | JGI IMG/M metagenome (GOLD analysis project Ga0302325, IMG submission 201948) | Peat permafrost microbial communities from Stordalen Mire near Abisko, Sweden - Palsa_T0_2 | ecosystem: Environmental > Terrestrial > Soil > Palsa > Peat permafrost | place: Sweden: Abisko...
CGCGGCCGCCATCCGCGACCACCAGGTGGTCATCGTCGCCGGCGAAACCGGTTCGGGGAAGACCACCCAGCTGCCCAAGATCTGCCTTGAGCTCGGCCGCGGCATCGCCGGGCAGATCGGCCACACGCAGCCGCGCCGGATCGCCGCCCGCACGGTCGCCGAGCGGATCGCCGAGGAGCTCAAGACCGACCTCGGCGACGTCGTCGGGTACAAGGTCAGGTTCACCGACAAGTCCGGCGACAACACCGCCGTCAAGCTGATGACCGACGGCATCCTGCTGGCCGAGATCGGCAGCGACCGGAACCTGCACCGCTACGACACGCTCATCATCGACGAGGCCCACGAGCGGTCACTGAACATCGACTTCATCCTCGGCTACCTCAGGCAACTGCTGCCCCGCCGGCCCGACCTCAAGGTCATCATCACCTCGGCCACCATCGACCCGGAGCGGTTCGCCGAGCACTTCAAGGACCCGCAGACCCAGCAGCCCGCCCCGATCGTCGAGGTATCCGGGCGCACCTACCCGGTCGAGGTCCGCTACCGCCCCGTCAACGACCCCGAGGCCCGCGCCGAGGACGAGGACCGCGACCAGGTCCAGGCCATCTCCGACGCCATCGGCGAGCTGGAACGCGAAGGCCCGGGCGACATCCTCGTCTTCCTCTCCGGCGAGCGGGAGATCCGCGACACCGCCGACGCGCTCAAGGGCAGGGCCAAGACCGACGTCCTGCCCCTCTACTCGCGGCTGTCCGCCGCCGAGCAGCACCGCGTGTTCGAGCCGTCGAAATCGTCGCAGCTGCGCCGGATCGTGCTCGCCACCAACGTGGCCGAGACCTCGCTGACCGTGCCGGGCATCCGCTACGTGATCGACCCGGGCACCGCCCGGATCAGCCGCTACAGTCTCCGCACCAAGGTCCAGCGGCTGCCCATCGAGCCGATCTCGCAGGCCTCCGCCAATCAGCGCAAGGGCCGCTGCGGCCGCGTCGCCGACGGCATCTGCATCCGGCTGTACTCGCAGGAGGACTTCGAGTCGCGCCCCGAGTACACCGACCCCGAGATCCAGCGCACCAACCTCGCCTCGGTCATCCTCCAGATGGCCGCCGCGCGCCTCGGCGACGTGCGCAAGTTCCCCTTCGTCGACCCCCCCGACCCCCGCGCGATCACCGACGGCGTCCGGCTCCTGGAAGAGCTCAACGCCATGAAAACCGACCGCCTGACCGAGACCGGCCGCCAGATGGCCCGCCTCCCGGTCGACCCCCGCATCGCCCGGATGATCATCGAATCCGGCCGCCAGGGCTGCGCCCGCGAGATCCTCATCATCGCCGCCGCCCTCTCGATCCAGGACCCCCGCGAGCGCCCGACCGACAACCAGCAGGCCGCCGACACCGCCCACCGCCGCTTCGCCCAGCCCGAATCCGACTTCATCGCGTTCGTCGCGCTCTGGGACTACCTCGGCGAACGGCAGCGCGAGCTGACCGGCTCCGCGTTCCGCCGCCTGTGCCGGGCCGAGTTCCTCAACTACCTGCGCGTCCGCGAATGGCAGGACCTGCACGGGCAGCTGGTGTCGCTCACCCGCGAGCTCGGGATCAATTCAAAATCCTCGAGTACGGAACGGTCCGTGGTTCACACGGCCCTGCTCTCGGGTCTGCTCTCCCACGTCGGCATGAAAACGGTGCTCACCGCCACCCGCCCCGGCGGCGGCCAGCCCGGCGACCGGACCCCGGGGGAACGGGGACGCCGGCCGCTGCCGGAGTACCTCGGCGCCCGCGGCGCCAAATTCGCCGTCTTCCCCGGCTCCGGCCTGGCCAAGAAACCACCGGACTGGATCGTCGCGGCCGAACTGGTCGAGACCTCCCGGCTCTGGGGCAGGACCATCGCCGCGATCGAGCCAGAATGGGTCGAGCCCGTCGCCGCCCACCTGGTCAAGCGGACCTACAGCGAGCCCCGCTGGTCCCGCTCGCGCGGCGCCGCCATCGCCACCGAGAAGGTCACCCTCTACGGCATCCCGATCATCGCCGACCGGGACCAGCTGCTCGCCCACATCGACCCCCTGCTCGCCCGCGAGCTGTTCATCCGGCACGCCCTGGTCGAAGGCGACTGGCAGACCAGGCACCACTTCTTCCGCGACAACACCGCCCTGATCGAGCAGGCAGCCGAACTCGAGCAGCGCGCCCGCCGCCGCGGCCTCGTCGCCGGCGAAGACGCCCTCTACGCGTTCTACGACGCCCGCGTCCCGGCCGACGCCGTCTCCGCCCGCCACTTCGACGCCTGGTGGAAGAAGGCCAGGCAGGACACCCCCGACCTGCTCACCCTCACCCCCGACGACCTGCTGTCGTCCGCCGCCGCCGACCTCGACGCCGACGCCTACCCGCAGACCTGGACCTCCGCCTCGCCCGGCCTCGCCCCCGGCAGCGGCGGCCCGGCCGGCCTGACCCTCTCCTACGCGTTCGAGCCCGGCGCCGACGCCGACGGCGTCACCATCGACATCCCGCTCAAGACCCTCAACCAGGCAAGCCCGGAAGAGTTCTCCTGGCAGATCCCCGGCCTCCGCCTCGAGCTCGTCACCGAGCTGATCCGCTCCCTCCCCAAGACCCTCCGCCGCGAGCTCGTCCCCGCCCCCGACCTCGCCCGCGAGATCCTCGCGACGGCCGACCGCCGCACCACGTCCGACATCAGGGACGCGCTCTCACGCGAGCTGCTCCGGCTCCGCGGCGTCCGCGTCCCCCCCGACGCGTTCGACCTCGACAAGCTCCCGCCCCACCTGCGCATCACCTTCCGCGTCACCGACGGCGACAAGGTCGTCGCGGCCGGCAAGGACCTCGCCGCGCTCAAGCGCCAGCTCCGCCCCAAGGTCCGCGCCACCCTGTCCGCCCGCGCCACCGCCATCACCCGCACCGGCGTCACCAGCTGGGACTTCGGCCCGCTGCCGAAGATCTTCACCGACGGCGAGGTCAAGGCCTACCCCGCCCTGGTCGACGCCGGCACCGCCGTCGACGTCCGCCTCTTCGAGACCCCCGGCGCCGCCCGCCGCGCCATGCGCGCCGGGACCCGCCGGCTCGTCCTGCTCGCGGTCAAATCCCCCGCCAACGAGGTCGCCAAACGGCTCACCACCCAGCAGAAGCTGGTGCTGAGCGACAACCCCCACGGCTCCGTCGCCGCGCTCTTCGCCGACGCCGTCAACTGCGCCGCCGACGCGCTCATCGCCGACGCCGGCGGCCCCGCCTGGGACGCCGCCGGCTTCACCCGCCTCACCGACCACGTCAGGCCCCGGCTCCACGCCGCCGCCTACGACGTCGTCACCGGGGCCGAGGAGATCCTCCGGGCCGCCCACGACGCCCGCATTCGCCTCGACGCCCTCCGCAGCCCCGTCCTCCAGCCCGCCGCCGACGACATCCGCCGCCAGCTCGACAGCCTCATCCACCCCGGCTTCCTCACCGCGGCCGGCAGCGCCCGGCTGCCCTCGCTCGCCCGCTACCTCAAGGCCGTCGGCCGCCGCCTCGACAAGCTGCCCGACAACGCCGGCCGCGACGCCCAGAACATGGCCGTCGTCCACCGCGTCCAGGACGCCTACCGGGACGCGCTGGCCGGCCTCCTCCCCGACGCCAGGACAGCCGAGGCCGCGACCGAGATCCGCTGGCTGATCGAGGAGCTCCGGGTCAGCCTCTTCGCGCAGACTATCGGCACCCCGTTGCCAGTATCCGAGCGCAGGATAATGACGGCAATCGAACAACTCAGCTGACAACAAGTTGCCAGTAAACCGGCATACGGCGTGTCGTTCGACCAAGGCTACTTAAAGTGCTAGCTTCGTCCTCAAATAGCACGCCCCTCCGCGCGCAGCAGATGGCGGCGGATGGTGCGCGCCCCCGACAGAGGAGGAAGGCACCGTGACCGCTCCAGCCCCCGTGAGGCGTCGACTGCTCGGCTCGGCTCTGCGCAAGTACCGGGAGGACCTTGGCTTCACGTTGGACCAGGCCGCCCAAATCCTCGAATGCGATCGTTCGAAGATCAGCCGGATCGAGACCGGCCAGCGCGGCATCCGCCTGAAGGAGCTCCGCGAGCTGCTCACCGACTACGGCGTCGCGGACGGCGAGCAGGAGGCGTTGCTCGCCATCGCGCACAGCGGCCGGCAGAGCGGCTGGTGGCTTGAGTACCGCGACGTGCTGTCCGAGGCGGGGCAGGACTACGTGATCATGGAGCTGGCGGCCGCCGAGGTCCTCGGCTTCGAACCGAACCAGGTCCCCGACCTGCTGCAGATCCCGGAGTACGCCGGCGCCCTGGCCGACGCCGACGCGAACTTCACCTCTGAGGAGCAGCGGGAGCACGCGATCGAGGTGAAGCTGGCGCGGCAGCGGATCGTGCTCGGCACCCGCTCACGGAGGCTGGAGGTCGTCCTCACCGAGGGGGCGCTGCGGCAGGCGGTCGGCGGGATGCGGGTGATGCGGAGGCAGCTCGGCTGGCTGGCCGACGTGGCCGACGCGGGCCTGGTGCAGACGCTGCCCGATGGCGATGAGGCGGGGGCGGGCGCGGGGGCCCGGGTCTCGCTGCAGGTGCTGCCGTTCGCCGTCGGCGCCCACGCGGCGGCGGGGGTCGGTCCGATGACGGTGCTGCGGTTCGCGCAGAGCCAGGGGCTTGGCGTCGTCCACCTGGCCGGGCTGTCAGGCGGCGTCAGCCTGGAGGACCGGGAGGAGGTGGCGCGCTACCTGCGAACGTTCGGCCAGCTGCGCGCGGCCGCGCTGTCGGCGTCGGCCTCGGCGCGGCTGCTGCGCGCCATCGCCCGGGGCTAGCGGGCTAGCTGGTGGCGTCGGCGGTCTCTTGCTGCATGACCTGGGCCAGCGGTACCGCGTGGACCGGGAGCGCAAGCTGCTTGTTGACGTCATCCAGCTTCGCGATCAGGTCTTGGATGTCGCGAAGCTGCTGACTGTCGACGCGCACGCCGTTGCGGGAAGTCATGGACAAGCACTCCAGGGTCGAGATTAGGGGGAGGACTCGACAGGCAAGCCAACGCCTTTGGTGCCTAGCTGGGGATAGCTTAGCGCGATTCGTCGGGCTTGTCGCCAGATCCGGGAGTTTTAATCGTCATCTCAGGGAAATCTGCCGTACTTGAGGTGTCGCGTGCGATTAGCGTATAGCGGGTGTCACCCGTGGCGCGAGCGGGTTGATCATAAAGGCGTTGTGATTGGCGAATGTGCTGGTCAGTCTGGGTGCGTTGGCATAGTGACAAGACGGACATTTGCTCTATATACTGCAAATGCACATAGCTGATGCACGGTCGCCGACTAGGTGTGCGGCTGCACGTGCAGGCGGTGTGATGCACGTCAATTCAGTGCGATCATGCACGCGAACAATGCACGAAATTAATGCACCTGAAAATGCACGCGCTGTCGTCCGTGCGGCTGCACGTGCACGGATCGGTAGGCGGCGGGACGGCAGCGGCGCTTTCCACCAAGCCCGCACATCCTGCTCCCGGGCTCGCCCTTTTTCCCTCAGGATCGCACTGGTCTCGCCAGGGGGCCCGTCAGCGGCGCGGGGCGTGGCGCTGGCCGTGGCTGCACATGGCGGCCTCGAGGTCGTCCACCGTCGGCGGCGGGGTGGGCAGCTCGGAGACCGTGTCCCGGGCGGGCCTGAGCCCGTCGATGAGCAGCGCCAGATAGCGCCGCCACAGGTCCGGCCGGGAGGCGGAGGCGTACTGGGCGACGGAGGAGAGCATGAAGACGATCATCTTCACGTCGGTCCCGGCGAAGTCGGGCCGCAGGTCGCCCGAGGACTGCGCGCGCTCGACCAGCCTGGTGACGACCGGGCGCATCTGGTCGCGGGCGTAGGCGATGCGCTCCTTGCCGTAGGTGGAGAACATCAGCAGCTGGCGCAGGCCCATGTTGCCGGCCATCAGCGCGACCGAGAAGTCGAGGTAGGAGACCAGGGCCTGCCAGGGGTCGGGCTCGGTCAGGGCCTGCTCGGCGGTCCGCACCATGGCGTCGATCCGGTCCCTGAACAGCTCCTCGATCAGCGACTCCTTGTCGGGGAAGCGCCGGTACACGGTGCCGACGCCGACGCCGGCCGCGCGGGCCACGTCGTCGAGGGTCGCGTCGAGGCCGCGCTCGGACAGCACCTCGGCGGCGGCGGCGAGGATGCGCTGCCGGTTCCGCTCGGCGTCCGCGCGCAGCGGGCGGTCGCCCGCCCCGACTAGGGCCGGTACCTGCGGGTGAGCTGTCATAACTGGCAGTGTACCCTGAGTGGAGGAGGTTTCTCCGCTTCGTGCTACCCTCAGCTCATAACCGGAACGCAGCGCTCCAGATTGGTGGTCGGAATGTCCGAGGCAAGCGTCCCCGCGCCCGGGGGCCAGGGGGCGCAGAACGCCTGGTCGGAGGCGTCATCCGAGCCCGATCCGCGCCGTTGGCTGATCCTTGTCGTCATCGCGGTAGCGCAGCTGATGGTGGTTCTCGACGCGACCGTGATGAACATCGCGCTGCCCTCGGCGCAGACCGCGCTGCACTTCAACGACGTGGACCGGCAGTGGATCGTGACGGCGTACTCGCTGTCGTTCGGCAGCCTGCTGCTGTTCGGCGGTCGGCTGGCCGACCTGGTCGGCCGGCGGGTGATGTTCATCACCGGCCTGGCCGGCTTCGCTCTCGCCTCGGCCGTCGGCGGCGCCTCGGTTAACTTCGCCATGCTGGTGACGGCGCGCGCGTCCCAGGGCGTTTTCGGCGCGATGCTGGCGCCGGCCGCGCTGTCGCTGCTCGCCACCACCTTCACCGACCCCAAGGAGCGCGGCAGGGCGTTCGGCATCTACGGCTCGGTCGCGGCCGGCGGCGGCGCGGTCGGCCTGCTGCTCGGCGGCGCGCTCACCTCGTACCTGTCCTGGCGCTGGTGCCTGTACATCAACCTGTTCTTCGCCGGCCTGGCGATCGCGGGCGCGGTCGCCTTCCTGCACGGCCGTTCCGGTCCGCGGCGGGCGGAGCTGGACATCCCGGGCGTGCTCTTGGTCTCGAGCGGCGTGTTCTGCCTGGTCTACGGATTCTCCAACGCGGCGACGCACAGCTGGACGACGCCGTCGACGTATGTCTTCCTGGCCGTCGCGGTGGTGCTGCTTGGGCTGTTCGCGTTCTGGATGGGCCGCGCGAAGTCACCGCTGCTGCCGCCGCGGGTCGTCCTCGACCGCAACCGCGGCGCCGCCTATCTCGGCATCCTGATCGCGGGCGCGGGCATGTTCGGCGTGTTCCTGTTCGTCACCTACTACCTGCAGGACACGCTGCACTACTCGCCGGTGATCACCGGGGTCGCGTTCCTGCCGATGGTGGCGTGCATCGCGGTCGCGTCGAACCTGTCCAACATCGTGCTGATGCCGCGCATCGGGCCCAAGCCGATCGTCTCGGCCGGGTTGACGTTCGCCGCGCTCGGCATGGTCTTGTTCACCAGGATCGGGGTGCACTCGGGGTACGCCGGGACCGTCCTCCCGGCCCTGATGGTCACCGGCCTTGGCCTGGGCCTGATGTTCTCCACGGCGTTCAACACCGGCACCTACGGGGTGGCGCCGCGGGACGCGGGGGTGGCCTCGGCCACGGTCAACACGGGCCAGCAGCTCGGCGGGTCGATCGGCACCTCGCTGCTGAACACGATCTTCGCCTCGGCGATGACCGGCTATCTCGCCAGTCACCTGGTTCCGCACAGCGCCGCGTCGGTGGTCCAGTCGGTGACCGCGAACGCGGTCGTCCACGGGTACATTGTCGCGTTCTGGTGGGTCGCCGGCATCTTCCTGGCCGGCGCGATCGTCTGCGGCAGCCTGATGCGCCGCGGCCCGCTGGCCGGCCGCGCCCCCGCCGCGGAGCCGGCCCCCACCACGGAGCAGCCCACCTCGGTGCCCGCCGAGTAGCCGCGGCCGGGCCGTCCGGTCAGCGCCGGGCAGGCGATGCCGGGACGGACTCGGTCAGCCGCGGCAGCACGATCGCGAACCGGGTCAGGCCGGGTCGGCTGGTCAGCAGGACGGCGCCGCCGTGGGCGGCGACGACCGCGTCCACGATGGCGAGGCCGAGGCCGGTGGAGGAGGCGTTGGTGGCGTGCGAGCGGGACGTGTCGGCCCGGGTGAACCGCTCGAACAGGTCGGGCAGCAGGGTGGCGGCGATTCCTGGGCCGTTGTCGGTGACGGTCAGCACGACTCGGGGCGCGGGCGGGAGGGTGCCGCGGCGGACCGAGTCGGGCCCGGTGCCGGGCTCGCCGCCCGGCAGCGCGTCGCTGACCCGGACGGTGACCGCGGTGCCGTCCGGGGTGTGCCGTCCGGCGTTGGCGAGCAGGTTGGCGAGCACCTGGTGCAGCCGGTGCTCGTCGCCGCGGGCGAGCACCGGGTCGTCCGGGAGCTCCAGGATCCAGCGGTGGCCGGGGCGGGCGACCTGGGCGTCGCTGGTCGCGTCGATGGCCAGCCGGCTCAGGTCGACCGGTTCTGAGTTCAGCGGGCGCCCGGCGTCGAGCCGGGCGAGCAGCAGCAGGTCGTCGACCAGGACGCTCATCCGCTTCGATTCCGACAGCACGCGGCCGAGCGCGTGCTTGACCGCCTCGGTGGAGTCGCCCGGGTGGAGCAGCGCCAGCTCGGCGTAGCCGCGGATGGCGGCCAGCGGGGTGCGCAGCTCGTGTGACGCGTCGGCCGCGAACCGGCGCAGCCGCGCCTCGCTGGCGGCGCGTCGGCGCAGCGCCGACTGGACGTGGCCGAGCATCCGGTTGAACGCCAGCCCGACCTGGCCGGTCTCGGTGGCGGGGTCGGTGTCGGGCACGCCGGCCGGCAGCGACACCTCGCCCGATTCGAGGGGGAGCTCGGCCACCTGCGACGCGGTGGCCGCCACCCGGCGCAGCGGTCGGAGCGAGAACCGGACCCAGAGGGTGCCGAGCACGCCCGCCAGCACCAGCACCGCGCCGAAGACCGCCGCCTCGACCAGCGCCACGTCCCTGAGCATGTCGTGCAGGGCGGACAGCGGCACGCCGGTGATGTAGACGGACCCGTCGCCGTCGGGGTCGCTGATCGCGGTGAGCAGGTACGTGCCGCCCGCCTCGCTCAGCTGCCTCGGCCAGGTCGGCGGGTCCTCGCCGTTGGGCCAGTTCGCGGGGTTCGGTGCCTTCCACGGCGGGATGCTGAGCAGGGTCTTCAGGTCGGCGGCGGACAGCGTGGACGGGTTGCGGCCGATGAGCGTGCCTTCCCCCTTCCCGTGCGAGAGGACGGCGACGAACGTTCCCTCGCCGAGGCCCTCGCAGCCGCTGGCGGGCGCCGGGTTGTGGCCGCCCGGGGCGGAGCTGTCGAGGGTGGGCTGCGGGTACGTGCGGGCCGGGGCGGGCCGGCCGGCGGAGGAAGCGGCGGCGTTCGGGTTCGGGCCGTCGTTGCTGCCCGGGCTCCAGTTGCTGCCCGGGCTCGGGCTGGTGCTGCTGCCAAGGGCCGGCTGGCCGCCGGTCCCGTTGCCGGGCGGCAGCTTGATGCCGGGGTTGTAGCACTCGTAGGCCAGGCCGGTCGCGGTCTGCAGGTCGTTGGTGAGCTCGCTCGACAGCGAGCGCTGGACGGCGAGGTAGGTGACCAGGCCGACGGTGGCGCAGGCGGCGGTGAGCAGCGCCAGCAGGCCGGCGATGAGCCTGCCGCGCAGCGTCCGCGGGAGCGCCCTCATCGGTCGCGGTTGGCCGGCCGTCGTCAGCCGGCCGGCTTGAGCACGTAGCCGACGCCGCGGACGGTGTGGATGAGCGGGTCGCGGCCCGCGTCGATCTTCTTGCGCAGGTAGCTGATGTAGAGCTCGACCACGTGGGCCTGGCCGCCGAAATCGTAGTTCCACACGCGGTCGAGGATCTGCGCCTTGGAGAGCACCCGCCGGGGGTTGCGCATCATGAACCGGAGCAGCTCGAACTCGGTCGCGGTGAGGTCGATGAGCTCGCCGCCGCGGCGCACCTCGCGCGCGTCCTCGTCCATGGTCAGGTCGGCCACCGTGAGCGCGCCCTCGCTGCTGGTGCGCGCGAGGTTAGCCCGGCGCAGCAGCCCGCGCAGCCGGGCGAGCACCTCCTCCAGGCTGAACGGCTTGGTCACGTAGTCGTCGCCGCCCGCGGTCAGCCCCGCCACCCGGTCCTCGACGGCGTCGCGGGCGGTGAGGAAGAGCACGCAGACGCCGGGGATCTCGGCCCGCAGCCGCCGCATGACCTCGAGGCCGTCGAAGTCGGGGAGCATGATGTCGAGGACCACCGCGTCCGGGTGGAACTCGCGGCCGGTCTTGATCGCCTCGGTGCCGCTGCCCGCGGTCTGCACCGACCATCCCTCGTACCGCAGCACGCTGGACAGGAGTTCGGCCAGGCTGGGCTCGTCGTCCACGACCAGGACCCGCACCGGGGTGCCGTCCGCGTGCTGGGTGCCGACGCCGTGGGCTTGGCTGGCGGCGACGGTGCTCTGCTCATCAGGCATGATCGATGACTCATTCGTAGACGCTGGTTAACCGGTTGTCCTGGTTCAGGATGGCAAGCCCGGCGGTGCGTTATGTGTGAATCAGATCTGAATTCCCTCTGAGATTACCGGCAGCCGCCGCTGAGACCGAGGTCAGGCGCTCAGCAGCCGGGCCAGCTTGGAGCCGTGCCCGGCCGGGCGGGCGCCGGCCGCGAACAGCCGGCCGGCGACCGCCTGCTGAAGCTCGGGCGACTCGGACGGCACCTCGACCTCGACCTCGCGCCAGCGCAGCGGCTGGCCGGCCGCCGGGACCCGGCTCGCGGTCACCCGGTCGTCGGCGATCTCCGCCAGCAGCGATCCGTCGGCGCTGGTGAGAGTCACCACCGTCCGTTCAGTATCGAGGGTGGCGATCGGCGCGAGCGGGAGGCCGCCGGTGACCTCGGCCACCCGCGCGGCGTGGGCGGCCGGGACGTCCCGCTCGCCGCCCGCGGCGAGCGGCAGCTGGACCTCCGGGCGGGACGAGTAGGCCTGGGCGGACGGCACGGCCGGGAGCTTCAGGTGCCATCCCTCGTCGGCGCCGCCGGTCCGCCGGCGCAGCGTGATCTTGCTGGCCGCCAGCCGGCCGTCGGCGGTGTCGAAGTACGTCGCCGACAGGTGGTAGACGACGGGCGCGGCCGCGCTGACGCCGGGGGCGACGCCCGCGAAGTCGGGGCGCTCGAAGCCGGCGTCAACGTCGAACTTCCGCTCGATCTCCAGATGATCAGCCACGGGATCGAGACTAGCCCAGTCAGGGGCGGCGGCGGGGCTTGGCCGGGGCGGACGCGGTGGGCGGCGGGTTGCTGGTGTTGTGGTCGGCGACCAGGGTCAGGGCGCGGGCGCGGTCGCGGGCCTCGATCGCGTCGATGATCGCGGTGTGCAGCGCGTGCCGTTCGGCCAGGTACGCGGGGATCGGCTCGGTTCCGTAGGGCAGCACGGCCAGCGTGTGCGACTCGATCCGGTCGAGCAGGTTCACGTAGAGCGAGCGGAGCATCGGGTTGGGGCTGACGGCGGCGATGCGAGCGTGCAGTGACCAGTTGGCCTGCACGAACCCGATGCTGTCGAGCCGCTCGGCGGCCGCCGCCATCTCGGCCAGTATCTCCCGCATCTCGGCGATGTCGGCGGGCGATGCGTGCCAGAGCGCGTCCTCGATCAGCAGCGCGTCGAGCGCGTCGCGGATGCGGATCGCCTCCGCCACCGACGTCTGGTCGCCGTCCAGGGCGAGCACCGAGTTGCCCAGGCGCACCATCGGCGACTGCGCCGCCGCGAACACGCCGCCGCCGGGGCCGGGCCGCACCAGCACCACGCCCCGGGACTGGGCGATCCGCAGCGCCTCGTTGAACGTGCCGACCGACACCGCGCAGCGCGCCCTGAGCTCCTCCTTCGAACCGAGCCGGTCGCCGGGCGCGGCCGCCTCGGCGATCGCGATGAGCTCGGCGGCGGCCGACTCGCCGCGCGACAGCCGGGCGGCGGGCCTGGCGTCACTGGTCATCGCGGTCGTGCCTCCCTCTGACTCGTACTTCGCGCCTTCCATCCAGAATTCCATATGAACATTACAACGGGAAGTCTTGACAGGTCAGAACTATCACAGGCAGCATCGTAGGGAAATGACCATGGGGAATTCGAGGAGCTAGGGGAACGTAGCGTGCGTATCGCCAATGCCGGCGGCCGACTGGTGATCGTGACCGGTGACGCCGGGCACGAGGTCGCCTACGACGTCGAGAAGAACAGCGGCGGCCAGTTCAGCGCCGACCCGCAGGCCATTTACGACGCCTGGGGCGCCTTCACCGCCTGGGCGGAGGCGGGCCAGTTCATCGACGGCACGCCGGTGCGGCGCGAGGAGCTCGGCTCGCCCGCGCCGGCCCCGACGCAGGTGTTCGGCATCGGGCTCAACTACCGCGAGCACGCGGCCGAGGCCGGGTTCGACGCGCCGTCGGGGGAGCCCCCGGTATTCACCAAGTTCCCGACCTGCATCACCGGCCCCACGGGGGACATCGAGATGCCGCCCGGCGGCAACGTCGACTGGGAGGTCGAGCTGGTGGTCGTCATCGGCCGCCGGGCGCACCGGGTCGGGGTCGACGAGGCGCTTGACTACGTGGCCGGCTACGCGGTCGGCCAGGACATCTCCGAGCGCAAGCTCCAGGTCGCCGCGAAGCCACCGCAGTTCAGCATGGGCAAATCGCTGCCCGGCTACGGTCCGATCGGCCCCTGGCTGGTCACCCTGGACGAGATCGCCGACCCGGGCGACCTCGAGCTCGGCTGCGAGGTCAACGGCGAGGTGGTTCAGCTCAGCCGGACCAGCCAGCTGATCTTCTCGGTGCCCGAGCTCATCGCGAACCTGTCGGCCAGCGTCCCGCTGCTGCCGGGCGACGTCATCTTCACCGGTACCCCCTCCGGCGTCGGGCTGGGCCGCAAGCCACCGCGCTACCTCGCCGACGGCGACATCCTGACCACCCACATCGAAGGGCTGGGGGAGATGCGGCACTCCTTCTTCACCACCCCGGAGGCTTAGCCATGGCGCTGCACCGCCTGACCCACATCGTCATGGGCGTGCCGAACGTCGAGCAGACGGCCGCTTACTACACGGAGTTCGGGCTCATTCCCACCGACACCACGCCCGCCGCGGCCAGCGCGGTCGGCGTGGTCGGCGCGGCCGGCGTGGTCGGCCCCGCTGGCGTCGACGCGGCTTCGGGCGGGCGGCGCACGTTCGCCACCGTCGACGGCGGCGAGCAGCTGACCATCGTCGGTTCTGGCCTGCGCCGTCTGGTGCGGCTCGGCATCGGCGTCGATGACCCCGACGACCTGGACCGGGTGGCGGCCGGGCTGGCCGCGCTCGATGTGCCGGTCGAGCGCGGCGAGGGCAGCGTCACCGCGGCCGACCCGGGCACGCGGGTGACCGTCCGGGTGGAGGTCGCCCCCCGCGTCGCCCAGCAGCCGACCCCGGCCCCGGGCTATAACGCCCCGGGGGTGACCGTCAGGACCGACGAGCGGGCGCCCGGCATCCTCCGCGAGGAGCCCGTCCGGCCGCGCAAGCTGGGGCACGTCGTGCTCGGCTCGACCGACCGGGAGGGCTCCCAGCGGTTCTTCACCGACGGCATCGGGTTCAAGGTCAGCGACGAGGTGTCGGACATCGCCGCGTTCATGCGCTGCTCCACCGACCATCACAACGTGCTCGTCCAGCAGGCGCCGGTGGCGTTCCTGCACCACACCTCCTGGCAGGTGAACGACGTGGACGAGGTCGGGCGGGGCGCCTCGGCCATGCTCGCGGCCGACCCGTCCCGGCACACCTGGGGTCTTGGCCGGCACTACATCGGCTCCAACTTCTTCTGGTACCTGAAGGACCCGGCCGGCAACTTCTCCGAGTACTACTCCGACCTGGACTGCATCGTCGACGACGCGGTGTGGAAGCCGGGCGTGTGGGAGGGCGCGAGGTCGCTGTGGGCCTGGGGGCCGCCGCCGCCCGCGTCGTTCCTGGCCCCCGAGGATCTCGGCGCGCTGATGGCCGGCGCGCACCAGGCCTCATGACCGGCAACGTCGCCCCGATCTGGCAGCCGGATCCCGTCGCCGCGGCCGACTCGACCATCGCCCGGTTCAGCCGCTTCGTCACCGACCGGACCGGGACCGAGTTCGACCAGTACCTCGACCTGTGGCGCTGGTCGGTCGACCACCTCGAGTCATTCTGGGACACGCTCTGGGACTTCTTCGGGATCGAGGCGGACGGCAGCCGCGCGGTGGTGCTGGCCGACGCCGGCATGCCGGGAGCGCGCTGGTTCCCCGGCACCCGGCTCAACTACGCCGAGCACGCCCTGCGAGCCCGGCCGGGCGACGACGACGTGGTGGCGGTCACCGCCGTCGGCGAGGACGGGAGCACTGCCCAGACGACCTGGGCGCAGCTGCGCGCGCAGGTCGCCGCGCTCGCCCAGTGGCTCCGCGCGGCCGGGGTGCGCCGTGGCGACCGGGTCGTCGGCTACCTGCCGGACAGCACCCCGTCGCTGGTCGCGTTCCTGGCCACCGCCAGCATCGGCGCGATCTGGTCGGCCTGCGCGCAGGACTACGGCGCGGACGGCGCCGCCGCCCGGATGGCCCAGCTGGCGCCGACGGTGCTGTTCGCCGCCGACGGGTACCGGTGGAACGGCCGGGTCCACGACCGCCGCGGCGAGGTAGCCGCGCTGCAGCGGGCGCTGCCCACCCTGCGCGCCACCGTCCACGTCACCAACGTCGGCCTGCCCTTCGCGGCCGAGCCCGGCGGCAACGCCGTCACCTGGGAGGCGGCGACCGCGCAGCCGGCCGAGCTCCGCTTCGACCGGGTCGACTTCGACGCGCCGCTGTGGGTGCTGTTCTCGTCCGGCACCACCGGCCTGCCCAAGGGCATCGTGCACGGTCACGGGGGCGTCCTGCTCGAGCACTACAAGCTACTCGGCCTGCACCTCGACGCCGGCCCGGACAGCCCGGTGTTCTGGTACACCACGACCAACTGGATCATGTGGAACATCGTGGCGTCGGGCCTGCTGCTCGGCGCGCCGATCGTGCTGTACGACGGCAGCCCCGGCTACCCCGATGCGGCGCGCCTGTGGCAGATCGCCGCCGACCAGCGGGTCGCCATGCTCGGGGTCAGCCCCGGCTACCTGCTCGCGTGCGCGAAGGCAGGAATCAGCCCTGGTCGCGATCTCGACCTCGGCCAGCTCCGCATGCTCGGCAGCACCGGTTCGCCGCTGTCCGCCCCGTCCTACCACTGGGTACGGGACGCGGTCGGCCCCCGGGTCCAGGTCGCGTCGGGGAGCGGCGGCACCGACGTGGCCAGCGGGTTCGCCGGCAGCGCCCCGACCACTGACGTCTGGCCGGGCGAGATCTCCGTGCCCAACCTCGGCGTCGCGCTCGAGGCGTGGGACGACGCCGGCCGGCCCGTGATCGGCCAGGTCGGCGAGCTCGTCGTCACCAAGCCGATGCCGTCGATGCCGCTGTTCTTCTGGAACGACCCCGACGGCGCGCGCTACCGCGACGCCTACTTCGCTACCTTCCCCGGCGTCTGGCGGCACGGCGACTGGATGGAGGTCACCGAGCGCGGCAGCGTCATCGTGTCGGGCCGGTCGGATTCCACCCTCAACCGGAACGGGGTCCGGCTGGGCAGCGCGGACATCTACGCCGTGGTCGACAAGATCCCGGAGCTGGCGGAGTCGCTGGTGATCGGGGCCGAGCTCGGCGACGGCGGCTACTGGCTGGCCCTGTTCGTCGTCCTCGCCGACGGGGCCGAGCTCACCGACGAGCTGAAGCAGTCGATCAAGACCGCCATCGCCGCGCACGCCTCGCCCCGGCACGTCCCCGACGACGTCATCGCCATCGCCGCCATTCCGCACACCAGGACCGGGAAGAAGCTCGAGGTCCCGGTCAAGCGGATCATCCAGGGCCACCCGCTGAGCGCGGTCGTCGCCCGCGACGCCGTCGATGACTACGACGCCCTCACCCAGTTCACCGCCTACGCCACGAGCCGCCAGGTGACACCGCGATGACCACGGCAACGGCGGTGGGCCGCCGCGGTCCACTGGTGCTGCGGACCGTGACCATGGCCAGGTACCACTCGAGGACACTGCGATGACTGCGGCGGCGGCGACGGGTCGCGGCCGTCCACTGGTGCTGCGGAACGTCACCGTCGTCGACACCCGCGATGGCACGCTGATCCCCAACGTCGATGTGCGCGTCAGCGACGGGGTGATCGCCGCGATCACGACCGCCGAGCCGGCTGCGGCTGCGGTGTCTCCGACGGACGCCGAGGTCGTCGACGGGTCGGGCAAGTACCTGATCCCGGGCTTTCTTGATCTGCACGCCCACCCGCTGACCGAGAAGCACCCGGCCGGCGACCTGGAGCTCATGCTCGCCCACGGCATCACCGGATTCCGCCAGATGAGCGGATCCCCCCGGCTGCTGGCGGAGCGCTCCGCGGGAACGCTGCCGCTGCCGGCCGACTCGCCCGACGTGGTGGCGCTGCCCGGCGCCCTGCTCACGCCCCTGAACGCGGGCACCATCGAGGACGCGGTCGCCGCCATCCGCAGCCAGGCCGCTGCGGGCGCCGACTTCATCAAGGTCGCCCTGATCACGCCGCATGTCTTCTTCCCGGCCGTGGCGGAGGCCAAGAGGCTGGGCATCCCGGTGGCCGGGCACCTGCCGGCCGGCATCGACGTCGCGCGGGCCTCCCGGGCCGGCATCAAGGCGATCGAGCACCTGGGCCCGGGCCTGACGATCATCGCCGGCTGCTCCGCCGACGAGGTCTCCCTGGCCGAGGCGATCGCCGGGCTCCCGGCCCTCCGGCTGCCCAGCGTCAAGCTCCCGTTCATGGATCGGATCCTCATGCGCGTCCTGCGCACGGTGGTGATCAACCCGATCAACCGCTCGACCCCGGCCGAGATCGAGATCCTGCAGCAGGCGGTCGACACGTTCAGCGAGGAACGGGCGGCCGAACTGGCCGGGCAGTTCGCCGAGGACGGCACCTGGCAGGTCCCCACCCTGATCAGGCTGCGCACCCAGCACCTGTGCGACTCGCCCGAGTTCAGCCAGGACCCGGACCTGCAGTACATGGCCAAGTCGACGACGAAGTCATGGGAGCAGGCCGGCACCAGCTTCGCGACGAAGTTCACGCCGCAATCACGGGCGACCTTCCGCGCCGTCTACGAGGTGCTGCTCCGGATGACCAAGATCTTCAACGACGGCGGCGTGAAAATGCTGGCAGGCAGCGACTCCGTCGGCGCCGCGTGGGAGGTTCCCGGACCATCCCTGCACCGCGAGTTCGACGAGCTGGCCCGGGCCGGCCTCCCGCCGCTGCGGATCCTGCAGATGACCACCCGCGACGCGGCCGAGTTCCTCGGCACCACGTCAACGACGGGCACCGTCGACGTCGGCAAGAACGCCGACCTGGTCCTCCTCGACGCCAACCCGATCGCCGCCGCGGCCAACCTCCACCAGGTCTCCGCTGTGATCCGCCGCGGCCGCCACTACTCCGCCGCAGACCTCGCCCGCCTCAAGGACCGCGTCCGTACCACCCACCCCGCCACCTGACGCGCGACAGACCTCGCACGAGGCTGCCGGGCTGCTCAAACCGCAGGTCTCACCCCCGCAGGCCCGGCAGTTCAGCGTGCAACTAACGCCCCAAGGTGGGTGATGCCGGCTGTCTTCGCGGGTCGTGCAGTCGGCCCTCGGAGAGGCGACTGACTTGGCAGGTGGTGGTTGGCCGAGCCATAATCCAAGTGTGACTGTCCGTGATGACCCGAATGCGATGGGAGTCGCGAGTGCACAATCTTGGCTTGCTGCGGGCCTGTCCCAGCGCGAGCTGGCCAGCCTGGTCCGCACGGGTGATCTGGTCCGGGTGCGGTACGGTACCTACGCAAAGGCCAGCATGGTCGCTTCCGCCGCAGCGGACCCGGTGCTCGCTCACGCGCTAGAGGTCGCGGGCGTACTTGCCAGGCAGCCGCGGGCGATCGTCAGTCATGAGTCGGCGGCCACGCTGCGAGGGCTTGACCTGTTGAAGGGGCCGTCCTCGCGTACTGTGCATGTCACCGTCCCGCCGGGAGCACGGGCTGGCTCCTACCGCCAGGCGAACGTTATTCGGCACTCCGCTGCTCTCCCGGAGGCGCACGTCACTAGGCTCTTCGGGGTCCCGACGACGACAGCCGCGCGGACTGCGGTAGACATCGCCCGGTCGGACACCTTCACGGCGGGCGTAGTAACGGCCGACTCGGCGCTGCACGAGCGGTGGGCATCGAAGACCGAGCTCCGCCGCGTGCTGGCAAGCTGCGACGGGTGGCCGGGAATCGGTAACGCGACGACGGTGGTCGATTTCGCGAGTGCGTTGGCCGAGTCCGTGCTCGAGTCCTGCGCGCGCGTGGTCTTCCACGAGCGACGACTCCCGGCGCCTGAGCTGCAGGTCGCCGTCTTCGGTCGCGGCGGGGGCCAGATCGCCCGAGTCGACTTCCTCTGGCGCGAGTACAGCGTGGTCGCCGAAGCTGACGGCCTGCTCAAGTACCAGACCGGGGCGGACGCGATCGCGGAGCTGAAGCGTGACCGCCTCCTGCGCGAGCAGGGCCTGGACGTCATCCACTTCACCTGGCAGGAGCTGTTCAGCGAACCGGAGCGCGTGGTGAGCCGGATCCTTGAGGCCTTCGAGCGCGGTCGGCGCCTGCGCCAGCCTCCCACCTGACGGCCCGGCCTCCGTCTACTGAGGAGATCTGCGGGGAACTCACGCGTACCGTGGCCCCCAACTACCCCTGGACCGCCCGGCCTTGTCCGTCCCCCCGGTCGGCTTGGTTTGGCTTGGGGCGTTAGTTGCACGCTTGACCGCCCTATTTGTGGCGATTTGAGCTGCTCGTGACGTAAAGCTAACGCCCTAAGGTGTGGGCCGGGGCCGATGGGAGCGAATCCGGATGGGGTTGGACCGCCGCTGATGGCAGGAAAGGTGGGGTATTCGTCATTGCTGCCATGAGGTCGGGGCGTGAGACTGGTGGCATGCGGAGCTTGCTGATTGTGCTGTTCGACGGGGTGCAGAGCCTGGACGCGACCGGGCCGCTCGAGGTGTTCAACGCGGCCAACCACTGGTGTGACGACCGCGGGGCCGCGCCCGCCTACGCGATCCAGACCGCGAGCCTCGGCGGACGGGCGGTGCGGACCTCGAGCGGACTCGGGCTGCTGCCGAACGTCGACCTGGCCTCGGTGTCGGACCAGCCTGATCTGCTCCTCGTCCCCGGCGGGGCGGGCGCGCGCCGTCGGGACCCGGACCTGGTCGCCTGGCTGCGCGAGCACGCCGGCGCCGCGCTGGCGGACGAGTCAGGCGGGGCCACATCGGGCGGGGCCACCAGAGTTGCATCGGTCTGCACCGGCGCATTCCTGCTGGCGGAGGCCGGGCTGCTGAACGGACGCACGGTCACCACCCACTGGGGACGCTGCGCCCAACTGGCCGACCAGTACCCGGACGTCACCGTCGACCCCGACCCGATCTTCATCAAGGACGGCAACCTCGCCACATCGGCGGGAGTTACCGCCGGGATCGACCACGCGCAGGCCCTGGTCGAGGACGACCTAGGGCGCGAGGCGGCCCTTTCCATCGCCCGTGGGCTGGTCGTCTTCCTGCGCCGTCCCGGCAGCCAGTCGCAGTTCAGCGCCCAGCTCTCGGCGCAGCTGGCCGA
>Ga0302325_10010936_pt1 | contig 19592 bp, 14 predicted proteins | sample Palsa_T0_2_FD_201948 | JGI IMG/M metagenome (GOLD analysis project Ga0302325, IMG submission 201948) | Peat permafrost microbial communities from Stordalen Mire near Abisko, Sweden - Palsa_T0_2 | ecosystem: Environmental > Terrestrial > Soil > Palsa > Peat permafrost | place: Sweden: Abisko...
CCGGCCTCTCGACCTCGACATCGATCATCAACCGGTTGTAGCGGCCCAATTGCGCGAAGGCGTCGGCCACGGTCTCGCAGGCCTGGCCGATCAGCCCGACAATGGACAATTCGGCAATCTCGAACGCCTCGCCGAAATGAAGCGCGAGCGCGGGATCGATCTCCTGGCCCGCGCGCATCAGCGCGACGTAGCTCGCAAACGGGATGCGGTTGTCCTGGTCTTCCAGCTCTGCGAGGGGGATCCCCGATAGCTGGGCCAGCTGTTTCCGGTCGGCGCCTTTCGAGACCGCCAGTTCCATCAGCGCCCGCGCAAAACCGGCCGCAATCGTCGACTCACGCATCGCTCCGGCGTCCCTGGCGATCATGTTTTTGATTCACGGCATCATGTCCCGCCGATCCACCGGGGATACGCTGGACTCGAACAGGATAGCACAATGGGCGGCCGGTCTTCCCGCGCCGGATTTACCAATGACCGAACGGACAAGGGAATTTTCGCCGCGCCCCATGGCCAGGATCGCCGGCTTTCTGTACCTGCTCATTATCGTGGGAGCCTTCTTTATTCCGTTCGCCGTAGCACCCTCCGGCATGATGCGGGGCGATGCGGCCCTGCCGACGGTTGCGCGTATGCTCGCCGCAAAACAGCTCTATGTTCTCGGCGGCATCGCCCAGCTGATCCTGGGTGCATGCGATATCGCCATTGCGCTGATTTTGTACGAGCTGCTCAAGCCGGTGAGCAGAAGTCTCGCGTTGCTTGCGGCATTCTTCAGGCTCGTTTTTGTGGCCATCGCCAACGCGAACGTGCTCAACCATTTTGCGCCTTTGCTCCTGCTGAGCGGCGCGAAGTATCCGGGCGCGTTTACGCCGGACCAGTTGCAGGCGCTCGCGGGCGTGTTCTTCAGGCTCCGCACGATCGGCCTCGACATCGCGCTCGTGTTCTTCGGCTTTCACTGCATCATTCTCGGTTATCTTGTTTTGAGATCGAGCTTCTTCCCCCGTGTTCTGGGCTTCCTGATGGCGATCGGGGGCTTGGGCTATATCGCCAACATTTTTGCGAGCGTTCTCCCGCACGACATGGCTGTCCGTATTTTCCCCTACATCATGTTGCCGGCGGGAGCTGCGGAACTCTTGCTGAGTCTCTGGCTCGTTGTGATCGGCGTGAACACCGCAAAATGGCAGAAACAGGCCACCGCGACAGGAACGCTTCCATCGGGCTGAATCGCATTGTCGCGGCGAACTCCGCGCGCGGTGTCCCCGCCGATCATGCTTTTGATGCGCAACGTCATGGTCATTTGAGCCGTTGGAGCGCAGGTTTGCGCATGACACCGGCCTTGATCGTTCATATCGGCGCGGGAAGCCTCGGAATACTCTCCGGCTTTGCGACCGTGTTCGTTACCAAAGGCGAGCGCCTGCATCGCGCATTCGGAACCGCGTTTGTCGTGTCCATGCTGACGGTGTCCGCTTTCGCCGTCTATCTGGCCCTGTTCCAGCCGCCCACCTATCCCGGAGCCGCGCCTGCGAGCGCGACCGTTCCCGTGGCAATTCTCACCTTTTATCTGGTCGCGACAGGCTGGATGACGGTCCGAAGGACAGAACGTGGCACCGGCCCGTTCGAATATGGCGCGCTTTTCGTTGCGATCGGCGTGGCTGCCGCCATGCTGATATTCGGGCTTATCGCCGCCGGCAATCCTGTCGACCGGCTCCATGGATTCCCCGCACGCTATTACGCCTTTGCATCTTTCGCCGCGTTCCCGGCCCTGCTGGACCTCAAGGTGATCCTGCAGGGCGGCATTTCCGGCGCGGCGCGCATCGCGCGGCATCTGTGGCGCATGTGCTTCGCATTCTTCTTCGCAGCGAGCTTTTTCTTCCTCGGGCAGCCGAGGGTCGCGGCCTTCGTGCACCATTCGCCAGTTCTTTACGTTCCGGCGCTGGCGCCTTTGGTCGTGATGATCTTCTGGATGATCCGCGTGCGACTGACAAAGTGGTACAGGAACGATGCGGTTGCGGTGTAGAGCGGGATACCCGATTCACTTCTTCGAGAATTCCGCGCTGATCGTGATCGTCGTCTCATCGCCGACGATGGGCACGTATTTTCCAAGCCCGAAATCGGAGCGCTTCACTTCGCCCACCGCGTTGAAGCCCAAAGTGAGGAGTTCCTTTTCCGGCACGAGCGGATTGATTCCGGCGCCGTTGAACACGACGTTGAGGACGACCGGCCTCGTCACATTGTGCATGGTGAGATTGCCGGTCACCTTCGCCGTCCTGGGCCCCGTCTGCGTCACGTCCGTCGAGACAAAATGCATCCAGGGATAGTTTTCGGCATCGAAGAATTCGTCGGAGAAAAGCTCGCCGTTGAGTTCCCGGTTGGTGGTCTCGACCATCCAGATGGGGATTTTGACGTCGAGCTTCGTGGCTCCGATCGCCTTGGGGTCGATCGTCAATGTTCCGGTTGCACCCGGAAACGTTCCCCAAAACTCCGAGAAGCCCTCGTGATTGACGGTATACCGCACGAGCGTCTCCTTGGTGAGGACCTCATAGGTGCCGGGCGGGATGTTTTCGGGCGCGAGCGGCGCCACGAGGCCGGGCGGAATGTTTCCCGGCATTTGCGGCGTCTGGGCCGCAGCAGGCGCCATCAGGAAAGCGATCGCGGCGGCGAGTGTAAGAGAGCGTTTCATCGGGTCCGTCGGGTCTAAAGATGCGGGCGCGAATCTGCGTGGTCGCACGGCGCAAGTCCTGAAGCCGCCCTGAAAAGCGTCTGAATTCCTCTGAAACCGGCGCGCGGCATTCCCGCCGGCTGCCCAAAAGTGATATTTGAGGAGTATGAGGGGGACCCAGGAAGCGCGACTGCGCATCGGCGCGTGGTGCGTCGAACCCACGACCGGCCGCATGTCGCGCGGCGATGAGGTCGTGCGGCTGGAGGCACGGACCCTGCGGTTGCTGCTGTGCCTGGCCGATCGTGCCGGACAGGTCGTCACTGCCGATGAATTGCTGGACAAGATCTGGCCGGACGTGACCGTCAGCCAGGACTCCGTCTATCAGGCGGTTGCATCGCTCCGCCGCCTGCTCGGAGACAACTCCCGGCAGCCGGACTATATCGCAACGGTACCCCGTCAAGGCTACCGGCTGGTGGCACAGGTCGCCCCGTGGGTCCACCCGCCGATCGCAGACAGCTCATCCGCAGTGACAACGGGGGCAGGCTCGCGCCGGACGACAATGATCGTTGCGGCAATTGTCGGCTTTTTTGCGGTGGCGCTGACGGTCGGTTTCGCCTTGCGCGGCACGATCGGCCATTCGCCGGCGTCTGCTTCCGTTGCGGCACCAGCGCGGAAATCCATCGCGGTACTGCCGTTTCTCGATCTGACAAGTGAATCGATGAGCGAGGAATATGTCGCCGACGGCGTGACGGAAGAGCTGATCGACAAGCTCAGCAGGATTCCGGGACTGCAGGTTGCCGCGCCCACCTCCTCGTTCCACTTCAAGGGAAAACGCGCCACGGTGTCCGAGATCGCAAAGGCGCTGAACGTCGCCTATGTGCTCGACGGCAGCATCCGCAGATCGGGAGCGCAGCTTCGCTTGGCCATGCGGCTGATCCGGACCGACAACGGCTTTGTCGTCTGGTCGCAAACTTATGATCGCCAGACCGGCGACATCGTGAAGGTGCAGGACGATATCGCTGGCGACGTGGCCAGGGCGCTGCGGGCGCGTATTTGAGCTTTCGTCGGACGGCGGCAGCGGAGACAAAATCCGCTTGGCGAGGCCGAACATATGCGGCGAATCGTTCGCGCATCTATTCCTTCGCAAAACCTGCGATTTCCTCCATGAGCGCCGCTTGCGGATCGGCTAGCGCTGTCTGCCGATCTTTGGCGAGGTCGCCGGATGCGATCGCCGGTGTCGCGCTGCCCAGTGCCGTCTTGTAGGCGGACAAGAGTTCCTCGCCCGGTTCCGTCACGATGTCCGGCTGCACGCCGGTACTCAACCAGTTCGTATGTGTGATTGGGCTTATGACTTGCCCGTTTGCGATGAAGGCCGTGAAGTTATAGCCGAGGTCGATCTCGCCCGTCCCCGAAGTCGCTTCGCCGCTCGTGTGTTCGCCGACGATCGTCGCGCGATGCATGGTTTTCAACGCATATGCACAGAGTTCGGCGGCCGAATGGGTGTGAATGCCGGTCAGCACATAGACCGGCCGCGCCAGGAAACGCGGCCCGGCGACAAAAGCCATCGTCCAATGCTGGCGCACGGTCGTTTCGCCACCTTTCTTCTCCACGGGGGAGGGCAGCTCGACGGGTTCCTCAAATAAGTAGCTGAGGAGAGCGCCGGCGGCCTCTCCGCTCCCGCCGCCATTTCGTCTCAAGTCGATGATGAGCGCATCTGTGCCACCGATGGTCTGCATCGCAGCAGCAAGCTGCGTTCCGGCCTCCGGGTCGGGCGAGAAATAGGCCAGATCGATATAGCCGATATTGCCGGGCAACCGGCGCGCGCTGCGCACCCCATAGCCATTCGCGGCGTCGTAGGCATGCGCCTTTTCCCGCTCCTCGGGTGTCGGATTCTTCCTGACGCCAAGCTCTTCGCCGAAATTCACCGCGAGATGCTTGTCATGACCGTCGGCGCGCATGTCCGCAGTGAGCCGTGCCGCAAGTGCGGAGGGTTCACCGATTGCGCGATACTCGCTGCGATGGGCGCGTAGCTCGCTCTGAATGCGTTGTGCCACATCGGGAAAGACATAGTCGCTCAGTCCGGCAATCAGGTGGTCGACCACCCCATCGACTTGCACTGGCGTGAGGGACGTAACTGTGTCCTGCTGCCCTGCCGACGCCGCAGGTTCCAGCAACACGACCAGAAGCGATATGACGATCCAAAGCTTGCGCATGACGTTCACTCGGCGAGGGGGCAAAAGACATTGCCTGCTTTTCGGCGAGGGGTCTTGTAAGTTTTCAACCTGTCGTCGAACCGAGCCTCCGGACGAGCCCGCGGAAGTCTTTCGGGCTCATCTCCGCAAAGCGTCGAAAATCGCGACAGAGATGAGGATGGTCGAAGAAACCCAGCCGATGGGCAACGTCCGTGACGCGGTGCGCGCCCATTGCCAGATGCAGCGCTGCCAGCTGCGACCTGCGGCCTTTCAGGTATTCTCGCACGGAGCACCCGAAATATCGCTGGAACTGTCGCGTAAGATGGACCGGATGAACTCCCGACTCCAGGCCCAGTTGCTTCAGCGTCGGAGGTGGTGTTGCCATGCAGTCGTCGAGATGCTCCTTCGTTCGCATGAGCCACCGCGGCGGCAGACCGCTTGAGGGCGCCGGCGGCCCGATTGCGCCAATCACGTCGTAGAGCGCGAGTTCAATCTCCGGCGCCCTTGGGCGCGGGTGCCCGGTCAGCAATTTCGCAAGCGAGAGGAATGCGGCGACCGCGGGTCCGCCGCGATGATGCCACTTCAGGGATCCTTCCTCGGGCAATATCTCCCTGAGGTCCATTTCGTCCGGCAGACGAATCTGAAGGTTCTCGCACCCCTCCGAGCCATAGGCGTCTGCGTGCGGCACCCCCGGGCGCTTGATCACGACACTGAGCGGCATCGCCAACTCGCGCGTTCGCCCGTGCCTTTCTTCAAACGAACCCCGCAGGGTCAGAGTGAGGGAGGCCCACGCATGCATGTGGTTCGCCTGGCGAAAATCCGGGGCATAGGAAACGTGGTCGACCGTGAGCCCACTTTCGTCGGACGAAACGAAGACGGTGCGGGTTTTCGGAATCGACGCCGATATCATGTCGAGTCCTTCCGGCAGGCCGGTAATTCGTGGATTTTCACGCGTTGCCGGCTCTATACCGCGACGGCGTGACGCCGAAATGCGCTTTGAACTCGCGGCAGAGGTGGGAATGGCTCGCGAAACCGCAGTCAAGCGCGATGTCGGTGATCGGGTCTGCCGTCGCCGCCAGCATCTGCGCCGCCTTTTCCGTTCTCAACTGCCTCAGATAGGCGCCGATGCTCGTGCCGTAGAAGCGGCGGAATTCGCGCGCGACATGAATCTCGTGACGGCCGGCCGCTTGCGCGATGCGCACCATGCTCAACGGGGCGGCTAGATTTTCGTGGAGGCAATCCCGCGCCGCACGCAGCCATGCGGGCGGATTCGCCTGCGTGCCGTCCTGCCGAGGAACAGACGGCGCGCCGTTCCGGCCCAAAGCCGCGATGATTTCGAGCAGGATGCCTTCGCAGGCGAGTGCGGAGAAATCGTCCCTGTGGGCGATTTCGTCCAGCAGCCTGTTGCCCAGATGATGAAACGACGGCGCGCCGGTATAGGGCGCATCGTCCAGATTGATATTGCAATCTTCGAGATAGGCGAGCCACGACTCCTGCGGCCTGAAGATGATCTGCCGCGCGCCGGCCGCACCGAATGTCTGGGAATGGGTGACGCCGGCAGGGCAGAGTGCAATCTGGCCCCGCGCATAATTTCGCTCGTCCTTGCCGATCCGCTCCTGAAAACCTCCGGCCACGACGATGTTCAGTGAGATGTGGTCGTGCTCGTGCGGCGCCATCGTGGTGCGAGGTTCGTAACGCGTGACGTGCAAGCCGGTATGGGCGAACATGCTCTCTCCACTGAACGGGCGGGATTTGCCGTTGGCGACGTTGCCCGCGTGCAAATGCGCTAGGGGCGTGAAAGACGGACCCCGCGCGAGTCTCTAATCTCGCTTTGTGTTCTCAAGGTGTCATAGCATGAATCCGCGGGCTAGTTTCGGTCGGAGCATCGCCTGTGCGGCGCTGTTCACATTGTTTTCGACGCTTTGCCGCGCCGAGCCGCCGCTGACGCCGGCGCAGGCGCTGGATTACAGCCGCGCCGGCGATCTCCGCTTTTCCCCGGACGGATCAAAGCTCGCCTATGTCGTTTACAGCTATCGCCAGGATTGGGCGCCGCAGCTTTGGCTCATGGACGTCGCCGCAGGCACCGCGCGCGAGATCACGCCGGGGAAAAAAGCCGAACGTTCGCCGCAATGGTCTCCTGAAGGGACGCTCGCCTTCCTGTCCAGTCGCGGCGGCAAAACGCAGGTCTATATTCTGCCGGCGGGCGGCGGCGATGCCGTGCCGGTGACCGCGCAGAAGAAAAGTGTGCAGAGCTTCCATTGGTCGCCGGACGGAAAGTCGATTGCGTATCTCGCGCAGGACGATACTGCGCAAGATGGGGACAGCGGGCCGCAGGTAGCGGATCGGGAAGGCGACCTCGCGCGACTGTGGCTCACCGACCTCGCATCGAAGAAGACGCACGGCATCGGAAAACCTGGCTGGCAGATCGACGAGTTCCAGTGGCTGGATGCCGCGCATCTTTTGATCGCGGCGAACGATACGCCGCGCATCGAAGAGAACACGGACGCTGTCTATGACCTTTCGATAGACGGCGGCACACCCACGCTCGTGACGCGTCCGCTCCAGCCTTTCAGCAGTCTCCTCGTTTCGCCCGACGGCAAGCAATTCGCGGTGCGTTCGACCGCCGCCAATGGCCCCGAGCCGCGCGATCTGTTTGTGGGAACGCTCGGTCAAAACGATCTCAATGACGTGTCCGCACCGACCGGCTTGGCGGTCGCCGATGTGAGATGGCGCGACCCGTCGGCGATATGGCTGCGTGTCGTCGACGGATTCCATAACCGCCTGATTCGGATTTCTCCGGACGCACGGCCCGCGCCGGTCGATCTGCCACTGTCGGTCGAGGCGTTCGATGTTTCCCGCGATGGGGTCGTGGCGTTTGTCGGTGGGGATTTCGCGCATCTCTCGCAAATCTACGTTCGGGGCAAGGATGGGCGCATTCGCGAGACGGCAGCGCTGCCGCAGACTTTGTCGAGCCTCGCACCCGTGTCGATCCTCAGGACGAAAAGCTTCGACGGCATGGAAATCGAGTCGGCGTTGATGACACCGCGCACGTCCCGGCCGCATGAGAAACTGCCGCTCGTCCTGCTCGTCCATGGCGGGCCGTCGTCCAATTTTTCGGCCGGGTACAGTTGGGAAATCGCCTGGGGGCAGATGCTCGCGTCGCATGGCTACGAAGTGCTGATGGTCAATCCGCGCGGCTCGAACGGCTACAGCGAGGATTTCGTGAAAGCGAACAAAGGCGATTGGGGCGGCGGCGATTACAAGGATCTGATGGCCGCGCTCGATGCTGTGATTGCGCAAGGCCATACAGATCCCGCGCGCCTCGGCATCGGCGGTTGGTCCTATGGCGGCGAGATGAGCGAATGGGCGATCACGCAAAGCGACCGGTTCAAGGCGGCGGTCGTCGGCGCCGGCGTCTACGATCAGGCCGCGGAATTCGAAACGGAAGACGGTCCCCAGGGCGACGAATGGTATTTCGGCACGCCCTGGGAGCATCCCGAAATCTTTGCGCGCAATTCGCCGTCGACCACAATCGGAAACGCACACACACCGACATTGATTTTCGACGGGATCGACGACACGGACAATCCCGTCGACCAATCCAAGGGACTCTATCGCGCGCTCAAGCATCTGGGTGTGGAGACGACGATGGTGCTCTATCCCGGCGAGGGCCATTCGCCGAAATTATTGACGAACAATCTCGATATGTTCACGCGAATCCTCGACTGGTATGATGGCCATCTGAAGAAGAAGTGATGCTATAATGTGCTTTCCTCCCACGCTTGCGGGGGAGGTGCCGAGCGCCAGCGAGGCGGAGGGGGCCCCATCGACGCGTGTAGCCTGTCCTCCGGCCGCGCTTCGCGCGGACCGGGGGGCGCGCCACTTCCCCCGTGAACGGGGGAAGAAAGGTCGGAAGCTCTCGATGAACCGCTTTTGGACATTATCCGGCAAGCCGCTCGGGCCGTGGCCTGAGGCGGACACTTTCGAGCTATACCAGGCGCCGATCCCTGTGCCTGCAGCCGGGCAGGCGCTGTCGCGGACAATCTACATTTCGCTCGACCCCTATCAGTGGGGTTACAAAAAACGCGGCGCGGAGACGCCCGGCGCGCTGTGCCATGCACGCACGGTTTCGCAGGTGGTCGAAAGCAGGATGGACGGCTTCGCAGCGGGCGATCTCGTGTTCAACACCAATGGCTGGTCGGAATATGCCCTGATGGGTGAGGGCATCGCGCGGCCCTCCTACATGATTCCGCGCAAGCTCGATCCCAGGCAGGGCCGTATTTCACAAGCGGTGGGTGTCCTCGGCATGCTGGGGCTCACGGCGTATGCGGGTATGGTGCTGCTGGGAAAACCGGCAGCGGGCGAGACGGCCGTCGTCTCCGCGGCGTCCGGGGGTGTCGGCCAGATTGCAGGCCAGCTTGCGAAATTGCGGGGCTTGCGCATGGTCGGAATCGCGGGCCGCGAAACGAAATGCCGCTTCGTCGTGGACGAACTCGGATTCGATTCGTGCGTCTCGCATCTGAGCCCGACCTTTGCGGAGGATATGCGCGCCGCATGCCCGGCCGGCATCGACGTCTATTTCGAGAATGTGGGCGGCGCGGTGTTCGACGCGGTGCTGCCGCTGTTCAATCCGAATGCGCGCATGACGATTTGCGGGTTGATCGCCCATTACGGCGATGCTGCAGGAACGGATGCGCGCGCGGCGCTGATGAAGCGGGGCGAGAAAATATTCCAGGAACGCGGCGTGACCGTGCGCGATCTGTTTGTCGGCGATTTCGTGGAGAGCCACCACGATGTGTTCCTGCGCGAAGTGGCGCCGCTGGTTGCGAGCGGCAAGATCAGATATCTCGAAGACATCCGGAAGGGTATCGAAAACGTGCCCGCATGCTTCGCCGAAATGCTGCGCGGCGACAATTTCGGCAAAATGCTGGTACAGGTGAGCAGCGATCCGACGGTATAGGCTCGGCGCGGTCTTTCCTCAGCCCGCGCGCCAGACTTCCGTGCCGAGGTCGAGGGCGAAATCGAAGTCGACCCAGATTCCTTTGCCGACATCTTGCCAGTCGGGCGAGATGCCGAGCTCGTCGGCGAAAGGCAGGCTGGCGTAGGAGTTCAGCTGAAGCCGATAGGTGTTGGCGGTCAGTCCCGCACCGCGCAAATTCAGTACGCGGGACTGCGCTTCGATGATGCCCTGATAGCAGGCCGTCATCGGGTTGGCCGCGTCGGGAAATTGTTTGAGGAACGCCATCGTCACGTTGCCGATGTCCAGCGCCGTCTGCAGCTTGACGGCCATCTCGGAAAATCCGTCCGTCAACCGTGAGAGCACCGTCGTCGCGAGAGCTTCGAGAGTCCCAAGAACGGTTTCGTCCTTTGGCGGCATCGCATCGGGGATCACTTCGCACAGCGGCGCCCATGCCGCGCGGCTGGTGGGCTCGAACGGACTGAGCACATAGCCGTTGACCTTGAACGATCGCGCTGCGCCGCCGACGACCGGCTGCGGGGAAAAATCGAATTGACCCAATTGCTTGGGGAACGCCCAGACTTCGCGCCCGCTCGCCATTGCGGGGCCATTGTCGACGAACAGATAGACCGGGATGAATCGCATTGCGAATAGACCGTCGTCGAGCCGCCGCGCCATCACCCAGACCGTCACGTCGATCTCGCTGCTCGAGCCGTTGTTTTTCTCCAGCTCGTCGAGCACGACGATCCGGTCGATCTCGGCGAAGCTCAAAAACACAGTGTCGCCGATGGCTTCATAGCGCACCGCGCCGCCAGACGGCGCGCTGAACGTCTTGTCGAGCAGCTTCTGGATTTTTCCGTTGTCGGCCGGCACGCAGAAACTGTGCAGCTTCGCGCCGTACAGATTGAGCGGGCCGAGCGCGTCGATCCGGTTTCCAGTGATCACCAGCGGGGGCAGGGTCGGCATGTCAGCTCCTTGACTGCGAAGGGGACGCGATGGGCAGAGGCGGCACGCCGTCGACGCCGCATCCTACTGCCAATTCGAGCGCGCGTGCGCCATGCGTGGAACGTACATCATCGGAAAGCACCGGCAGAGTGGCGAGCGCCGCGTGAAGGCGTGCCGCCTCATAGTTTTCCGGCATCGCTTCGGCAATTTTGAGTCCGTGGCGCCAGATGCGGCCGGCGCGACGCGGTTTGCCGAGCAGGCAGGCGAGTTGGCCGTCATGCAGCGCCACGATCGGCCTGCCGAGGGGAAAGATGAATGCGAATTGGCTCGCGCGCTTGCGCGCCCTGAGCGCGCGTGCGCGGTGTTCCGGTCCGTCTCCGAACTGTGCCAGAAGCCCGTTCATCACTTCGCACAGACCGCCGAAGGCGTCGCCTGAGGAAAACTGCAACGGCGTTTGTTCGGCGCGCGCGATCAATCCTTCGGCGATCGCTGCGACTTCGTCGAACCGCCCCTGGCGCAGGATTGCGAGCGCCCGCATCGTTTCGGAGATGAACAGCGCCTGCACTTCGATCATCCGGCCAAGAACGAGCAGGCCCTTGTTGTATTCGGCTTCGGCGGTGACCGGATCGCCGTTGAAGAGCGCCAGCAGCCCAAAGTTCAAATGCGACCACGATACGAACTGGTCGTCCGAGATTTCGCGCCCCAGCGCGGCAAGCTCCCCGTAAATCAACTGGGCCTGGGGAAATTCGCCGAGCCAGCGATGGAACTGCCCGGCAACAGAGAGGGCCATGCCGTGCGTGGTGTCGTTGCGAACGCGTTTTCGGTACTCGAACGTGCTTTCGATGAGTGGCCTTGCCTCCTCCCAGCGCCCCAGCGATAGCGCCAACAGCAGTGCACCTCCGGTGGCGCGCTGCAATCCGAACATGTTGTTCTTCTTCCGGCAGGCTGCGATCGTGCGCTCGGTGCAGAATTTGGAAATGCGATCCAGTCGCAGCATGCCGGCCGTGTACGCGATGAATCCGTAAGGCGGACCGGCGACGGAAAGATCCCCGGCGTGTTCTGCCGCGCGCACGCCATAGAGGCTGAGCGCCAGCGACGGAGGAAGCGAGCCTTCCATGAAGTAATAGCAATCCGATAGCCGCGTGGCCGCGTCACAACGCAGCCGGTTGCGCGCGCGTGCCCGCAACGATTTTCGCTCGGAGGCATAAAGCGACGGAAATTTGATTGCGACCCACAACAACGCGGCCTCGCGTAGCGCCATCGTCGCCCAACCGAATGAGCGTTTCGGAGCGCCGGGCCACATCCCATCGAGGCTTGCAAGCCCGGGCCCGACGGCCTTGTGGTGATCGCCCACCACAAAATACGCGTTGCACAATTCGAGATTGAGGCGGGCCAGGCCCAGCGTGCCGAGCCTGGTCTCGGCGCCGGGATTTTGTTTGACGATATCGATCGCCTGTTCGAAGAAATTGATCGCGTCCGCATAGGCTCCGGCGTTGAGCGCCGCGAGCCCGGCCCGTCGCAGAGACTTCAGCGCGCGCGGGGGCTCTCCCGCTTCCTGCCAGTGATGCGCGATTTGCGCGCTGAAATTGCGCGCGATGTTTCGCGGCAACCCTTCGAGATGTGCGACGGCTTTGCGGTGCAATTCCCGTCGCTGCCGGTCGGGCAGGGAGCCATAGACCGCATCGCTCAGCACGGCCTGCGCGAAGCGCCAGCGATTGCCGTCGTCGGCGACCAGCAGTCCTTCGTCGACGAGCGCCGCCAATTCGCTTTCGAGAGAATCGTGCCCGACTGGCACATCCAGCGCGAGCAATATGTCCCGGTCGAACGACCCGCCCACCACGCTTGCAGCTTTGAGCAGGCCAAGTCGTTCAAGAGACTGCGCGCCGAGCTGTGCCGCGGCAGCGGCTTCGATGGTTTGCGGCAAGTCGAGCTGGCGCAGTTTCGCCTCGGCGTCGCGCCACGCGCCCGGCGAGATCAGTCCCTCGCGCAGGACGTCCTGCGGCATCGCCCGCAACAATTCGCGCGCGAAAAGCGGATTGCCGCGCGTGCGGCCGTGCAGCCAGTCCACCAGCGGGTGCGCCGGATCGAATGCGCCAAGGACTCCGGCAGCGAGCTCGCCCGTGCCGGCCATGCCGAGCGGCATCACGGTGTGCACCGCTAACGCATCGCCGCCGAACGCGTCTGTCAGCGTCGTCCCCATGCGCCCATGCGGATTGCGTCCCACCAGAAGGAGGCGCATCTGCGGATTCATCGTGTGAAGATCGGCAGCCAGGAGGGTGGATGCTTCGTCCAGCCAGTGCGCGTCTTCGATCACGATCAGCCGCTTGGTTTCGCCCATCAGCTGCGAAAGGATCATCGCCTGCAGACGACGCGCCAATCGCGGCCGCCCTGCAGGGTCGCTGACGGCATTGGCGGTTGCGTCGCTCAAATCCTGACCGAACAACGGATTGGTCAATGGCGCCAGGGCGGGGTTTTCTCCGGCAGCTTCGATCAGCGCTGCTTGCGTTTCACCGAGCCGCAGGTTCTGTGCCCGTGCGCGATCCCTGAGCATCGTCGCGGCGATATCGCGCCAGGCAAACAGTGGTGTGCGCGTGGCGAGCGGGCCCGCGCGCGTGGCGAGGACAGCAGATCCCTGCTCCGACGCAAAACTCGCCGCATAGGAGGCCAGTCGCGATTTTCCGATGCCGACTTCGCCTTCCAGCAGCAACACGCGCCCGGACGATCGGCCAGCCACAAAGGATTCGAGATATGCGAGATCGTCTTTGCGGCCGGCGATGGGCGTCGCATCTGATATCGCCGTCCGCGCGATTCGCTGCCTGGCATTGCCGACGCCAAAGATCGCAAGTCCGTCGCCGAGTCCCTTGAGCGAATGCGCTTCCGGCGCAAAGAATTCGAACGCATCGCCGGCCTGGGCGCGCGTGGCCGCATCGCTCAATATCTCGTCGTTGCACGCCTGCATGCAGCGGGCCGCCAGATTGGCCGCGCCGCCGTAAATCGTGTGATGCGCTTTGGCGAATGCGCCGCCGATGCCCGCACGGACTTTGCCGGTTGCCACGCCGATGGAAGCTTCGATGCCCAGGTCGCGCAGCTCCGTCCTCAGATCGATCGCCGCGGCCACCGCGCGCGTTGCGGCGTCCGCGACCGGCATGGGGGGCAATCCGAACACCACGACCGCCGCCATGCCTTTTTCGTCGGCGTGGACTTTGTCGAGCCGGCCGCCATGGGTTGCCGCGGCCTCTTGCACCAGCAGAACGCGGCGCTGGACCTGTTCGATTTGCGCGAGCGGCATTTCGTCGATGCGAAACAGCCGTACAAACAGGATCGATGCCGACCGCAACTCTGCCGCCCACGCTGTCGCCGAGTCGGCGCCGGGTTGCGGCGTCGTCGTGGCGGCAGCGCGCGTCGGTGGTTCGGGCTTCAATTCCCAACAGGCGCCGCGCCGCTCGCCCGCGATCGCGCCCCCGATCAGTCGCCAGGCGCGCTCGTGAACGGCGGTGCCTCCTATGGGCGCAAGCGTAGTGCATTGCGCCGCATCCAGCAGCGCGGGTCCCCACACCAGCGAATCCCAATGCTCTTCATGGCCGCCGACGCGCGCCAATGTCAGCGGACCGAACCCGATGCCGATCCTGACAGGCAGCTTTGCGGCATCCTCGCGAACCAACGCGGCACTGTCTTCGACGTACGCAATCATCGCGCGCGCGGCGCGCGCCGCCGATAGTGCGCAGGCCGTGCCATCGCTTGCGTCGCTTGCAATCCACATCGCCTGAACGGAATCGCCCACGATATCGATGACGGTTCCCCCCTGCGCAACGACGATGTCGGCAAGCGCACCCAGAAGATCGTCCATGACGACGGCCAGCCGGTCGGCGGCGCGTTTGCCATGTTCGGATTCGAGCCTGGCGGTGAGCGCGGTGAAACCGGACACGTCGACGACCAGCACTGCGGCTTCGGCCCGAGAGGCCGCGGCGGCTGCATGCGTGTCGTCGCCGGTTGCGGTCGTCCCGGCAGCTTCACCGACGGGATAGGACCATCTCGTCACGCCTTGTTCCTCAATCCGCCGGTGGGTGGAGGATCCCGAAAATCGCCAGCGCACAACGCGCGCCGCTTTTCGCCGCCGCTTCGGCCGCGCCGGCATTGAGCCCGTTCAACGTCCAGTCTCCCGCCAGGAACAGGTTTGCGAATCCCGACTGGTCGGCATCCATGCGCGTGTAGACGCTGTTCTTGGGCGACTGAACATAAAGGTCGGACGGGTTGGTGTTGGCGCGGATATATTGCCGGTCCAGCGGATCGCCGCCCGCAATGGGCTCGGGATCGAACAGCAATGACGGATCGAGGCCATAGGCGCTGTTCGCCGCCGTGGAGCGCGGCCAATAAAATGCCGAGCTCGCGCCCAGCCATTTGTCGGCAGCGATGCGTGCCTTCGCGTTCGCTGCGGCGCCGTTTTCCGGCCCCGGAATCTGGCCGCACAGATATACGATACCCAGCGGGCGTTCGGCCCCACGCCAAGTCTCGCGCGAGAGCAGATGCGACATGTCCGCCCACGCGCTGTAGGGCTGATCAGCGCCTGCAAGCGTGCGATCGGGCACTTTGCAGCCGAGATCGTCCACGGTGCGCTTGAACCACAATTGCATCGCGCAAGTGCGGGTCAGCGTCAGCGTGTCGAACATCGGCCCCCAGTTGGATGCAGGCAGGCGGGCCGGGAAGCTCGCGCAAACCTGCTTCAGGCCGCCCACCGAAATGCCGAGAATGACCTTGTCGAAATCGACGCCGTTCACAAGCTTCTTGTGCACGTCGCCCGGCCCGGGCGCATCGTTGGTATCCGCCTCGAAATCGCGATGCTGGGCCGCAAGCTTGTCGCCGTCGACGATCTGGCCCCACAGCGGTTCGGCAGGCCACCCTTCGAGCGGCAGTTGCCAGCCCGGGAGCGGCACGTCGATGAGAGGCGCATAGCCGCCGGGATTTTTGATTTGCGCCTGCTGCACATAATCGATGGAGCCGATGATGTTTGCGAGGGGATCGGGATTGACCGATGTGATCCGGCTGAAAAATTCGAACTTCACGCCGCGCGCGAGCAACGCAAGATAAAGCGGCGCGATCACGACATCGCCCATCGCGCCCTTCATCTTCCAGAAGAAATGCCCGCGATAGCCGACCGTCAGCAGCATGAACGAGCGCAGCGCGGTACCGGCCGCGAAAGTGCGTTTCGTCTCGTCGCCGCCGTCGCCATAGCCGAACACATAATCGTAAGCCGAGCTGATCGGAGTCCAGTCGATCAGCTGCTGGGCGCGTTTTGCGGGGTCGCCCCATTCGGGGAATTTCTGCGCCACGACCAGGGCGTTCTTGTAGAGCCACTCGCTCAATTCATAGATGTCGAGCGAGTCGTAGCCTTTCCTGGCCACCTCGTCGACGATCACGCCCTGGACGATGGTTTGCACGAGAAAGATCGCCAACAGCGCGCGCGTGATCGTGAGGTCGCTTCCCGCGGTCGGTTGCGCGCCGACCAGCTTGGCGTGCAATTCCATCAGGCGGATCGACGTGTCGAGCATAAACTGGCTCTCGCGTTCCTGGATTTCTTCTTTCAGATTCGCAAAATAGTTTTTCAGTAGATCCAGCGCCTGGTGGAGAGGCGATCCACCCGAGGCGGGATGCGGCGAAACGCTCCCGTCAGGATAGGTTCCGGCATTCACCGGCGTGAGGTGGATCAATCGCGTCACCAGCGCCGTGATCGAATCCGCAACCGTCGCCATCTTCAGGTCGTCGCCGGGCACCTCGAAATTCGGCGGAAAATCGAGGTACCAGACCGGGTCGACCGCCGCCTCCGGTGAATTGTCGACGAGTCCCACTCCATCTTCGGGGGTGAACGCGTCCCACACACCCTGATTGGGATGGCCGTTGGGTCGGTCCAGGGCCTTGTAAGCGCGACGCAGGAGGTCGAACGCCTGGTAGTAGAAGCCGCCGAAGATATGCAGGCCGTGCTCATAGATGCGGTGGCCATAGCCTTCGCGCATATCGTGGCCGCTGGCGCATTTGCCGCCGAGCCTCCAGCCCTGCTGATAGACAGTGATCTCGTATTTGTCGGCCCAGCCCGGCTGTTCCGTCATATAGAACGCGGCGGACAGAGCGCCGACCCCACCGCCAAGCACCGCGATCCGCTGTTTCGCCATGGATATCGCTCCCCTTAAATCTGCGGTCTGCGCCAAGATCCGGATTCTGCCGGATACGCGCCGGGCGGAAACGCCAATATTCGCGAGCATGCGGGGGTTTGGGAACGGACGCAAGAATGGCCGAGCGCGTGCGGCAGGATTTCATCGAGCCCGCAAGCTTCGGCGCCTATGCGACGTGGCGTTCGGCCGGGAGATGCGCGTTCGGAAAAAGAATGCCGACGGTTGTGCCGGCACCGGCTTTGCTGTCGATGGTCAAGGTCCATCCATGCAGCTCGGCCAATTGCTTGGTCATCGGTAGGCCCAGGCCGGCGCCTTCGTATTTCCGGCTGAGCGAATCGTCGAGCTGGCCGAACCGCTCCATGGCTTTGGGAATGGCGTCGGCTTCCATGCCGATGCCCGTATCGGAGACGGCGAGTGCGACACCGCCGTCGCGCCGTGCAGTCGAAATGCACACTTCCCCGCCCGCGGGCGTGAACTTCATCGCGTTGGAAAGAAGATTGAGCAACATCTGACGCAGCCGTTTGCGATCAGCGTACAACGTGCAGGCGCCGGCGTCGAGCATGGTGCGAAAGCGAAGCCCGGATTTTTCGGCCTGGCACGCAACGGACTGCACGCATTCGGCGACGATCGAATCGAGATCGACGGCCTCCAGATCCAGTTCGAGCTTGCCGGTGCCCAGCTTCGACACATCGAGAATGTCGTTGATGAGTCCCAGGAGATGGGCGCCGCTGTCGTGGATGGATTCCGCATAGTCGCGGTAGCGCGCGCTGCCCACGGGCGCCAGCTGTTCGCCTTTCAGGATATCGGAAAAGCCCAGAACGGCGTTGAGCGGCGTACGCAGCTCATGGCTGACGGTCGCAAGGAACAAAGATTTCGCCTTGTTTGCCGCCTCCGCGCGTTCCAGCGCGGCCGCCATCTTCAGTTCCTGCGCCTTGCGCTCGGTGATGTCGCGCAACACGGTGATCTCTCGCAGGAACGCGCCGGTTGTTTCGTCATAGACGCCGCGCGTCTTTGCCTCGAACCAGATGTAATGTCCGTCCGCATGCGGCAGACGGTATGTCGCGGTCCAGATATCGCCGGGCAGCGGACGGCCGCGCAGCTTCAAGGCCTCCCCGAGATCGTCCGGATGAACCAGCCGGAGATAGCCGCCATCGTTGAACTCTTCGGGCTTGCGTTCGAGAATCCGGCCCATGGCGTTCGACGCCAGCACAATGCGGCCGTTCTCGCGCAATACGACGATGTCGGACGACTCTTCGGCCATCGCGCGATACCATATGCGGGCCCGCTCGCGCTCAGCTTCGGCGGCGGCTGCGCGCTTTTTCTCGCGGAGGATCGCAAGCGTCGCCGCGCCTCCAAGGACCAGGATCATGACAGTCAGGGCGATCATCTGTCCGGCGAGCAAAACGCATCGCCATCATAGAAAACGACCGTAAACTATCTGTTCATGAAACCCGCGCGCTTCGCGAAAACGCGACTATTGCTTCTGGAACGAAAAGCGGGGCTTTGCGCCGCCCTGCTTGGCAACCTGCCCATTGGAGGCCGGAGTGCCGTCCAGCAACACGCCCGAATCGTAAAGCGCGAATTTTGCGGCGTTCTCGGTGCTCTCCACATAGAGCTGCCAGGTCATGGCCGTCTGGTCGAGTACGAAGACCTCGATATAGCCCGGAAAATTGTTCACATCGGTCGTGGTGATGACCCATTGGATGTCGTCGGAGTCGAGAACCTTCCTGCCCCAAAAACCACCGGCATAGTCGCCTTCCGTGCAGACCGTTCCCGCAGTATGCGTGCCGGCGGCGGTGAATCCGGTCTCCGAGAGCGTGAGGCCGTCGCACAGGGGCGTGCCCACCGTGTCGGCGAGAGTATATTTGACCACTTTCGCGGAAGCCGGAGCGATGCCGGAAACAAGGATCGCAGCCGTGGCCGCGAGAAGCGCCGTCTTGAACATGGAAATCCTCGATCTTAAAAAGCCCTTGACGCGAGGAGTGTCGTCGACGGGCTCTCAAGGACGCGTGAAGGACAGCACCTGCAATTGTATCGAATTGGAGAGGATGAATTAACCGCGCGGCTCGCGCCGCTGCCGGAGTGACCCGGATTCGCGCACTTTAGCCGTCGTCAATGTCCGGCCGGCGGCGCGGCGGTGCCGGACTCAATCGCCGGAATGATCATGTCGCCGAGGATGTCGTCTCGCTCGCGATTCCACAGGCCCTGCTGATAATTGCCGGCGGTGAACATCGCCGCCAGATCGAACTGCGGCACGACGATCAGAAGCTGGCCGCCATTGCCGTTTGCGTCATAGGCCGGATAGAGGCGATCCCCCGACTTCACATTGATCATGTGCCAGGCATACCCTTCGTCGGTCTCCCAATAGACTTCGCGGAACGCATCGCCTTCGAGTCCGGTCGTGGCCGGCGATATATGCGCATGCGGCGCGAGCGAATCCTTCACCCACGCCGCGCTCACGATGCGCCGTCCGTTCCAGACTCCGCCGTCAAGGAATGTCTGGCCGAGCTTGAGGAAATCGCGCGGCCGCACGAACACGCCGCCGCCCTGATAGCCTTCGCCGTTTCCCATCAGGTTCCAGTAATAGGGGCCGAACTGGAGCGGCCGCGCCACTGTGCGGTCGAAAAGGGCAGGTAGCCATTCGCCGCTCACGCGAGACAACACGGCGCCTGCGAGATTGATGT
>Ga0302325_10010938_pt1 | contig 19591 bp, 12 predicted proteins | sample Palsa_T0_2_FD_201948 | JGI IMG/M metagenome (GOLD analysis project Ga0302325, IMG submission 201948) | Peat permafrost microbial communities from Stordalen Mire near Abisko, Sweden - Palsa_T0_2 | ecosystem: Environmental > Terrestrial > Soil > Palsa > Peat permafrost | place: Sweden: Abisko...
GTGGCCAGGCTGAGCAAGTTCTCCGGCGGCATCGGCATCGCCTGGTCCCGGATCCGCTCCCGCGGCGCGCTGATCCGCGGCACGAACGGGCAGTCCAACGGGATCGTGCCCTGGCTGCGGACGCTGGACGCCTCGGTCTCCGCGGTCAACCAGGGCGGTCGCCGCAAGGGCGCCGCGTGTGTCTACCTGGAGGCGTGGCACCCCGACATCGAGGAGTTCCTCGAACTGCGCGACAACACCGGCGAGGACGCCCGGCGAACGCACAACCTCAACCTGGCCAACTGGATCCCCGATGAGTTCATGCGCCGGGTCGAGGCCGACCAGATGTGGTCGCTGATCGACCCCGACCAGGTGCCGGGACTGCCCGACTTGTGGGGCGAGGAGTTCGACGCGGCCTACCGCCAGGCCGAGGCCGACGGCCGGTACGTGCGGCAGGTGAAAGCCCGCGACCTGTACGCACGGATGATGCGGACGCTGGCTCAGACCGGGAACGGCTGGATGACGTTCAAGGACGCGTCCAACGCCAAGTGCAACCAGACCGGGCTGGCGGGGAACGTGGTGCACCTGTCCAACCTGTGTACCGAGATCACCGAGGTGTCCACCGACACGGAGACCGCGGTCTGCAACCTCGGCTCGATCAACCTGGCCAGGCACCTGGCCGTCGGGCCGGACGGCCGCCGCGAGCTGGACTGGGACAAGCTGCGCCGCACGGTCGCGATGGCGGTGCCGTTCCTGGACCGGGTGATCGACCTCGGCTTCTACCCGAGCGAGCAGGCGGGCGCCTCGAACCCGCGCTGGCGGCCGGTCGGCCTGGGCGTCATGGGTCTTCAGGACGTGTTCTTCGCGCTGCGGCTGCCGTTCGACTCCGACGCCGCCCGCGAGCTGTCCGCCCGGCTCGCCGAGGAGATCTACCTCGCCGCGCTGGAGGCCTCCGCCGACCTGGCGGAACGGCACGGGCCGCATCCGGCGTTCGGCGAGACCAGGGCGGCGGCCGGAAAACTCCAGCCCGACCTGTGGGACACCTCAGGCACGCAGGTCAAGCGGTGGTCGGCGCTGCGCAAGCGAATAGCGAAAACCGGGTTGCGCAACTCGCTCCTGATCGCGATCGCCCCGACGGCCACCATCGCCTCGATCGCCGGATGCTATGAGTGCATCGAGCCCCAGGTGTCCAACTTGTTCAAGCGCGAGACCATGTCGGGAGAGTTCCTGCAGGTCAACACCGCGCTGGTGGCCGAGCTTAAGGCGCACGGGCTGTGGACCGACCGGGTCCGGGAGCAGGTCAAGCAGGCCGACGGCTCGGTCCAGGGCATCACCGAACTGCCCGCCGAGACGCGCGCACTGTTCCGCACCTCCTGGGAACTGCCGCAGCGGGCGCTGATCGATCTGGCCGCCGCGCGGGCGCCGTTCATCGACCAAAGCCAGTCGCTGAACCTGTTCCTGGCCGCCCCGTCGATCGGGAAGCTGTCGTCGATGTATCTGCACGCGTGGAAGTCCGGGCTGAAGACCACTTATTACCTGCGGTCCCGGCCGGCCACCAGGATCCAGCAGGCCACCGTCGCGGTGACGGCGCCCGCCGGAAGGACCCAGGGCACCGTCCTGGCCTCAGCCCCAGACAGCGACGCGATCGCGTGCTCGCTGGAGAACCCCGAGACCTGTGAGGCATGCCAGTGACCATCAGCGACACCCGCGGGTCCGCCCCGGCCGGGGCCCGGCGGCCGGCTGGCCGCGGCATGCTGCTCGATCCCGGCATGGACCTGACGCTGCGGCCGATGCGCTACCCGCACTTCTACGACCGCTTCCGGGACGCGATCAAGAACACCTGGACGGTCGAGGAGGTCGACCTGCACTCCGACCTGGCGGACCTGCGCCGGCTGTCACCGGCCGAGCGGCACCTGGTCGGCAGGCTGGTGGCGTTCTTCGCCACCGGGGACACCATCGTCGCCAATAACCTCGTCCTCAACCTCTACCAGCACGTCAACTCGCCGGAGGGGCGCCTGTACCTGTCCCGGCAGCTGTTCGAGGAGGCCGTGCATGTGCAGTTCTACCTCACCCTGCTCGACACCTACGTGCCCGACGACGCCGAGCGGTCCGAGGCGTTCGCGGCGGTGGAGAACATCCCCTCGATCAGGCGCAAGGCCGAGTTCTGCTTCCGCTGGATCGACTCGGTCTTCGAACTGCGCGAGCTGCGCACGGCCGCGGACCGGCGGACCTTCCTGCTGAACCTGATCTGCTTCGCGGCCTGCATCGAAGGGCTGTTCTTTTACGGCGCGTTCGCCTACGTCTACTTCCTGCGCTCACGTGGCCTGCTTAACGGGCTGGCGTCCGGCACGAACTGGGTGTTCCGCGACGAGTCCATGCACATGGCATTCGCGTTCGACGTCGTGGACACCGTCCGCGCCGAGGAGCCCGGGCTGTTCGACGCCGAGCTCACCTCCCAGGTGCGCGACATGATCGCCGAAGCCGTCGAGTGCGAAGTGCAGTTCGCCGAGGATCTCCTCGGGCCGGGCGTTTCCGGGATGTCCCCGGCCGACATGCGGGAATATCTCCAGCACGTCGCCGACCGGCGGCTGGCGCAGCTCGGCATCGAGCCGCTATACGGATCGGCGAACCCGTTCGCCTTCATGGACCTGCAAGACGTGCAGGAGCTGTCGAACTTCTTCGAACGCCGCGTCTCGGCCTACCAGGTCGGCGTCAGCGGTGACGTTTCCTTCGACGACGAATTCTGAGGCGGGGCGGGCGGGCGGGGCGGGCGGGGCGGGGGGGTCTGCCGGTTCCTGGCTGACCAGCCCGCACTATCCCGGTCCGGGCAGGAACGCCGAGACGAGACGTTCGGCGGCCAGCCCGGCGGACAGGGCGCCGGAGCGGACTTCGGACTCCAGCTCTGGTGCCATGGCGCGCAGCTTAGGATCGTCGCGGAGCCGGTCGATCAGCTGGTCACGCACCAGTGACCACATCCAGGTGACCTGCTGGTCGCGGCGGCGGCGCTCGAGCTCGCCGCTCTCCCGCAGGGCGTGCTCGTGCTGCTCAAGCAGCGCCCATACCTCGGGCAGGCCGGCACCGGTGAGCGCGCTGCACGTGACGACCGGCGTCACCCAGCCGTCCGCGGGCTGGCCGATGAGCCGCAACGCGCCCGAGAGCTCCCGGGCGGCCCGCCGGGCCTCCTGCTCGTGCGGCCCGTCGGCCTTGTTCACGGCCACCACATCGGCGAGCTCAAGGACGCCTTTCTTGATGCCTTGCAGCTGATCGCCGGTGCGGGCCAGGGCGAGCAGCAGGAACGTGTCGGTCATCTCCGCGACGGCCGCCTCGGACTGGCCCACCCCGACCGTCTCGACCAGCAGGACGTCGTAGCCGCCCGCGGCCATGATGACCAGCGACTCACGGGTGGCGCGCGCGACGCCGCCGAGGGTCCCTGAGGTCGGTGACGGCCGGACGAAAGAGTTCGGGTCGGTCGCGAGCCGGGTCATCCGGGTCTTGTCGCCGAGGATGCTGCCGCCGCTCCGGCTCGATGACGGATCGACCGCGAGGACGGCGACGCGGTGGCCCTGGTCGAGGAGCTGGCTGCCGAGCCGGTCGATGAAACTGGACTTGCCGACCCCGGGGACGCCGGTGATGCCGATCCGGCGGGCCTCCTGGCTGGCGTGCGGCAGCAGCCGGGTCAGGACGCGCTGGGCCAGCGCGCGGTGGTCGGGCCGGCTGGACTCCACCAGCGTGATCGCCCGGGCGATGGCCGGACGGGAACCGGCGAGGACCGCGTCCGCGTATCGCCCGGCGTCTGCGGTGTCGCTCATGGCAGCGCATCCCCGAGCGGCGGCCAGGCCGTCATAGGGTCTGGTCACTGCGGGCCGCGAGGGCCTCGATGAGGTCATATGCGGCCTCGGGAATGACGGTGCCCGGACCGAATATCGCGGTCGCGCCGGCCGCGCGCAGTTCGGCGTAGTCCTGGGGCGGGATCACGCCGCCGACAACGATCATGATGTCGTCGCGGCCGGCCTCGACGAGGGCGTCCTTCAGCGCCGGCACGAGCGTCAGGTGGCCGGCGGCGAGTGAATTGACGCCGACGATGTGCACGTCGGCCTCGACGGCCTGCCGCGCGACCTCGCCCGGGGTCTGGAACAAGGCACCCACATCGACGTCGAAACCCAGGTCGGCGAAGGCGCTGGCGATGACTTTCTGCCCGCGGTCGTGGCCGTCCTGGCCCATCTTCGCGACGAGGATGCGAGGCCGGCGCCCCTGCGCGCGGGCGAAGTCATCGGTCGCGGTCCGGACCCGCTGGATGCTCGCGGTGTCGCCGGCCTCTTGTCGGTACACACCGCTGATCGTACGGATGTGCCCGGTGTAACGGCCGAAGACCTTCTCCATCGCGTCCGATATCTCGCCCACGGTCGCCATCTTCCGGGCCGCGTCGATGGCGAGCGCCAGCAGGTTGCTGTCCTCGCTCGGCGGGCTGGCGGCTGCCTTCGTCAGCCGCTCGAGCGCGGCCTGGCAGGCGGCCTCGTCACGTTCGGCCCGAAGCCGGCGGAGCTTGTCGAGCTGCTGGGCCCGGACGGCCCGGTTGTCGATCTTGAGGACGTCGATGTCGTCGCCGTCGGCGACGCGGTACTTGTTGATGCCGATGACCGGCTGCCGCCCGGAGTCGATCCGGGCCTGGGTCCGCGCCGCGGCCTCTTCGACGCGCATCTTGGGGATGCCGGCCTCGATGGCCTGGGCCATGCCGCCGGCGGCTTCGACCTCCGCTATGTGCGCCCAGGCGCGGCGGGCCAGCTCGTAGGTGAGCCGCTCGACGTACGCGCTGCCGCCCCACGGGTCGATGACCCGGCAGGTGCCTGACTCCTGTTGCAGCAGCAGCTGGGTGTTGCGGGCGATCCGGGCCGAGAAGTCGGTGGGCAGCGCGAGCGCCTCGTCGAGGGCGTTGGTGTGCAGCGACTGGGTGTGCCCCTGCGTCGCGGCCATCGCCTCGATGCAGGTCCTGGCGACGTTGTTGAACACATCCTGCGCGGTCAGCGACCAGCCGGACGTCTGGCAGTGGGCGCGCAGCGACAGCGATTTGGCGCTCTTCGGAGCGAAGCCGCTGACGAGTTTCGCCCACAGCAGCCGGCCGGCCCGCAGCTTCGCGACCTCCATGAAGAAGTTCATCCCGACCGCCCAGAAGAACGAAAGCCGCGGCGCGAAGGAGTCGATGTCGAGCCCGGAGGACAGACCCGCCCGCAGGTATTCCACCCCGTCGGCCAGGGTGTAAGCGAGCTCGAGGTCGGCGGTCGCGCCGGCTTCCTGGATGTGGTACCCGGAAATCGAGATCGAGTTGAACTTCGGCATCCGCCGGGAGGTGAACCCGAAGATGTCGGAGATGATCCGCATCGAGGGGCCCGGCGGGTAGATGTAGGTGTTGCGGACCATGAACTCCTTGAGGATGTCGTTCTGGATCGTGCCGGCCAGCTTCTCGGGCGGCACGCCCTGCTCCTCGGCGGCGACGACGTAGAGCGCCAGCACGGGCAGCACCGCGCCGTTCATCGTCATCGACACGCTCATCCGGTCCAGCGGGATCCCGTCGAAGAGCTGCCGCATGTCATAGATCGAGTCGATCGCGACGCCGGCCATGCCGACATCGCCGGCCACCCGCGGATGGTCGCTGTCGTACCCGCGGTGGGTCGGCAGATCGAAGGCGACGGACAGGCCTTTCTGCCCGGCGTCGAGGTTGCGCCGGTAAAACGCGTTCGACTCCTCGGCGGTGGAGAACCCGGCGTACTGCCGGATGGTCCACGGCTGGTTCACGTACATGGTCGGATACGGGCCGCGCAAGTACGGCGCCAGGCCGGGATAGGTGTGCAGGAAGTCGAGGCCGTCGAGGTCCGCGCCGGTGTAGAGCGGTTTGACGTCAATCCCCTCAGGCGTGCTCCACACCAGCCCGGGGTCGTCGACGCCGGCCTGCTCGGTCACGGCCTGCCGCCAGCGTTCACCGTCCGCCCGGGGGGCGTCGCCGAGCGGGACATCGGCGAAGTTAGGCACGCCAGGCGGCGGGGTCATTTCGGCACGTCCAATGCGTCGAGGGTACGGCGCGCAAGCGCGAGTACATCCATGTCACCGGTGATGACGTCATCAACCGCCGCCTCGGGTCCGGTATCGGGTGGTGCCGCCAGTATCACCCGGGATGCGCCTGCGGCCCGCAGCCTCGCGACGGCCGCGTTCACGTCATCGGAGCTGGCGTCGTCGGCGCAGCAGACGACCGCGACCGGCGGCACGTGCTCGCCGGGAACCGGGTCCGGACGCCCGGGATCAGCGGTCACCGCGGCGATCCCGGCGGGCGCCAGGAGGGCGGTGACCGCGGCGGCGCGTGACGCGGCCGCCCGCGGCGACCCGACGCCGATCAGCACCACCGTCGGCGGCGTCCCCGTCGACTGGGTGTACGCGTCGGCGCGGTCGCGGAGTTCCTCGTGCCACTGCGCCCACCGGATCCGCGGCAGGCCACCGGCCTGCGGAGGTCCGGCGGCCGCGGGCCGGCGCAGCAGCGTCTCGCCGGTCATCGGGAACTCGCTGACGCCGGTGACCGCCTCACGGCGATGGGCCAGCGAGGCACGGCGGGCGTCCCGGCTGGCCGCGATCCGGTCGGCGACCATCCCGCTGCGGATGGCGGCGGACAGACCGCCGGATCGTTCGATCTCCTGGAACCACGCCCAGGCGCGTTGCGCCAGTGCCTCGGTAAGGTTCTCGACGTACCAGGACCCTCCGGCCGGGTCGATGACCCGGGCGACGTAGGACTCCTCCGCTAGCACGGCGTGGGTGTTGCGGGCGATCCGCAGGGCCAGCACGTCCGGCCGCCCGAGCGCGGCGTCGAAGGGCCGCACCGTGATGGCGTCGGCGCCGCCGGCACCAGCGGCGAAGCAGGCTAGGGTGCCGCGGAGGATGTTGTTCCACGGGTCCCGGCGGGTCGTCATCGGCCACGAGCTGACGGCGTGCTGGCGCTGCCCCGCCGCCTCGCCGGACACGCCGCACTGCTCGGCGACGCGGGACCAGGTCCGGCGGGCGGCGCGCAGCTTGGCGATGGTGGCGAACTGGTCGGCGGTCGCCGCGTACCGGAACTCAAGCTGCCCGAATGCGCCGGCCATCGGCACGCTAGCCTCGGCCAGCGCCCGTAGGTACTCCACACCAGCGGCGAGAGCGCAGCCGAGTTCGGTGGCGTCGGTCCCCCCGGCATCGTGGAACGGCAGCGCGTCGACCACGATCGCCCGGACGCCGGATAGGTCAGCCGCGCATCGCGCCGCGAGCGCGGTGGCGTCGGCCATCCCGGCGTCCAGGCCGGTCCGCGCGAGCAGGCCGATCGGATCGATGCCCAGGACGGCCTGCGGCTGGTCCGCGCCGCGGCGCGCGGCGGTGTCCAGGAGAATCTGGGCGGCGGCGCCCGCGTGTTCCCCCGCGTCCAGGATGACGGTCGCCAGATCGAGGTAGACGTCGGCGAGCACGTCCGGGATCGCCTCGACCGGGATGCCTCCGGCGCCGATCTCAAGCCACAATGAGCTGACCCCGCCCTCGAGGTCCGTCATGATCTGCTCTCGGGCGACCGCGACATCCGGGTGGCCGTACTGGCCCCGGATGTCCCATCCCATCCGGTGACCGCCGACCGTGCGACCGCGCACGAACGGCGCCTGCCCGGGGTAGCCGGCGTCGCCGGTCCCGTCGTCCGCCGTGTACAGCGGGGCAATCTCGATGCCGTCCAGGGTTAGCGTCGCGAGCTCCCGCTCCGGGTCGGCTTCACTGTCCGGGCTGTGCAGCACGCGCGCGACGAGACGCTGCCAGTCACGCCGGCTCGCCGGCGGGAAATCCGCGGCCAGCACCAGCTCGTCAACCGTCAGGTCTGGGACATCAGGCATCTGAAGGACTTCACTTTCTCCGATTCCACATCTCAGTCATACCGGCCGGCCCGCATCTCGCGGTCGCTGGGGTCGGCTTGGCGGCCACGCCCGGACCACTCGGCAATTTTACGTGGACGTCCAACTAAATTGACGCTAAGATAGTAGGACGTCCTACTATTTTCGGGCGGCGGATCACTCGCGTCCCTTCGCCTGCAGACAGAGCGGAGAGAGCAGTGCCGAGTGAGTCCCAGGCGCTACATGTACCGGTAAACCCGGTACGGTTCGTCACCGCCGCTAGCTTGTTCGACGGCCACGATGCGGCGATCAACATCATGCGGCGGGTGCTGCAGAGCCAGGGTGCCGAGGTGATCCACCTCGGACACGACCGCAGCGTCGAGACGGTGGCCCGCACCGCGATCGAGGAAGACGTCCAGGGCATCGCCCTGTCGTCCTACCAGGGCGGGCACGTCGAGTACTTCAGCTATCTCGTGCAGCGGCTGGCCGAGCTGGGAGCGGGTCACATCAAGGTGTACGGGGGCGGGGGCGGCGTCATCGTGCCCGAGGAGATCGCCCTGCTGGCCGAGCGCGGAGTTACGATCTTCGCGCCGGAGGACGGGCAGCGGCTGGGCCTGCCCGGCATGATCAACCAACTGATCGCCGCCTGCGACATTGACCTGTGCGCCGAGGAGCCGAGCCTGGACGCCGTGCTCAGCGGCAGTTCCGCCGCGCTGGCGCGCGCGATCACGGTGCTCGAGGCCGGACGTTCCGCATCTCTGGTGCAGGGCCTCCGCGATGCGCGGCCGGCCCGGCCGGTGCCCGTGCTTGGGATCACCGGGACCGGCGGTTCCGGTAAGTCGTCGCTGACCGACGAGCTGCTGCGGCGCCTCCGCCTGGACCTGGAGGATAAGCTGCGCATCGCGGTGCTGGCGATCGACCCGACCCGCCGGCGTGGCGGCGGCGCCCTGCTGGGCGACCGGATCCGGATGAACGCGCTTGACAGCGGGGACCATAACCGGACGTTCTTCCGGTCGATGGCCACCCGGTCGGCCGGCGCGCAGCTGCCCGAGCGGTTCGGCGACATCCTGACGGCGGTGCAGGCGGCGGGATTCGACCTGGTCATCGTCGAGACGCCGGGCATCGGGCAGGGCGACGCGGCGATCGTCCCGTTCAGCGACATCTCGCTGTACGTCATGACGCCGGAGTTCGGTGCTGCCTCCCAGCTGGAAAAGATCGACATGCTCGACTTCGCCGATGTCGTGGCCGTCAACAAGTTCGAACGCCGCGGCGCGGAAGACGCCCGCCGCGATGTCGCCCGCCAGCTGGTCCGCAACCGCGAGGCATTCGGCGTCCCCTGGGAAGACATGCCCGTGTTCGGCACCAGCGCCGCACGGTTCATGGACGACGGAGTCAGCGCGCTGTACCAGCACCTGAAGACCCTGCTGGCCGAGAAGGGACTGCCGGCCGGCTCGGGCGTGCTCCCGCAGGTCGACGTCAAGGCCTCGACCGCGCTGCGCAGCGTCGTGCCCGCCGCCCGCAGCCGGTACCTCGCGGACATCGCCGAGGTCGTGCGCGACTACCACCGGCTGACCCGGGACCAGGCCGAGATCGCCCGCCGCCGCCAGCACCTGAGCACAGCGGTCGATCTGCTCGGCGAGGACTCCGGAGCCGAGCAGGTCCGCAAGCTGCGGGACGGCGCCGACAACGAGCTGCGGCCTGAGGTCCGCGACTCACTTGAGCAGTGGCCAGGCCGCGTCGCGGACTACGCCGGCGACGAGTTCGTCTACACGGTGCGCGGCCAGGAACTCCGCACCCCGCTGACCAGGAGCACACTGTCCGGCTCCAAGGTGCCCCGGGTTGCGCTGCCACGCACCCAGGACCACGCGGAGCTGGTGCGGTTCCTGCGCTCGGAGAACCTGCCCGGCTTCTTCCCGTTCACCGCGGGGGTGTTCCCGTTCAAGCGTGCCGGTGAGGCGCCGGCCCGGATGTTCGCTGGCGAGGGTGACGCGTTCCGCACCAACCGGCGCTTCCAGCTGCTGTCCCGCGGCAATGACGCGACCCGGCTGTCGACGGCGTTCGACTCGGTGACGCTCTACGGCCGCGATCCCGACCCGCGTCCGGATATCTACGGCAAGGTGGGCACGTCCGGGGTGTCGATCGCCACGGTCGAGGACATGAAGGTCCTGTACTCCGGGTTCGACCTGTGCGCCCCGACGACCTCGGTGTCGATGACGATCAACGGCCCGGCCCCGGCCATCCTCGCGATGTTCCTCAACACCGCCATCGACCAGCGGCTCGATGCCTTCCGCGAGGAGCACGGCCGCGAGCCCGATGAGGCGGAAACCGGCGAGATCCGGGCCTGGGTCCTGAGCACTGTCCGCGGCACGGTGCAGGCCGACATCCTCAAGGAGGACCAGGGCCAGAACACCTGCATCTTCTCCACCGATTTCGCGCTGCGGTGCATGGGCGACATCCAGCAGTACTTCATCGACCACCAGGTGCAGAACTTCTACTCGGTCTCGATCTCCGGTTACCACATCGCCGAGGCCGGAGCCAACCCGATCAGCCAGCTGGCGTTCACGCTCGCTAACGGCCTCACCTACGTCGAGGCGTACCTCGCCCGCGGCATGGACATCGACGACTTCGCTCCGAACCTGTCGTTCTTCTTCTCCAATGGCCTGGACGCGGAGTACTCCGTCATCGGCCGGGTCGCGCGGCGGATCTGGGCGGTGGCGATGAAGGAACGGTACGGTGCGGGCGAGCGGGCGCAGAAGCTGAAGTACCACGTGCAGACCTCCGGCCGGTCGCTGCACGCGCAGGAAATGGACTTCAACGACATCCGCACCACGCTGCAGGCCCTGTGCGCCATCTACGACAACTGCAACAGCCTGCACACCAACGCCTTCGATGAGGCGGTCACCACGCCCAGCGAGCATTCGGTCCGCCGGGCGCTCGCCATCCAGATGATCATCGACAAGGAATGGGGCCTGGCGGGCAACGAGAACCCGCTGCAGGGCTCGTATATCATCGAGCAGCTCACCGACCTGGTCGAGGAGGCCGTGCTGGCCGAGTTCGACCGCCTGGCCGAGCGCGGCGGCGTGCTAGGCGCCATGGAGACGGGCTACCAGCGCGGGCGGATCCAGGACGAGTCGATGCTCTACGAGCAGCGCAAGCACGACGGCAGCCTGCCCATCGTCGGCGTCAACACCTTCCTCGACCCGCACCGCGACGACACCCCGGCCGGACCGGTGGAACTCGCCCGCGCCACCGAGGCGGAAAAGCAGTCCCAGCTCGACCGGCTCGCCGGCTTCCACGCCCGGCACGCGGACACCGCGCCGGAGGCGATCGCCCGGCTGCAGGACGCGGCCATCAGCGGAGGCAACATCTTCGCCGCCCTGATGGACGCCGTCCGGCACTGCTCGCTCGGCCAGATCAGCGAGGCTTTCTTCGAAGCGGGGGGCCAGTACCGGCGCAACGTGTGAGCAGACTCCCGGATCACGCCAGCTCGGCCTGCCACAAGGGACCATGGCCCGGCCGAAATGGGCCAAAGCACCGGAATGAGAGGCGACAGGCTGTGACGGCTCCGCTGACGTTTGATCCTATCGAGGAGGCCGCCCGGCAGTGGCGGGCTCACGGCTGGGGCGACGCCGCGGACGGCATGGCCGCCTTCACATCCGTGATGCGCGCCCAGGCGATCATGCTCGCGCGAGCCGAGGCCGTGCTGCGGCCGCTCGGGCTGAGCTTCGCCTGACATCCACACCGAAAGGGCGTTATGCCGACGTTGCGCGATGACCTCGGGCATCCGCTGCGCCTGGCCAGGCCCCCGCAGCGCATCGTCTCGCTGGTCCCGTCCCTGACCGAGGCCCTCGCCGTCACCGTCCCCGGCCGGCTGGCCGGCGCCACCGACTGGTGCACCCACCAGGCCGGCCTCGACGTGCCGCGGGTCCGCGGCACGAAGAACCCCAACCGGGCCGCGATCACCGCGCTGCGCCCGGACCTGGTCGTCGCCAACCGCGAGGAGAACCGCCGGCACGACGTCGAGCGGCTGCGGGCGGCCGGGATCCCGGTGTGGGTCACCGAGATCGAGACGGTCGACGCGGCGCTGCGCTCGCTGCGCCGCCTGTTCACCGACGTCCTGGCCGTCCCCGAACCCGAATGGATACGCGCGGCGGCCAGCGAGTGGTCCAGGCCGCCCGCGCTGCCGGCCCTGCGAACCGTCGTCCCGATCTGGCGCGACCCCTGGATGGTCGTGGGGGCCCGGACCTTCACCGGAGACATGCTTACGCGGCTCGGCCTCGCGCACGTATTCGGCGACTCCCCGGACCGTTACCCTAAGCACGAGCTGACCCGCCTGGCGGCCGCCGGAGCCGAGCTGGCGGTGCTGCCCGACGAGCCCTACCTCTTCACCGCCAGCGACGGGCCTGAGGCCTTCCCCGGCATCGCGGTGGCGCTCGTCTCCGGCCGGAGCCTGACCTGGTACGGTCCCTCGCTGGCGACCGCCCGCGCCGAGCTGACCGCCAGCATCCAGGCCGTGATCTGTTCCTAAGCGCGCACTGGCCGCGCCCGGGCTACCGGTGCGCATGATAACGTGACAGCCGCCGGACCCCCGCGCGCCAGCGCAGCGGGTGCCGGCAGCGCGTCAGGTAGCGAAGCCGGTGACGCCCGCGACGGCGGGCCATTCCGGCGCTGTCCCGCAACTGTGACGGTTCGTCCACCGGACCCAAGCCAGGCCGACTCCTGCCGCGTCCGACGATATCAACCCTCGTGGGAAGGGTGATCCGTCTCGGCGGGCAAGCGCTCGAGCTGGCCCCCCGACGGTCTCGCCTTCCTTCCCGTTCCCGGGAGGAAGTGGCACACCATGAACAGAATCGGCTGGATACTCACCGGAGTCACCGCGGCGGCGTTGCTGGCCGGCTGCAGCTCAGCCTCCAGCGGCTCGGCTTCCGGCCCCCCAGCGACCAGCAGCGCAGCTGCCAGCGGCGCGGGACCGTCATTCCCGGTCACGCTGACGGCGGCGAACGGCCCGGTCAAGATAAAGGCCAAGCCCGGCCGGATCGTCTCGCTGTCGCCGACGGCGACCGAGGACCTCTACGCGGTCGGCGCCGGGCCGCAGGTCGTGGCCGTCGACAACGACTCGGACTACCCGGCGAACGCGCCGGTCACCAAGCTGAGCGGGCTGACCCCGAACGTGGAGGCGATCGCCAAGTACAACCCCGCCCTGGTCATCGCCGCCCAGAACTCGAACGGGCTCGTCTCCGGGCTGGGCAAGCTGGGTGTGCCCGTGCTGATCGAGCCGGCCGCCGCCACCCTGATCGACGCCTATGACCAGATCGTGCAGATCGGCCAGGCCGCCGGCCACGCCGCGCAGGCCGTCCGGACCGTGGCCACGATGAAAAGCGAGATCGCCGCGGACGTCAAGCAGGCCGGCGTCTCCCACCAAGCCCTGACCTACTACTGGGAGCTTAGCGACAACCCGTACTACTCGGTCACCTCCTCAACGTTCATCGGGCAGGTCGTCGGCCTGTTCGGCCTGAAGGACATCGCCGACGCCGCCAGCAAGGCCTCCGATGGCGGCTATCCGGAGCTGTCCGAGGAGTACATCGTCACCGCCAAGCCTGCGATCATCTTCCTGGCGGACAACGAGCCAGCCGACGGCGGCCAGTCTCCGGCGATCGTCGCCGCCCGGCCGGGCTGGTCCGCGACCCCGGCGGTGAAGGACAACGAGATCATCGCGCTGAACGACGACATCGCCTCCCGGTGGGGGCCACGCCTGCCGCAGCTAGTCGCGCAGATCGCGCAGGCGGTCGAGAAGGCGCCCAGCTCGTGAGTCCGCCCGGGTGAACGAGGTAGCGCGGTGAAGTCCAGGTGGCTTCGCGCGGCACGTCCCTACGGCGTCGCGGTGGCCTTCCTGGTCGCCGCGATGCTCGTCAGCGCCCTGGTCGGGGCCGCGGACCTCAACCCGCTCGCGACCGTCAGCGCGCTGCTCGACCGTCTGCCGTTCATCCGCCTCCCGGGCAGCATGAGCCCGCTGGACCGGGCCGTGCTGTTCGAGATCCGGCTGCCGCGCATCGTCTTGTGCGCGCTGGTCGGCGGGCTGCTTTCGATCGCCGGGGCGGGTTACCAGGGGGTGTTCCGCAACCCGCTGGTGGACTCCGGGATGCTCGGCGCATCCGCGGGCGCGGGGCTCGGCGCGACGCTTGCGATCGTTTACCTGGGCGGCGCGGGCCCTTCGGCGGTGCCGGTCGCGGCCTTCGCCGGATCGGTGGGCGGGGTCGCGATCGCCTACCTGACCGGCGCCGCGGGCGGCCGGGGCACCGCGACGCTGCTGCTGGCCGGCGTCGCGGTCGGGATGTTCCTCACCGCGCTGCAGACCTTCGTCCTGCAGCGCTCGGCCCAGGACCTGCAGGCGGTCTACTCCTGGCTGCTAGGTTCCCTGTCCGGGGCGACCTGGCGGCAGTGCGCGGAGATCCTGCCGTACTCGGCGGTCAGCATCGCGGTCGTGCTGCTGCACGGCCGCCACCTGGACGTGCTCAGCGTGGGCGACGAAGAGGCCCGCACGCTCGGCATGCACCCGGGGCGGGTCCGGCTGATCGTGGTGGCCGCGTGCGCGCTCGCCGCGGCCAGCGCCGTGGCCGTGAGCGGTTTGATCGGCTTCGTGGGGATCATCGTGCCGCATGTGGTTCGCCGCCTGGCCGGCACCTCCTACCGGCGGGTCCTCCCGCTGTCGCTGCTGGCCGGCGCGGGCTTCCTGGTGCTGGCCGACACGCTGGCCCGGACCGTGCTGTCCCCGGCGGAGCTGCCGATAGGCGTGGTCACCGCGGTGATCGGCTCGCCGGTGTTCATCTGGATCCTGCGCACCACCCGGGCGGTGCGCACTTGAACGCGATCGCGGTGCACGACCTGCAGGTGGACCTGGACCGCACGCCCATCTTGCGGGAGGTGTCCTGCGCGGTCGGCTCTGGAGGCTGGCTGGCCCTGCTCGGACCGAACGGCTCGGGCAAGACCACCCTGCTGCGTGCCATCGCCGGGCTCATTCCCTACCGCGGTACCGTCACGCTCGACGGCCCGGCGGCCGGCGCCGGATCGCCGCGGCCTCTGCGACCCCGCGAGCGAGCGCGGCTGATCGCCTACGTGCCGCAGACCCCCACGCTGCCACCGGACATCAAGGTAACCGATTACGTGCTGCTCGGCCGCACCCCGCACCTGAGCTACCTGGCCGGGCCCGGCCGCGCCGATCGCGAAGCGGCCGGCCGGGCGGCCGGCCTGCTCGACGTCACGCGTTTCGCGGAACGGCGCCTGGTCACCTTGTCCGGCGGCGAGCGCCAGCGCGTCGTGCTCGCCCGCGCCCTGGCCCAGGAACCGAAAATCCTGCTGCTCGACGAGCCCACCTCGGCGCTGGACATCGGCCACCAGCAGAACGTCCTCGACCTCATCGACACCCTGCGCCGCACCACCGGCCTGACCGTGGTCACCACGCTGCACGACCTGACCACCGCGGGCCAGTACGCGCACGAGCTCGTGCTGCTGAACGCCGGGCGCGTCGAGGCGTCCGGTGTGGCGACCGCCGTGCTCACCGAGGACCGGATCGCCCAGGTCTACGCCGCGCGGGTCACGGTGAGCACCGATGCCGCCGGGAACACGGTCGTCAACCCGGTCCGCATTACCCCCCGCTGAGCGGCCCGCCGGTGTCAGCACCGCCGGTGTCAGCCCGGCCGGCGTACTCGAGGGCGCCAGCGTAGACGGCGGCGTGCACAGCACGGGCGATCCTGGCTCCCCACAGCGACCGCGGCCCGGCGAAATCCTCGCCCGGCGCGCCGGCGGGGGCGGCGACGCAGACGGCGTCCGACGCGGTCCCGGTGCAGGCGAAGCCCGCGTCGAGGACGGCCTGGGTCTTGGCCTCGGTCGCGGTGACGACGGCGTTGACGAACGCCGCGTCGCTGAGCGGAACCGGGACCGAGACGACGATGTTGATCGTCCCGGGCCGCCTGATCGGCGCCAGCCCAGGATCGGCCAGCCCAGCATCGGCCAGCCCAGGGTCGGCCAGCCCAGGGTCGGCCAGCCCAGCCTCGGCCAGCCCGTGCGGCGCGGCGGCCCAGGTCGGCACGCGCAGGCCGACCGTGGCCGCGGCGTGCGCTCCCTCGTCTTGGCGCTGGACGACCGCGGTGAGGCGGGCGGCGGTCAGCAGCCCGATCCCGGGACCGCAAAGACCGAGGCCGGCGGCCAGATCCGCGAGGTGCACCACCGGGTCGGTACGGTCGTAGCCGCCGGCGACCTGGGCGTTGAGCACCCACTCGCGTGGTCCGAGACCGCCGCCGACGATGCCGCTAGAGATCATCTGGTAGCCCGGGCCGGGACGCCACAGCGCCATCGGCAGCCGGAGCCCGTCCTCGCTGCGCCAGTGCAGCTCCAGTTCCATGCCCGCCCTCCTCGCTGGCCCGGCCGGAGTCTAGCCGGTGCACGGCGGGCTGGCGCCTGAGCGGCCCCTGGCCGACGTGGCGGATGCCGTCTGATTGCAAGATAGAAGTACTTGCGACTAATGTGCAACTGGATGGCGTGCGATCGGGCGCGGGACCTGCTGCGCTGGTGACCGAGGGGTGGAGGCCATGGCCACGCAGAGCGTGACACCGCAGACCGGCACGAGCATGCGCGGGATGATCCGGCAGGGCTTTCACGCCATGAGCCCGGTCGAGCGCCGCCGCACGCTCGCGATGTACGGCTCGATCCTGCTGCTGCACGCGCTCGGGTTCTTCGTCTTCATCGCCTACGTGCTGCCCGCCCACTACAAGCTGTTCGGCGTCGGCCTGAGCGTCACCGCCTACACCCTGGGCCTGCGGCACGCCTTCGACGCCGACCACATTTCCGCGATCGACAACACCACCCGCAAGGTGATGAACGACCGTCAGGGCACCGACAAGCCGCGGCCGTTCGCGTTCGGGTACTTCTTCTCCCTCGGCCACTCCAGCATCGTCGTCGCGATCGGGGTCGGCATCATCATCGCGGAGAAGGCCGTCCTGCCCGCGGTGACGCACAGCAACTCCTCGCTGGAGGTGTTCGGCGCCAACTTCGGCACGATCGTCTCCGCCGCCTTCCTGTTCCTGATCGCGTTCTTGAACCTGGTGGTCCTGACCGGGATCATCAGGGTCTTCAAGTCGATGCGGCGCGGCGAGTACGACGAGGCGGAGCTCGAGCGCCAGCTGGAGAACCGCGGGTTCTTCTACCGCTTCTTCGGCCGGTGGATGAAGGTCATCAACAAGGAATGGCAGATGTACCCCGTCGGGGTGGTGTTCGGGATGGGCTTCGACACCGCCACCGAGGTTGCCCTGCTGACCACCACCGCGCTGCTGGCCTCCGAGCACATTCCGTGGCAGGCGATCCTGGCCCTGCCGATCCTGTTCACCGCCGGCATGACCTTGATGGACACCACCGACGGCATGTTCATGAACATGGCCTACGGCTGGGCGTTCTTCAACCCGGTCCGCAAGGTGTTCTACAACCTGGCCATCACCGGGCTGTCGGTGGCCATCTGCTTCTTCATCGGCGCGATCGAGACGCTCAGCCTGATCCCGCTGGAGGTCCACGGATTCAGTCAGACCAGCGGCTTCTGGGGCTTCATGTACAACTTCAACATCAACACCGCCGGCTTCGTGATCGTCGGCATGTTCATCGTCACCTGGGCGGGAGCCATCGCCATCTGGCGGTTCGGCCACATCGAGGAGAAGTGGAGCGCCCGCCTGCAGGGCGCGGGCGGCGGGGAAACACCGCCCGCACCGCCATGGGCCGGAGCTGAAGCCTCCGATTGACGTCCAGGCCGGCCCGGCGCGGGCCGGCCTGGACGTCGTGATCAGCGCAGGTCGAACCGGTCGAGGTTCATCACCTTGTCCCACGCCGCGACGAAGTCCTTCGCGAACTTCTCCTTGGCGTCATCGCTGGCGTAGACCTCCGCGAGCGCGCGCAGCTCGGAGTTCGACCCGAAGACGAGGTCGGCCCGGCTGCCGGTCCACTTGACCTCGCCGGTGGCGGCGTCGCGGCCCTCGAACGTGTTCGCGTCCTCCGACGTCGGCTGCCACGTCGTACCCATGTCGAGCAGGTTGACGAAGAAGTCGTTGGTCAGCGACCCGGGGGTCGCGGTGAAGACGCCGAGCGGCGACTGCTGGTAGTTCGCGCCCAGGACGCGGAGGCCGCCGACGAGCACGGTCAGCTCCGGTGCGCTCAGCGTGAGCAGGTTCGCCTTGTCCAGCAGGAGGTACTCGGCCGGCAGCCGGTGGTTGCCCTTCCCGAGGTAGTTGCGGAACCCGTCCGCCTGCGGCTCGAGGTTGACGAACGATTCCACGTCGGTCTGCTCCTGCGACGCGTCGGTGCGGCCCGGCGTGAAGGGCACCTCGACGTCGAAGCCGGCGTTCCTGGCCGCCTGCTCGACGGCGGCCCCGCCGGCCAGCACGATCAGGTCGGCCAGCGAGATCTTTTTAGCGCCGGCGCTGAACGACTCCTGGATCCCCTCCAGGGTGCGCAGCACCGTCGCCAGCTCGTCGGGGTTGTTGACCTCCCAGCCGTTCTGCGGCTCGAGGCGGATCCGCGCGCCGTTGGCGCCGCCGCGCTTGTCACTGCCGCGGAACGACGAGGCGGCCGCCCACGCGGCCGAGACCAGCTGGGATACCGACAGGCCCGAGGCGAGGACCTGGCTCTTGAGGGCGGCGACGTCCGCGGCGTCGATGAGCTCGTGATCCACCGCCGGGACCGGGTCCTGCCAGATCAGCGTCTCGGCCGGCACCTCCGGGCCGAGGTAGCGCACGATCGGGCCCATGTCGCGGTGGGTCAGCTTGAACCACGCGCGGGCGAAGGCGTCCGCCAGCTCGTCGGGGTTCGCGAGGAAACGCCGGGAGATCTGCTCGTAGATCGGGTCGAACCGGAGCGAGAGGTCGGTCGTCAGCATCGTCGGCGGGCGCCGCAGCGACGGGTCGAACGGGTCGGGGACGGTACCCGCCCCGGCGCCGTCCTTGGGCTGCCATTGGTGCGCGCCTGCCGGGCTCGCGGTCAGCTCCCACTCATAACCGAACAGGGTCTCGAAGAAACTGTTGTCCCACGTGATCGGCGTGCTGGTCCAGGTGACCTCCAGACCGCTGGTGATCGCGTCGCGGCCCTTGCCGGTGCCGTACGAGTTCGGCCAGCCCAGGCCCTGCAGCTCGAGCGGGGCCGCCTCGGGATCGGGGCCGACGTTTTCGTCCGGGCCCGCGCCGTGGGTCTTGCCGAAGGTGTGACCGCCCGCGATGAGGGCGACCGTCTCCTCGTCGTTCATCGCCATCCGGCGGAACGTCTCGCGGATGTCGCGAGCCGCGGCGAGCGGGTCCGGGTTACCGTTCGGGCCCTGCGGGTTGACGTAGATGAGGCCCATCTGGACCGCGCCAAGCGGCTCTTCCAGCTCCCGGTCGCCGGTGTAGCGCTCGTCGCCGAGCCAGGTGGTCTCCGGACCCCAGTAGACGTCGTCGTCCGGTTCCCAGACATCCGCGCGGCCGCCGCCGAAACCGAAGGTCTTAAAGCCCATCGACTCCAGCGCGACGTTGCCGGTGAGGACGATCAGGTCGGCCCACGAGAGCTTCTGGCCGTACTTCTTCTTGACCGGCCACATCAGCCGGCGGGCCTTGTCCAGGCTGACGTTGTCCGGCCAGCTGTTGAGCGGCGCGAAGCGCTGCTGGCCGGCGCCGGCGCCGCCGCGGCCGTCGCTGATGCGGTAGGTGCCCGCGCTGTGCCACGCC
>Ga0302325_10010939_pt1 | contig 19590 bp, 14 predicted proteins | sample Palsa_T0_2_FD_201948 | JGI IMG/M metagenome (GOLD analysis project Ga0302325, IMG submission 201948) | Peat permafrost microbial communities from Stordalen Mire near Abisko, Sweden - Palsa_T0_2 | ecosystem: Environmental > Terrestrial > Soil > Palsa > Peat permafrost | place: Sweden: Abisko...
TCGCCGTCAACATAGTGTCGTCGCTGGTGTTCCTCTACTACGCCATGGCCGGGATCGACGACCTCTCCAGACACTACGAGGGCTATTTCTACTGGTCGGCACCGGTCATCACGCTACTGGTCATCGCGGTAGGCGTGATCGAGGCGATGCCGTTGAAGCTGGGTGCCGGCGCGGCCATCGCCGCGGCAGTGCTTGCGTTCGCCGCTCTCGCGGTGGCACCGCAGACGCACACCAGCACGAACAGCAGCGATCCCGCCGTGCCCAGTAGCGGCGCGGACACGGACGCTGCGCTGCCCGGTGCCGTGTCCTCGCTCGCCGTGCGCTCAGGTGGCCGGATGATCGTCTTGCGGTTCGACCACGATTCCTGGGGCGAGGTCACGGGCTTCCTGGTGCAGGCCGAGCGGACTGCGGTCCGCGCCTGCGTGGCGAACCCCGTGTGGACGTTCATTGTGACCAGTCAGTTCATCTGTACCAACTCGGATATCGCGCATGGCCGGGTCTTCTGGATCGACCCGACGGCCCCGCGCGGCAGCACCGTGATCGCGCGGCTCCGGCACGCCGTGGTGACCGGCCCGTGAGTACGAGCGAAGCGCTGCCCACTGAAGTGGGGGATGACGAGGCGGCAGGCACAACCCGCTCCACCGGGCTTGGCGCCCTGCGCGCGAGCCGATGGGCGGTAACGGCCCTATGGACGCTTGGCGTGATCGCCGCCTTTGTGTGCTACCTGCAACTGGCGCGGACGCGGGCCGTCAATTCGGACGGCGCGGACCAGGCCTTGCAGGCCTGGGACATGCTGCACGGCAACCTGCTGCTGCATAGCTGGTTGCTCGGCGACGTTTCGTACTACACCACCGAAGTGCCGCAGTACATGCTGGTGGAGCTCATCCGCGGGCTTAACTCCGATGTGGTGCACGTGGCCGCGGCCATGACCTACACGCTCGCGACGCTGCTGGCCGTGTTGCTGGCCAAGGGCAATTCGACGGGGCGTCAGGCCCTCGTGCGAGTGCTCATCGCCGTGGGCATCATGCTCGTGCCCCAGCTGGCTTCCGGGGTGAACATCCTCCTCTCCTCACCAGACCACATCGGTACGTCCGTGCCGGTGATGGTGGTCTGGCTGATCCTGGACCATGCCCGCCCCCGCTGGTATATCCCGGTCATCGCCGGAGTGTTCCTGGGCTGGGCCGTGGTGGCGGACATGCTGGTGCTCTATATCGGGGTGCTGCCGCTCGCCCTGGTGTGCGCGATCCGCGTCTACCGGGCCGTGGCCGTCGAACGGGAGCCGGTGGCGTCGCAGCGGTATGACCTGGCTCTCGCCGCTGCCGCCCTGGTGGGAGCGGCGGCAGGCGTGCTGGCGCTGCGCGTCATCCACGCCCATGGCGGGTTCTACATGCCGGCTCCCAACGCGCAGTTCGTCCAGAGCGGCCCGGCCCTGTTTCACAACCTGGCGGTCACCTTCGAAGGGCTGCTGCTTCTGGGCGGCGCCGACTTTCTCGGGCTCCGCCCGACGGCCAGTGCTGCCCTCATCATGCTCCACGTGGTCGGCATTTGCCTGGCGGCAGCGGGAACGTGGCTGGCCGCGCGGCGCTTCCTGCGGGACCGCGATCTGGTCGCTCAGCTGCTCGTTACCGGCGTGGTCATCAACTTGGCCGTCTACGTGCTCAGCACCAGGGCCAATGTGGTCTCGCAGACCCGCGAGATCGCACCCGTGCTGCCGTTCAGCGCGGCCTTGGCCGGACGCCTGCTGGCCGGGCGCCTCAAAGCGGCTAAGCTGATGCCGCTGCTGCTCGTCGTATTGGTCGGCTACCTGGCCGGCCTCGCATACGAGGTCAGCCGGCCGCCGGTAGCCGCGCAGAACCAGCAGCTCACCTCCTGGCTGCTGGCCCGGCATCTGCACACCGGCCTGTCCGGCTACTGGGAGTCGAACATCGTCACGCTGACTAGCGGCGACCGGGTCCAGATCCGGCAAGTGAAACCGTCCGGCGGACGCCTCGTCGCCAGCAACTACGAGGCGAAGGCGAGCTGGTACGACCCAGACCGGAATACCGCCAACTTCGTCGTGCTCGCCCCCGGCGGCGGCGGGTATCCCGGTTTCACCAGCGAGCGGGCTGCGCTGGCGACGTTCGGCCAGCCCGCGCGAACCTACCACTTCGGTTCCGACACGATCCTGGTCTGGAACAAGAACCTGCTGACCGAACTCAGCTGAGTCAGGACCCGTCGGCGATCACGAAATGGTGAGCCTGCGCTGCGTCACCACGATCAGGGCAGGCAGCGTGAGCGCCGCGAGCGAGGGGAGCAGCCGGCCCCCGAGGCTGCGCCGGGGCGTGCCCAGGAGAATGATCACGGCCAGCAGGTAGACCTCGATGAAAGATCTCAGGTCGGCGTCGAGGCTGCCCCACGTGCTCGGCGTCACCACGCAGATCTCGACCAGGTAGAGGACCAGGGCCAGCCGTTCATGGACCGGGGCGCTCGTGGACCGCAGCGAAGCCAGCGCCGCGATCGCGAAGAGGGCGAGGATGGCTAGCTCCAGGAACCACAGGTCGTACTGGTCGAACTGGTGCGTGTTGATGTGGGCGAGGTTGCTCCTGAACGCCTGGAACGGGGCGATGAACGGCGTACCGGCGTTACGGCCGCCGTCGGCCAGCAGCGGAATACTCCCGGTCGCGGCTTTCACCACGACCTCCCAGGCCACGAAGACCACGGTGGGTACCGTCCACACGAGATCGTCTCGGCCGGGCCGCTGGCCGCGGCGCAGGACGCCGATGACGCGCATGATGGCGATGGCGGCCACGGCGACCATGACCGTTTCCCTGGTCAGCGCGCCGTAAGCGAGGAGCAGGGCGGCCGGGACGGGCCGCCGGGCCCGTACGGCCAGCAATCCGGCCAGCAGGCAGGCGGCGGCGAGTGGCTCCGCGGTATCACGGGACAGGCTGGTAATCAGGCCGAAGTACCCCGGCAGCAGCAGCCCGGCCAGCGCGTGCCGCCCGCCGTCCCGGGCGAAGACTCCGCCCAGGTAGCCGATGGCGCCGACGGCAGCGACGTTGACGGCGACAAGCATGACGGGCACAACGACGTGCTGGCCGAAGGAAAACAGCCAGGTCAGCGCGGGATAGCCGATACGCATGTACCGGTACGGCCGGTCCATGGTGATGCCGTATGCCGTCTTGTGAAAGTTCAGCGGATTGAGCGCCAGCCGGTAGAAGAACTGGCCGTCGTAACCGTAGGTCGGCGCGACCGGCACGCCGGACGGCAGCTGAGCGGGTGTCGCGAAATGGCTCCCGACCAGGATGAACCGGCTGATCGTGCCGTTGGCCCACGTCTGCCAGCGGGCCAGCGCGAAGCCGAGCGCGGCGAGCAGGGCGATCAGGCCGGCCACGGCGGGCTGGTCCGTCCGCCCAGTGGGCGACCGGGGCGCCTGCGGGCTGGTTCCACCGGAATCGGTGGTGCCGGCGATCACGCGGCTGCCCCCGGTGGCCGCTTCCGGGCCGTCCGGCATGACCGACGCCGCGACCTGCCTGCGGGCCATACATGCTCCTGACCGGCTCTTGCGTATTCCTTCGACCAGCGGGCCAGGCCAGCCGCGCTTCAATCGATCCGAGAGCTTACCGCACGTGCCCCGGTCCGCTGGCGCAGAACTCTGACACCGCGGGCCGTCCCGCGATCGAGCGTCCGCGTGCTACATGACGGGCAGGTTGGCATGCGGCGACAGCAGGATAACAAGCCCCTTCGCGGGATGGGGATGGCGGTAAGGTAAAGCGCCAGACAGACGTGACGCAGGCTCGCCTATGCGGTGCTGCCCGAGGCCCCGGAGGCCCTGCTAATCAGCCGGAGGTATTACACGGTGAACTTGCCTGATGTCCTCGACCGAGATGTGATCGTCATCGGGGGATGCGGTCATGTAGGCCTGCCGCTCGCGCTCGCTTTCGCTGACCGCGGTGCCAGGGTGGCCATTTACGATCTGAGTGAGGCTGCGGTCGCCCTGGTGAACTCGGGCCGGTTGCCGTTCGCCGAGCCCGGCGCCGAGGAGGTGCTGCACCGGGTGCTCGCCGACGGGCGCCTTGAGGCGACGACCGATCCCGCCATCGTGGGGACGGCGGAGCATGTGGTGGTGGTGATCGGCACGCCAGTGGACGAGCACCTGAACCCCAACCAGACCGCCATCACCAGAGCGCTCGGCGGGTGCGCGGACTTCCTGCGCGATGGTCAGCTCCTCGTCTTGCGCAGCACCGTTTTCCCCGGAGTGACGGCGCTGGTGGAGAAAATGGTGGCGCGGCGGGGGCTCGAGATAGACGTCGCGTTCTGCCCAGAGCGGATCGCCGAGGGTAAGGCGATGACCGAACTGTTCGAGCTGCCGCAGATCGTCTCGTCTCGTACGGCCGCCGGGACGGAGCGGGCGTCCCGGCTCTTCGGGAGGCTGGCGAGCAAGCTGGTGGTGATGTCGCCGGAGGAGGCGGAGCTGGCGAAGCTGTTCACCAACACCTGGCGGTACATCAAGTTCGCCACCGCCAATCAGCTCTACATGATGGCGAACGAACGGGGCCTTGACTTCGAACGGATCCGGATGGGGCTGACCGAGGACTACCCGCGGGCCGCTGACATGCCCGGGGCGGGCTTCGCGGCCGGGCCGTGCCTGTTCAAGGACACCATGCAGCTCGCGGCCTTTAATCACAACAACTTCCCGCTCGGCCACGCTGCCATGGCGATCAATGAAGGCCTGCCGCTGTACGTGGTGCACCGGCTGGAGGGGCAGTTCGACCTTGCGTCGATGACCGTCGGGATCCTGGGCATGGCGTTCAAGGCGGGCTCGGACGATATCAGGTCGAGCCTGTCGTACAAGCTCAAGCGGATTCTGGAGTTCAAGGCGGACGCGGTCCTGTGCACCGACCCGTATGTGACCGTCGACCCTCACCTGCTTCCGCTCGACGAGGTGATCGCCAGGTCGGACCTGCTGGTGGTCGGGGCGCCGCATCCGGAGTACAAGGGGCTGGTGATCGACAAGCCGGTAGCCGACATCTGGGACATTCTCGGATCCGGCGTCCGGATATGACCGAGTGCCCACGGGTCTCGGTGGTAGTGCCCGCCTATAACGAGGGCGAGCACGTGCTGGGGGTGCTGGACCGGCTGTTCGAGTCGGTGCGGCTGCCGTGTGAGGTCCTGGTGGTCGTCGACTCCGCCGACGATACGACCGTTCCCGTGGCGGAGGAGTACGCCCGCAAGGATTCGCGGCTGAAGTGCCTGGTCAACACCTACGGTCGGGGTCCGGCCAACGCGATCAGGTTCGGTATCGACGCCGCGGCCGCCCCGGTCGCCGTGGTGACCATGGCGGACGGCTGCGACGACGTCAGGCAGATCGACGAACTCGTCCGGCTCGTGGAGCGCGGGGTGGCGGTCGCGGCCGCGTCCCGCTATATGCCAGGTGGCCAGCAGGTGGGCGGCCCGCTCGTCAAGGGCACCCTGTCACGTCTGGCCGGCCGGTCTTTGCGGACCTTCGCCCATGTCGGCACCAGGGACGCGACGAACTCGTTCAAGGCGTACTCGACGGAATTCGTCAAGGAAGTAGGCATTGACTCCAGGGACGGATTCGAGATCGGCATCGAGCTGACCGCCAAGGCCAAGCGGCTGCGCAAGCCGGTGGCGGAAATTCCGACCATATGGCTGGACCGGCAGGCGGGAGTGTCGAACTTCAAGATCGCGAAGTGGGTGCCCAGTTACGTGCGCTGGTATCGTTTCGCGTTCGGCCCGCAGCTGACCGCGGAGCAGGTCCGCGAGCGCGGACCGGACCTGGTGGGCCCTCGACGGGACCAGCAGAAACGGCAGGGGAGTTAATGGAGCAGGTTCTGGTCACCGGATCCGCGGGCTTCATCGGCGGATACGTCGTGGAAGAACTGCTGAAACGCGGCTACGCGGTGATAGGCCTCGACGACTTCTCCAAATACGGGAAGGTCAGGAAGTCCTACGACCATCACCCGCATTACCGGTTCGTCGAGGGCGACGCCAGGGACGTCGGCCTGGTGACGGAGCTGCTCGCCGGTTGCGATCACTTCATCGCGGGCGCCGCGATGATCGGCGGCATCTCCTACTTCCATACCTATGCTTATGACCTGCTCGCCACCAACGAGCGCATTATCGCGGCCGCCTGCGACGCGGCGATCGCCGCGCACCGGGACGGCCGGCTGCGCAAGGTCACCTACCTGTCCTCGTCGATGGTATTCGAGAGCGCGTCCGAATGGCCGTCCTACGAAGGCCAGCAGAAGGAGATCCCGCCGCCGCTGTCGTCCTACGGGTTCCAGAAGCTGGCGGTGGAGTACTTCGCGCATGCCGCCTGGGATCAGTACGAGCTGCCCTACACCCTCCTGCGGCCCTTTAACTGCGTGGGCATCGGCGAAAGCCGGGCCCTGGGCGATGAGGAGATCCTGTCCGGGAACGTCCGGCTGGCGATGAGCCACGTCGTTCCCGACCTCGTGCAGAAGGTGCTCAAGGGCCAGGACCCGCTGCACATCCTCGGCTCAGGTGACCAGGTCCGGCACTACACCTACGGCGCCGACCTCGCCGTCGGCGTGGTGACCGCGATGGAGCACCCCGATGCCCGCAACGAGGACTTCAACCTCTCGACCGCGGAGGGCACCACCGTGCGGCAACTGGCCGAGCTCATCTGGCGAAAGGTCAAGGGGACCGGGGTTCCGCTGCGACTCGTCCACGACGATCCGTTCGAGTACGACGTGCAGCGCCGGGTTCCCGGTACCGACAAGGCCAAGCGGGTGCTCGGCTTCGAGGCCCCCACCACGCTGGAGACGATGCTCGACGAGGTCATCCCCTGGATCGACGCGGCCATCAAGGCCGGAACCCTCTGAACATGACGGCCGGCGCCCCGTCGTCGTGAGTCCCGTCGTCGTGAGTCCTGTCGAGGGGCGCGGGTGAGAGTCGCCGGGCGCGATCAGCAGGCTTCGGCTCTGCCGGTCAAGCCGGCCGTGGCGTCCCGGGCCACCCGGCTGATGCGGGCGGGCGCGGCCGCGGGCGTGGCCGCGATCCTGTTCTTCTGCTACTGGCGCCAGTCGCAGTCGGTGCCCTTGACCTCCGACGGCGCCGGGAACGCGCTGCAGGCGTGGGACATGCTGCACGGGAACCTGCTGCTGCGTCACTGGTGGGTGTCGGACGTGTCCTTCTACACCACCGAGTTGCCGCAGTACATGCTGATCGAGGCCCTAGTCGGGCTCGGGACTCAGGTGGTTCACGTAGCCGCGGCCATGACCTACACGCTGCTCGTCCTGCTGGCCGCCCTGCTGGCCAAGGGCCGTGCTCAGGGTCGGCCAGGGCTGGCCCGCGCTCTGCTGGCCGGGGGTCTGATGCTGGCGCCGCAGCTCAGTGCCACCGGGATCCTGCTGGTGTCGCCCGACCACACCGGAACCGCGGTGCCCCTGCTGGTGATCTGGCTGCTGATCGATGGTGCTGGTGCTGGCCCGGCCAGGGGGAAACGGGGGGTTCCGGGGGGTTGCCCCCCCGGGATAGCACTCGTGCCGGTGCTGGTCGGAGTGGGGTTCCTGTGGACGATGGTGGCTGATTCGGACATCCTGCTGACCGGCATTGTGCCGCTGGTACTGGTGTGCGCCTGGCGCGCTTGCCCCGGGCTGATCCGCGGCGGGGAACGGCCCGCGCCGAAATGGTACGAGCTTTCCCTGGCCGGGGCGGCCGCGGTGGCCGGGGTGGCCGGGTCCCTGGCGCCGCGGGTCATATCCGCCCTGGGCGGATACCGTGAGTCTCACGTTGGGACGGACACCGACCTCAGCCAGTTGCCGCACAACGCGTGGGTGACGCTCCGGGCCTTCCTGGACCTGTTTGGCGCGGACGTCTTCGATACGAACTCCGTCATCGAGTTCGTATTCGTCGCCCTGCACCTGGCCGGAGCGATCGTGGTGGTCTGGGCCCTCGGCGTGGCCGCCAGCCGCTTCTTCCGCTTCGGCGAGCTCATCGTTCCCGTATTCGCCGTCGCCATCGTCTTCAACCTGGGCGCCTACCTCGTCAGCCCGCACGCGCGTGATGTCCTGGGCGCGCGCGAGATGGCCGGAATCCTGCCGCTGTGCGCAGTGCTGGCCGGCCGGACGCTAGGGATGCGGATCTTCGGCCAGCGCGCGCCGGGCCAGCGCGCGAAGGCCTGGTTCGCGCCCGTGCTGGCGGTGGTCATGGCGGGCTATCTCGGCGCGTTCGGGTACGGCGCGGCGCAGGCCTCGGTTCCTTCCGCTGACGAGCCCCTCGCGACATGGCTGATGATGCACCGGCTTAGCGACGGGCTGGCCGGATACTGGCTGGCGAACAGCACCACCGTGGATACCCGCGGCCGGGTCCTCGTCAGCGCGGTGACGCTGGGCCACGGCGGTCAGCTCGTGCCTTACCAATGGGAGACCGACGACGCGAACTACAACCCGTCCCGGCACGACGCGAACTTCGTGGTGACGGACGGCCCCGACTCCCTGCCCGGCCTTCAGCAAGCCTCGGTGCATGCGTTCGGGCATCCGCTGCGGACCTACCACGCCGACGGTTACACCATCATGGTCTGGAACGCGAACCTGCTGACGAAGCTCGGCTGACCGAGACCTGGTCGAGCACGTTCTTCTGATAGATCAAGATCGCCCAGTGGGCGACGTGGTCGGTCTTGGATGGCCTGCCGAAGTACTGCTCGGCTGACGGGCTCAGGCCGTTGCCGGCGAGGTCGATGATCACGAAAGTCGCATCGTGCCGGGACGCGTCGAACCACAGCGTACTGGTCTCCCAGGCATAAGGCTCGATCTGGCGACCCTTTATGACGACCGCGCGGACCTGCACCCGGTTGTCCGAGTGCAGGGTAATGACCGAGCTGTTCCAGTAACCGGCGAGGCCGTACGTGAGTCCGTGTGCCTCAAGCCACGCGCTGAGGGGCGCCGTCGGCGCTACGGCCGCGGGCCGGGCGGCCGCGGTGGTCAACGGCAGCAGTGCGGCGATGGCCGCCAGGCCGGTCGCCAGGCCAGCCCTGAGCGTGCCGACCACCTGTCCGGGCACGCAGGCACGAGCCGCGAGTACCGCGCCACAGGGCAGTACGGCGACGACTTCGTAGGGGTTGGTGAGTATCGGCATGGTCGAGAACACGTACGCCGCGAGGTCAATGACGATCGCGGCGAACAGCAGCTGTTCGGCCCGGCTCGCCGTGCGCCAGGTCCACGCCACCCGGGCGACGCCAGCCGCCGCGGCCAGCAGGCAGGCGAGCCCGAGGATGTATCCCGCGTCGCGCTCCAGGGCGGAGGAGCCTGAGCCGGCCACCACCCCGAAAAGGACACATAGGGCGTGCCAGGCGAGTTCCGCGTTATGCGGCCATTGCCGGGGCCGCGAGATCGCGATCTTCGGGGCGACCATCTGGTACGCGCCGAAATGCACCATCACCGCGCGGACCGCGAGGGTCAGCGGTACGGACGCGGCCGCGGCCAAGGCGTTCGCGGCATCGCCCGTGCGGAGCTCCCGTGCGGCCACGGCACGGTAGCCGCACACCAGGACGACGGCCGGCACGGCCACGTAGCGGACCGTGGCGTCGCCAATCTGGCCGGCGCACAAGATCGCGAGCAGCAGCGGTGACGTGTACCGGCGGGCGGGCACCCGGTCGATCAGGAGGAAGGAGACCAGCAGGAACGCCGACGTCCCGGTGTGGTCGGGCGTCCCCAGCAGGTACGGTGCGTTCGACCTGGCGTGAAACATGGCGGTCAGCACGGCGATCACGACACCGCAGCGGGCCGCCCTGGCGAGCCCTCGGCTGTCCGTGAGGGCCAGCGCCACAGCACTGACCGTGACGATCAGGTATGTGAGCGCGGAGGCGACATGGCTGGTCAGGTCGGACAGACCGAAGAAGATCTCGACCAGCGCGAGCACTGGCAGTTCAAAGGTGTAATACGTCGCGTCGCCCATTATCCACCCGTGCAGCAGGAGGTGGCCGTGCCACATATCCCATGCTTGCAGAGCATTGTTCGCCCCGTCCGAAGTCACGTGCCCGGTGAACGAGATCCGCAGGTAGAGGGCGAACAGCGCCAGGGCGCCGACGATCCACGCCGCCGCCGCCAACGGGCGGCGGACTCGGTGGTGTCTGGGGCTTTCGGGTTCGGCCGGGCGCTGGAACGGGGCCGACCGCAACCCAGGTCGCCGGGCATCGAGCCGATCCTCATCCGTTGGGATCCGTTTGCCCCGGACCATGGTTCGAACCGTACTCCCAGGTCACATGTAGAGGGTGCGCCGCCTGGTGACCACCAGCAGCGCTGGTACGGCACAGGCGGCAATCAGGCTTAGGTAGCGCCAGGACAGGTAGCGCCGCGGCGTGGCGAACAGCAGGATCAGCGCCATCAGGTAAGGCTCGATGAGCGAGCGTCCGTCGCCGAACGTACTGGTCCAGATCTGGCTGGACAGCAGGCCGAGCTGAAGCACGAAGAACACGAACGCGAGGCGTTCGTGCGCCGGCGCGGTAGTGACCCAACCCGCGGCTAGCCCGGCCAGGATGAAGAGTCCCAGCGTGGCGTACTCGAGCAGGTCGATGTCCGTTGGGCCGAGGTGGCCGGTATTGATGTGGGCGATGTCGTACCTGAGCGCGTCGACCATGGCCGTGAACGGCACGGTAAGGTTACGGCTGCTGTTCGCGAGCAGCGGGAACTCGCCCTTGACCACGAAGTGCACAGCGACTTCCAGCAGGCCGTACACCGCGGCGGGAACAACCCAGGTCAGGTCGGCCAGGCCAGGTCCGGTCCGGCGGCGGGCCATCGCGATGAGCCGGGTGACGGCGATGGCCGCGGGGGCGAGCAGGATGGTTTCCCTGGTGATCGCGCCGAAGGCGAACAGGCCGGTGGTGAGCACGTACCTACCCCGGCGGTAGGCGAGCAGCCCGCCCAGCAGACAGGCCTCGGCCAGCGGCTCGGCGGTATCCCGTCCGACGCTGATGACCAGGCCGAAGTAGGCGGCGAAGGCGAGTCCCCACAAAGCATGGCGACCGGACTCGCGGGCGAACATGCCGCCAAGCATGGCCATGGCCGCCACCCCGACCAGGTTGATCGCGACCAGGGCGGCGGGTACGAGCTGGTGCTGGCCGGCGGATACCAGCCAGGCCACCAGCGGGTAGCCGATGCGGGTGTACCGGTAGGACTGGTCCATGGTGATGCCGAACGCGGTCGCGTTCCAGTTGGCCGGGTCCAGCGCGAGCCGGTAGTAGAACTGCCCGTCATAGCCCGCGGAGGGGACAAGCAGGAGACCGCGGGGAAGCTGACCGCGGTGTGTGTAGACGTGCCCGGCCATGACGAACAGGCTGAGATGACCCTTGGCCCAGATCTGCAGGCGGGCCAGGACGAAACCGAGCCAGCCCAGGAAGGCGATGACACCCGGCACGAGCGGCCGGTTCAATTTCGACCCAAGCGATGGTGCGCGTTGCCGGAGGGACCTGCCCTCTTCCGACGTCGAAGTGAGCTGCAACCGCGAGCCTCCACCATGGCTGTCTCAGCGGGGAAGGACAAATTCTTGGCCAGGCGCGCGCAGCTTACCAGAGCGACGCCTACGCTGTGACTGGCTAGAAATGACTACGATTCGCCAGGTGGGCGCGCGGCATGCCGCGCCGTGACTGGCCCAGAACGACACCGAGATCGAAGGACGTGGTGGCTGCCGTGCCGAGAAGCGGGACGCCGGAGAGGTCTTCCGCGCCGGCATCCGCCGCTTCTTCCGGGTCGGCCCAGGCCGGATCCGGGCCGGGCGGATCGGCTCAGGACACCCTTGGCGGTGACGCGCGGTCGACCGGCCCGGCGGCCATCCGCCGCCGCGTCCTGGCGTCGGCGGCGATCGTGCTGGCCGTGGCGCTGCTTTTCGTCGCGTACCTGCAGGTGTCCCGGACCTATCCGGAGAACTCCGACGAGTCGAACACCTTGCTGATGGCATGGGACATGCTGCACGGCAACGTACTGCTGCACGGCTGGTACCTGTCCGACGTCTCGTTCTACACCACCGAGCTGCCGCAGTACGTCATGCTGGAGCGCTTCATCGGCCTGCATACGGACACCGCCCACGTCGCGGCGGCGATGACGTACACGCTCGTCGTGGTGTTCGCCGCGCTGCTGGCCAGGGGCAGCACATCCGGCCGTGAAGCCTGGCCGCGGATGCTGCTGACTACCGGCATCATGTTCGCGCCGCAGCTCGGGGTCGCCGTCTTCGTCCTGCTGCTGTCCGTCGGGCACATCGGCACCGCCGTGCCGCTCATGCTGACCTGGCTGCTCCTTGACCGGTTTGGCGCAGCCGATGGAGCCAAGCTGCGCTGGTGGGTTCCCGTCATCGTCGGGCTGCTGCTGACGTGGGTGCTGATCGCCGACCCGCTCGCCCTGGTGGTGGGGATCGTCCCGCTCATCGCGGTGTGCGCCGTGCGCGTCGCCCGCGGGATTACCGCCGCTCGGCGCCGGGCCCGCCAGGGGGGCCAGGGGGGTCAGGGGGGTCAGGGGGGCGGATGGCTGCTTGACAGCGTGGCGGCCCAGCGGTACGAGGTGTCGCTGGCCGTCGCGGCCATCCTTGCCGAAGGACTGGCATCGCTGGTCAACCGGCTGCTGCGGGCCGGCGGCGGGTTCCTATTGCACCCGGTCGGCTATCAGCTGGCGCCGTTGGGAACCTGGCCGAAGCACGCCTGGGTGACCGGAGAGGGACTTCTCGCGCTGTTCGGCGCCAAGCCGCAGGGCCCGGCGACCGAACTGGTCTTCGCCCTGGTGCACCTAGCGGGGGTAGCCCTCGTCGTCTGGGCCATATGCCGGGTGGCGCGGCACTTCGTCAGCTGGCCCGACCTGATCAGCCAGATCCTGCTCGTGGCGATGGTCCTCAACGTGGTGCTATACGTGCCCAGCACGCTGGCGGACGCGACCGACCTGAACGCCAGGGAGTTCGCGGTCGTGCTGCCGTTCGGGGCCGTCCTGGCTGCCCGCACGCTGGCGGAGGGCCTTCGCGCCCGCGAACCCAGGCCGCGTAAGCGGCTGGCGCCGGTCCTGCTCGCCGTGCTGGCTGGCTATGCGGCCAGCCTCGGGTATGCCGCGGCCCAGCCTTCCGCCCCCGCGGCCAACACCCAGCTGGGGACGTTTCTCGCCGCGCACCATCTGACCAGCGGCATCGGCGGGTACTGGGAGTCAAGCGTCGTCACCGTCGGCAGCGACGGTGCCGTCACCATCAGGGCGGTTGGGCCGGCCCGCCTGCAGCCGGACCTGTGGGAATCCAAGAGCTCCTGGTACGACCCCGGGTCGAACCGGGCGACGTTCCTCGTCACCGACAGTGCGTCCGGCTTCTTCAACCATTGGCAGCCCAATCCTGCGGCCCTCGCCGCCTTCGGCCGGCCGGCCCGCACCTACCACGTCGGTGCCTACACCATCTTCGTCTGGGACAAGAACCTGCTGGTTCAGGTTGGGCGCCCGTGACGGCACGGGTCCGCGCCCTGGCCTTCGTGGCTGAATTCGGCCAGGAACATGTTCGGTCCGCCGGCCCGCATCTTCTCGTCCTGCCAGTACACGGCCCTGGTCTGGGGCAAGAATCTGCTGACCGGACTCGGCTAAGCGGCAACCAACACGTCGGGATGCTGTTGTCAGGGGGCGACGGGACGTAGCCTGGGCGTGTGGATCGGCGAATATTCGGGGTCGAGAACGAGTACGGCGTTACGTGTACCTTCCGCGGGCAACGGCGTCTCTCGCCCGACGAGGTCGCGCGCTATCTCTTCCGGCGCGTGGTGTCCTGGGGTCGGAGCAGCAATGTTTTCCTCAGGAACGGGGCGCGGCTCTACCTCGACGTGGGCAGTCACCCGGAGTACGCCACGCCCGAATGCGACAACGTCCTGGATCTCGTGGCGCATGACAAGGCGGGCGAGCGGATCCTGGAGGGGCTGCTCGTCGATGCCGACCGCCGGCTGCGCGAGGAGGGTATCGCCGGCGATATCTACCTGTTCAAGAACAACACCGACTCCGCGGGCAACTCCTACGGGTGTCACGAGAACTACCTGGTCGGCAGGCACGGCGAGTTCGGCAGGCTGGCCGATATCCTTATCCCGTTCCTGGTCACCCGCCAGATCATCTGCGGCGCGGGCAAGGTGCTGCAGACACCGCGAGGCGCCGTGTACTGCGTGAGCCAGCGGGCCGAGCACATCTGGGAGAGCGTGTCGTCGGCCACCACCAGGTCGCGCCCGATCATCAACACCAGGGACGAGCCGCACGCCGACGCCGAGCGGTTCCGGCGGCTGCATGTGATCGTCGGCGACTCCAACATGAGCGAGACCACGACGCTGCTCAAGGTCGGGTCGACCGACCTGGTGCTGCGGATGATCGAGGCCGGCGCGATCATGCGTGACCTGACCCTGGACAACGCGATCCGGGCGATCCGTGAGGTCAGCCACGACATGACCGGCCGCAGCCGGGTCAGGCTGGCGAGCGGGCGCGAGCTGTCCGCCCTGGACATCCAGTACGAGTACCTGAACCGGGCGAAAGACTTCACCGACAAGTACGGCGCCGACCCGGTGAGCAAGCGGGTGCTCGACATGTGGGAGCGGGCGCTGAGCGCGATCGAGACGGGCAACCTCGACCTGATTGCGCGCGAGATCGACTGGGTCACCAAGTACCAGCTGATCGAGCGCTACCGGGCCCGCCATGACCTGCCGTTGTCCTCGCCGCGGGTCGCGCAGCTCGACCTGGCCTATCACGATGTGCACCGGGGCCGGGGCCTGTACTACCTGCTGCAGCGCGCCGGGGCGGTGGAGCGGGCCGCCCGCGACATCGATATCTTCGAGGCTAAGTCCGTCCCGCCGCAGACCACCCGGGCCAAGCTGCGCGGCGAGTTCATCCGCCGGGCTCAGGAGAAGCGGCGCGACTTCACCGTCGACTGGGTGCACCTGAAGCTGAACGACCAGGCCCAGCGGACCGTGCTCTGCAAGGACCCATTCCGTTCCGTAGACGAGCGCGTAGAAAAGCTCATCGCCGGCATGTGACTAGCCGGGCCCCGAGTCTGGGGGGTTCGTGGGGGGTTCTTGGGTTCGTCCCCCCAGGCCAACAGAGCCAGTAGGCTGGCGGAGCTAATATCCACGACATTGAGGTTTTCATGCGACGCTTTCTAGCGCTCATCGCCATTGCATTGCTGGGCGGGGCAGTCCTCGCGGGCTGCGGTTCGTCGTCCAAGTCGTCCACGTCGTCGTCCTCGTCCGCCGGCGCGAACTCGGCCGTGACGGCGACCGGAACGTTCGGCAAGGCGCCGACGGTGAGCATCCCGAAGGCGAAGCCGGGCGCCAAGCTTGAGGTCAAGACGCTCATCCGGGGCACCGGGAGTACCTTGACCAAGGCAGATGCCATGGCCGCGAACTTCGTCCTGTACTTCTGGTCCGGCACCACCTCCTCGCTGAAGGCGAACACCTTCACCAGCAGCCCCACGGTGATCGGTGGCACGATGCTGCCCGGCCTGGAGACCGCCTTGATCGGCCAGAAGGTCGGGAGCCGGGTTCTCGCGGTGATTCCGCCTGCGGATGGCTACGGCACCACGGGGAACTCACAGCTCGGCATCACCGCCACCACCACGCTGGTGTTCGTCATCGACGTGCTCAAGTCGTATTCCGACACCGCGGCCGCGACCGGCACTCAGGTGTCCAACGGCGGCGGCGACCTGCCGACGGTTAGCGCCAAGGCGGCCAGCGCGCCCACACTGGCCTTCTCGTCCACCAAGCCGCCGAGTGGACTGGTGGCCAAGACGCTGATCAAGGGCAGTGGCCCGAAGGTCGTCAAGGGCGAGTTCGTCATCGCCCAGTACACCGGTTACATCTGGCGGACCAAGGCGGTGTTCGGTTCTTCCTGGTCATCGGGATCGCCGTTTGGCTTCGTCATCGGCGCGTCGCCCGAGCAGGTGATCCCCGGCTGGGACAAGGGCCTCGAGGGCCAGACCGTAGGCAGCCGGGTAATCCTCTCCATCCCGCCCGCTGAAGGGTACGGCTCCGCCGGGAACTCCGATGCGGGCATCAAGGGCACCGACAGCCTGGTGTTCGTGGTTGACATCGTCGACGCCCTCAAGCAGAGCTGAGGCCGCTTAGCTCGGCTTGCTCCGCGGTTAACCCGAGCCCTCGTCAACGGTAGTGTCCGCACGCAGCAGCCGGCCGGCGTGCCGGCCGGCTGCTGCTGCGGTGAGAAAATAAGCCAGGTCCTCATCCAGTCCGCGGCCCATCGTGGACAGCGGCGCCGGGCAGGCTCTCAGCGCCGCCTCAAGGCCGTCGACGGGAACGGTGACGATCCGATGCCGTTCGTCCAGGCCGCCGGCTTCGGCCGCCACCCGGGCGCCGAACTCCCCGTCCAGCGCGGCGACCACTACGTCGGCGCGGGCCAGCGCGACCCGGCCGTAGGCGGTCAGGCTGTGGTGCGAGATGCCGCGGTGCCGCTCGCGCGGGTCGGCGTCGCTGACCCGCAGCGATGCGACCGGGCGACCGCCCAGCGCCGCCGCCGCGTTGACGGCCTCGCCCGCCGCCACGCCGGAAAAGCCCCAGCGGGTCCCGGTGCCGAGGTTGCCCGGTCCCTGGGCGACCACGGCGATGTCGGCGCCGAGTACGTGCCGGGCCGCGAGCAGCCCGGTATGCACGGTCACCGTCTCCAGGTCTCCGCCGAACGACTGCCCGGTGGTGACCGTCGCCGCCAGCCAGCCCGCTTCCTTGAGCGTCGCGCAGGTTCGGGAGAACCAGGCCGGCAACGCCCCGCCGTCCTGCATGACGTACACCACCCGGGCTGATCCGCGAGCCGGAGGTGGGTTAGCCCCGGTCCGTTCGGAAGAATCGAAGACGCCGGCTAGCACGGCCGGGAGAGCTGAGTGCAGGTCGGCCACCACGACGGGCATCCCGTCGAGGTCATCTGCGTCGCGCAGCAGGTCATGGTGGGGGGATCCCTGCTCGTCCGCGCCGAGCACGATCACCTGCAGCGGCGTGTAACGGGCCTTCACCAGGTGGCCCGCGAGCGCGGGGTCCGCTGGCAGCCGGTCCGGAACCGCGACCACCAGGGCGTAGCCGCCGGTTCCGAGGCGCAGGTCGAGCGCCGTGGTGTTGACCAGCACCCGGTCGCCGGGTTGCGGATGCCCGGTCAAGGCCGGATAGGCGAGCGCCCGGACCCGCGCGCCGTCCACCGACACATCAAGCTCGACCGCCCCCGCCCCCGCCCACTCGCGCCGAACACCGCTGACGGTCCCGCTCCGCCATCTGATCATCCCCGCATGCTAAGCCCCCAAAGGGGGCTTGCTACCGGGGGGCTTGCCCCCCCAGGGGGGTACAGGGGGAAAGTTCCCCCTGTGGGGGGTCTGGGGGGATGAAATCCCCCCAGCCCGGGGGGTTCCGGGGGGTCGTCCCCCCGGGCCAACACAGCTCGTCCCCCGGGCCAGCACTCTCTCCCTCCGGCTAATCTTGACGCATGTCGAAGCGCAAGACCGAGCGGCTTCTCGGCCTTGTCGTCTGCCTGCTCTCGACCAGTCGCTATCTCAGCGCCGACCAGATCCGGGCGGCCGTGCCCGGTTACCCGGAGCAGGATGACCTATTCAAGCGGATGTTCGAGCGGGACAAGGAAGATCTCCGCGAGCTTGGCGTGCCGCTGGAGACCGGCCTCAACCACCCGTTTGACGATGATCCGGGGTACCGCATCAGGCAGCAGGCCTACGAACTGCCCGAGCTTCGGCTGGAGGCGGACGAGGCGGCCGTGCTCGGCTTGGCGGCCCGGGTCTGGCGGCGGGCTGAGCTGGCGGGTGCCGCGGCGGGCGCGCTGCTGAAACTACGGGCGGCCGGCATCGACGCGGGCAGCCTCGACGGGTCGGACGAGGATCCGTCGGCGCAGGGCATCGAGCCCCGGCTGGGCACGCCCGAGGCGGCCTTCGGGCCGCTGTGGGAAGCGGTCAGGGACCGCAGGCCGGTGACGTTCAGCTACCGCGCGGCGGGCCGGAGCGATCCGCAGCGGCGCGAGCTCGAGCCGTGGGGCGTGGTGAACCGGCACGGCCGCTGGTACGTGGCCGGGCGAGACCGCGGGCGCGACGCCACCCGGGTGTTCCGGCTGGGCCGGATCGCGGGGCCGGTGAAGTTCTGCGGGCCGGCGGGCAGCGTGACCGTCCCGGACGGCACCGACGTACGCGAGCTGGTCCGCGACTGGGACTCGGCGCCCGAGCGCACGGCGGTGCTCCGGGTCCGGGCCGGGGCCGGCGTCGGCCTGCGCCGGCACGCCGTCTCGGTGCGCGCCGACGACACCGAGCCGGGCTGGGACCTGCTCACGACGCATTTCACCGACGTGGGCTGGTTCGCGGACAACACCGCCTGGTTCGGCCCGGACGTGATCGTGCTCGACCCGCCCGATCTGCGGGAAGCCGTGATCCGCCGGCTGAAGGGGGTCCTCGCGTGACGGCGTCCGTGACCTCGACCGAGCGGCTGCAGCGACTGCTCGCCCTGGTGCCCTACGTGGTGAGCAGGAAATCGGTGGGGCTGGCCGAGACCGCGGCGGCGTTCGGGGTCACCGAGCGTGAGCTCGTCGATGACCTGAACCTGCTGTGGTGCGTGGAACTGCGCGCGCCCGATCCTTACTGCCCGATCGACCTGTCCTACGAGGGCGGCGAGATCGTCGTCAGCCAGGCCGAGTCCATGGGCCGGCCGCTGCGGCTGGCGGTGGACGAGGCGAGCGCGCTGCTCGTCGCGCTGCGAATGCTGGCCGAAGTGCCTGGCCAGAAGGACAGGTCGGCCATGTCCCGGCTGATCGCCAAGCTCGAGGCCGCGGCCGGCGAAGCCGCTTCGGCCAGTGCCCAGGTAGCGGTGCAGGTCGACATCCCGGATGAGGGAGCCGAAGCGTATGCCGCCCAGATCCGTGCCGCGGTGACCGCGGGGCGGCGGCTGCACCTGCGGTATTACGTGCCGAGCCGGGACGAGACGACCGAGCGTGACGTCGACCCGATGCGGCTGCACCTCGTGGAGGGTCGGCCGTACCTGGAGGGCTGGTGCCTGCGGGCCGAGGCGATGCGACTGTTCCGGCTGGACCGGGTGCTCAGCCTTGAAGTCCTTGACGTGCCGTCCTCGCCGCCGGAGCAGGCGCAGCCTGTGGACGTAGACCAGGGCCTGTTCCGGCCGTCGCCTGATGACGTGCCCGTGGTGCTCGAGCTGTCGGTGGCTGGACGCTGGGTCGCGGAGTACTACCCGTGCGAGTCGGTGTCCGACTTGGAGGACGGCCGGCTCCGGGTGGTGCTGCGCACTCCGGCTACCGGCTGGGTGCGGCGGCTGGCCCTGCGGCTCGGCGAGGACGGCCGGGTCATCTCGCCGCCTTCGCTGGTCGCGGAGGTTCGCGAGGGCGCTACGGCCGCCCTGGCGAATTACGTCGTTTTAGGCCATCCGATGCCCGCCCCGCTCCGAACAACCAAGTGAGTCGGCAGAGGGCCGAAAGCAGCCGGATGGTTATACGCCGTCCGCCTGCGGAAACGGTCTCCTCGCGATGCCACCGTGTAGACTCTGGCCGAGAAGACGTCTCCCCTGCTGATAGAGGACGGACATGATTGGTGACCTGTTCGACAGCCCCTGGAAGGTGCTGATCGTCGCCGTTGTGCTGATCGTGCTGT
>Ga0302325_10010942_pt1 | contig 19587 bp, 20 predicted proteins | sample Palsa_T0_2_FD_201948 | JGI IMG/M metagenome (GOLD analysis project Ga0302325, IMG submission 201948) | Peat permafrost microbial communities from Stordalen Mire near Abisko, Sweden - Palsa_T0_2 | ecosystem: Environmental > Terrestrial > Soil > Palsa > Peat permafrost | place: Sweden: Abisko...
CATCGCGCGCCGCCGCGCGGGCGTTGTGCGCGAACACTATGAGGCCATCGGTGGGCAGTCTCCCATCCGCCTGCTGACCGAACGCCAGGCCAAAAGGCTGGAAGCCGCATTGGCGCCCGAATTCGACGCGCGCTGTTTCGTGGCCATGCGTTATTGGAATCCGCTCACGCAGGAGGCCGCCGCCGCGGTCCGCGACGCTTCGCTCGATGAACTGGTGCTCCTGCCGCTCTATCCGCAATACTCCTTTGCCACCACCGGCAGCAGCCTCAAGGAATGGGATCGCCTGTACCAACCCAGGGAGGGAGCTCCGCAAACCCGCGTGGTGCAAAACTTTCACACCCATCCGCTGTATGTGCAAGCCATGGCCGAAAGAATTGCCACCAGCCTTGCGCATTTTGACGATCCACAGGGAGTCCATCTTGTTTTCAGCGCGCACGGATTGCCGCTGAGCCTGATCGAGGCCGGCGATCCCTATCAAAAGCACGTGGAGGAGACGGTGAGCGCGGTGCTGGCGAAAGGCCAATGGCGCAATCCGCACACGCTCTGCTACCAGAGCCGCGTGGGCCGGCGCGAATGGCTGGGGCCTTCGCTGACCGCCACCATCGACGCCCTGGCTCGCTCCGGAGAGAAGCACCTGCTGGTGATTCCGGTCTCTTTTGTGACCGAACATATTGAAACCTTGCACGAGATCAACATCGAGGCGCGCGAAGAGGCGCGCAAGGCCGGCATCGAGCAGTTTGAAATGATTGCTGCCGTGGGAGACTCTCCGAGATTTATCGCCGCGCTCGCGGATCTGGTACGTTCCGCGGTGGGTTGCCGGGAGGAGAAGGTCGTCACTTAACCAATCGCAGTGCATGGAATCGTCCCTTGACAGCGATGCGCTCGCAGCATATAAAAGAATGTTTGATATCCTAATTTTTATTATTTATTTCATTCTTTATCGGGGTCGCGCAAGTCATAAATGGCAGATAATGGTGAAGTAAGCCCTACAACCACTACTACAGCAACCGCCAAGCCCGCCGTCGCCACTCCGCCGGCGGCGAAACCTGCGGCCAAGGCGCCCGGCAGCGACGCGCCTCCGCCCGATTTGATGCGGCGTCGTTTGATTTGGGCCGCCCTGGGCGGCTATTTAGGCGTGAATTTCCTGATGTTCCTGCGGTTTTTCTTCCCCCGCGCATTGTATGAACCCAATACCGTTTTCAGCATCGGGTATCCGGCTGACTTTGCCCTGGGGATCGACCTGCGCTTCCAGATTACTAACCGCATCTGGGTCATCCGCGAGCCGGACCGCATCTTTGTTATCTTTGCCCGCTGCACGCATCTGGGTTGCACGCCGGAGTGGAAACCCAGCGAAAACAAGTTCAAGTGTCCGTGCCACGGCAGCGGCTATGACGCCGAGGGAATTAATTTCGAGGGGCCGGCGCCGCGGCCGATGGATCGCGCGCACATTGAAAAAGACGCCACCGGCAAGCTCATTGTGGATACCAGCAGGTTGTACGTCGACGATCCCAACGCCGGGGTCAACAACTTTAATCAGCCGGGCGCATTCTTGAGCGTTTAAGCGCGGGACGATACGCGGGCCTGAAGTCAGGGAATCTTGGGGGGAAGGGCATGGCGGAAGAAAACGGAGGCAAACGCACGGGCTTGGTTGATCGGGTCCGTGAAGATGCCGAAGATATCAAGAAGCTGGTCAAGGAAAAGGGCAAAGAGGAAATTGATTCCCTCAAGGACCCCGACAAGACCCAGCTGTATCGTTCCATCTTCCGCGTAAAGCACGACGATACTCCTCGCAGCCGTTCCTTGGGAGTATTGAGCAATGTCTTTCTCCACCTGCACCCCGCCAAGGTTAACCGCGACGCAACCAAGTACAACTTTACGTGGGGCATGGGAGGCATCACTTTTTATTTGTTCATGGTGCTCACCTTTACCGGCGTCCTGCTGATGTTCTATTACCATCCCACCAAGGTGCAGGCCTTCCGCGACATTTTGTATCTCGAAAATGACGTTCCCTTCGGCAAACTGCTGCGCAACATGCACCGCTGGGCCGCGCACTTGATGATCATCGCCGTCTGGCTGCATATGTTCCGCGTGTTCCTGACCGGATCCTACAAGAAGCCCCGCGAATTCAATTGGTGCATCGGCGTGTTGCTGATGGTGCTGACCCTGCTGCTGTCGTTCACCGGCTACTTGCTGCCCGACGATCAGCTGGGCTTCTGGGCCGTAACCGTGGGAACCAACATGGCGCGCGCCACGCCCGGATTGGGGAATGAGGGACCGTTTGGATCGCTGCTGGGCATGACCCCGTATAACGACGTGCGCTTTGCCTTGCTCGGCGGCTCGATCGTGGATGCCAACGCCCTCCTGCGCGCTTACATCTGGCATTGCATCGCCATCCCGCTGATCGCCTCGATCTTCATGGGCGTGCATTTCTGGCGCGTGCGCAAGGATGGCGGAATTTCCGGCCCCGCGCCGGTGATGTTGGAATCCGAAATCAAGGAAGAAAAGGGCCCGCGCCCGGTAATCATGCGTCCTAGCGGCATGGTGTAGGGAGAAACAAAGAAATGGGCAATTGGCATCAGCTGTGGGAAATAGCGGCGGCTCCGGACAATGTCCCGAGTGTCGGACTGTTGTTCCTGATCCCGTTCTATGTCTGGTACGCCTTCCGGCAGGCCCTGGCCAACGACAAGCTCATTTCCAGTCTGGAGAGCGATCCTGCCGCGGCCAAGTCCGCGCATCGCAAGACGCAGCCCTGGTTTCCCAAGTGGGACCGCGAGGTGCACACCTGGCCCTACCTGATGCGCGTCGAGTTTCTGGCCGCCGTTTTGGTCACCGTACTTTTGATGGTCTGGTCGCTTACGCTGAACGCGCCGCTGGAAGAGCCTTCCAACCCCAACGTCACCATGAATCCGGCCAAGGCCCCCTGGTACTTCCTGGGCCTGCAGGAGATGCTGGTTTATTTCGATCCCTGGATGGCCGGCGTGGTGTTCCCCACGGTGATCATTATCGGCCTGATGGCCATACCCTATATCGACGCCAATCCCCTGGGAAACGGTTATTACACCTATAAGCAGCGCAAGTTTGCCCTCTGGACGTTCAGTTTCGGCTTTCTTGGATTGTGGGTGTTGATGATTATCATCGGAACGTTCATCCGCGGCCCTGGGTGGATGTGGTTCTGGCCCACGGAAACCTGGGACGCCGAGCGTGTCGAATATGCGGTGAATCGTAACCTGGATCAGATTTTCCATGTGGATGGTTCCTGGCTGGCGCATGTAATGCCCGCTTCCAACCAGGCCTTTGCGCCCATTCTTGCGCGTATCATTTTCGGGTTTTTCCCGATCGCCATCTACTTTATCCTGGCGGCGTATTTCGTCTACCGCCTAATGAACGGCACCGATTTTGCGCGCAAGATCTTCCGCCGCATGACCCTTTTGCAGATTGTCACCACCGAATTACTGATGGTCCTGATGCTGGCCCTGCCGGTAAAAATCATTGCCCGGCTGGTTTTTCGCATTAAATATATCTGGGTAACGCCCTGGTTCAGCATTTGAGAATGAATCACGGATTGAAGGCGCTATCGATTTCCAAGGAGGAACGGGGTGGCTGACATCCCGCAGCAAGAAGATCCCATCACCAGTAGGCCCATGAGCCCGGTGATCCTGATTTCCATTTTCCTGTTGCTGCTGACGGTAGCCTGGTCGCTGTATGCCGAGTTTTTCGGTTTGCGGCCATGGCGCTCCTATCAGGAGCGTTTTCGCCAGGTTTATTCCCTTTACCTGCAAAAACAAGTGGCCTCCCGCAGGCAGGCGGAACAGGGTCTGCAGAGCACTCCCGACTACCGCAATCTGAAGGCTGCCGTGGATGCCGCCGTCACCGCCGCGGCTCCCACGGATCGCGACATTCAGACCAAGGTGGACCTCATCGATCGCCAGCGCGCCGCCATGACGCCCGCCTTTCAGGACGGGCGCGGCAAAGTGGGCGCGCTCACCTACCAGTTGGAACAGATTTCCATGAGCGACAAGAGTGCGCGGGACGCCAAGCAAAAGGAGTTGGACGACGCCAACGCCAGCACTTATGACGTGAACTGGCCCACCGAAAATGGCATGACGTCCCGGAAGTTTACCCCGCCGGATTTGAACGCGACCTTTACGGATCTGATGGCGCGCCGCGCGGCGCTGGTGGCCCAGCGCGGAATGAACGATCAGTCTGCCAAGGACGCGCAGGCCGCCCTCGACGAATTCGTCAAGGAAAAACTGCCCGGTCTGGGTGCCGCCGACTTGGCCGGATTGCAGCAGAGCGTTTCCAATCTCGATGTGCACTTGCGGCAGATCAACGTCAACCCGCCGGGCACGCAGGTCAACTATCTTGGCGGCGTGGGCTTGGTGGACCGCTGTCAATCGTGCCACGTCGCCACCGACCCGCTGGTGGTTCCCACGGTCATGACGCTCACCAAAGCCGACCTTGGACTGGGTAACAGCAACGACGCTCCTTTCAGCAGCCATCCCGATCCCGACTTGTTGAAATTTCACCCCTCCGAAAAATTCGGCTGCTCGCCCTGCCACGGCGGCAATGGCCGCGCGTTGGACACCGTGGAGCGGGGCCACGGCCGCTATGAGCACTGGCTCTGGCCGCTTTATTATCCGGAAAATTACAATGCCGGATGCCAGCAATGCCACGCCTCCGACGCCATCACCGAGCACGCCCCGGTGCTCAATCGCGCCAAGCAGCTTTATCGCGAACGCGGCTGCATCGGCTGCCACAAGTTCCAGGGATTCGACAATCAGGACGACCAGTTGATCGCCGTGCGGCAGCAGATCCTGCAGTTGACCAATGACAAGCAGGCCGATCAACTGGAGATTCCGCGCCTGAACCAGATGGGTGACAGCGCTGCCACCAACGCCCTCGCGCAGAACCTGTATGCCCAGGCCACCAACGTGACCGTCACCGTCAGCAACATCGACTCCAACCTCGAGCAGCTCGAGCAGCGCACCCACGACCTCCAGCAGGAGATCAAGAAGGTCGGTCCGGACTTGAAGGAAGTCCGCATGAAGCTGCATAAGGAATGGATCCCCTACTGGCTGGCGAATACGCATGTCTTCCGCCCCACCACCAAGATGCCGCAATTCCGCCTGCAGCCCGACGAAGTGCAGGCCATCTCCGCGTTTATCTGGCAATCGGGCTTGACGGGCCCTCCTCTGGAGAAGCAGATGCCCGGCAACGCCGCCCATGGCAAGGACCTGCTGGAAACCCGCGGCTGTCTGGCCTGCCACTCCATCGGCGAGGGCTCCGACATGATTGGCGGCACCTTTGCCGCCAACCTCAGCCGCGTCGGCGAGAAAGATAACTACGACTACCTGGTTCGCTGGGTCCACGACCCGCGCCAGCGCACGCGTCCCTACTCGCCGTTTGAGAAGCGCGACCTGGGGCCGGAGGATTACGCCAAGCATAATCTTCCCTTCGTCTTCGACCTCGATCATTCCCGTTCGCCCGATGACGGCCACGAATTGGTGGTGCAACAGCCCACCGTCATGCCCAGCTTGCGTCTAAGTGATGAGGATGCCCGCGACGTGGCCAGCTACCTGATCACCCTCAAGCATGCCGATATGCAATATCCCGCGGCCGACTTCATGGACGACCCCAAGCTCAAGGCCAAGGGCAAGGCCCTGGTGCAGTTCTACGGCTGCGCCGGTTGCCATGAGATCGCCACGCTTGAAGATGAAGGCCGCGTCGGCACCGAGCTAACCAACGAGGGCAGCAAACCCATCGAGCGCCTGGATTTCGCTCTGTTTACCGAGCAAGCCAAGCGCGGCGTCGAACCCGACGGAAAAGCTTCGCCGCGTGGCTCCTGGTACGACCTGAAGGGCTTTTTTGAGCACAAACTCGCTAACCCCGCCGTGTACGATATCGGCAAATACAAGCCCAACCCGCTCGACCGCCTGCGCATGCCCAAGCCCAACGTGAACGGTGCGGAGATCGACGATCTGGTGACCATGCTGCTCGGCAGCACGGATCCTTCGCTCCCGCCCGACTACATGTACAAGCCCTCTGATGAGCGCGCTTCCGTCCAGCAGGGTTGGTGGATCGTCACCAAGTACAACTGCATGGGCTGCCATCAGATTGAAGTCGGTCAACGCTCGATACTGATGGATCTCCCCATGTATCAGGGTGAGAACAAGATCGGTTTGCCTCCCATGCTCACCAGCGAGGGCGCGCGCGTCAATCCCGAATGGCTCAAGGGCTTTTTGGCCAATCCCGCTCTCAGTACCACGGACACCAATCGCGATGGCGTCCGCAGCTATTTGCAAGTGCGCATGCCCACCTTCTTCTTCTCCGACGACGAAATTCGCTCGCTGGTCTTGTTCTTCGGAGCGGTTTCCCATCAGTCGCAGCCCTTTATCCCCGAGAAGCTCACGCCTTTGCTTCCGGCCGAGCAGACCATGGCGCGCGACCTCTTCACCAGCACCGCCGCGCCGTGCCTGAAATGTCACGCCACGGGGGATGCTAACCACGATAAGAACGCCACCGCGCCCAATTTCCTTCTGGCCAAGGACCGCCTGCGTTCGCCCTGGACGGGTCGCTGGATCACCAATCCCCAGTTGATCAGTCCCGGCACGGCCATGCCCTCGGGTTTGTTTAAGCGCGATGGCGATCGTTGGGTATTCGCTGGGCCTATTCCCGCAAGCATGCGAGACTATCAGGGTGACCACGCCGATCTGCTGGTTCGCTACATGTTCCAGCTCACTCCCGAGGAGCAGCGCTTGCTTCTGGGAAAGACTCCATCAACCGCGGCGGCGCTCCATTAGACTTGCAAAAAATATCCGGCGGGTGAGCCCCGCTGAGAATCTGTTGCTCGTGTTCTGAGTTCATAGGAGGAAGTGATCTGTGATGAAAGGTAAATCGCTGTTCGGAATGGCCGCTGCTGTCGCTCTGGCGACGGCTATGATCAGTTGTGGTGGTGGCAGCAATACAAGCTCGGAAGCGCCTGCGGCCACCCCGGCCGCCTCTGCGGGCAAGCCCGTGGACGCGAGTACGGCAGGTTCCGTAAAGGGAACCATCAAGCTCGATGGCACAGCGCCAAAAATGAAGGTAATTAACATGGCCGCGGAACCCGTTTGCGCGAAAGTACACGCCGGAGATCCGGCGATGACCCAGGATGTCGTCACGGGCTCCGGCGGTTCGCTGGCCAACGTGATCGTCTATCTCCAGGGCGACTTCAGCGCGTACTCTTTCCCTCCGGCCACCACGCCGGTAACCATCGATCAAAAGGGATGCCAGTACAATCCCCACGTCCTGGCCCTGATGATTGGCCAGCCGCTCGAAGTCACCAACTCGGATATGACCACCCACAACATCCATCCGGTGCCCAAGGACAATCGCGAGTGGAACGAATCCCAGCCTCCGGGGTCCGCGCCGATTATGCAGAGCTTCGCGCGCGAGGAAGTTGCCATCCCCGTAAAGTGCAACGTGCATCCCTGGATGAAGGGTTACATCGGGGTTATGGCCAGCCCGTATTTTCAGGTTACCGGCAAGGACGGTTCTTTCGACCTGACCAACGTGCCTCCCGGAACCTATATGCTCACGGCTTGGCAGGAACTGTACGGCACCACGAATATGATGGTCACGGTGGGGCCGAAGGAAGACAAATCCGTCGACCTGACGTTCAAAGCCACCGCCGGAGCCGATTAATCGGGTAGCGAATCATTCCTGAACTGCCGGGAACGGGCTCTCATAGGCCCGGTTCCCGGCAACAACCAGATGGAAGCTCGATCCGATCGCCGGGTGCATACCTTCGCCGTATTTACGGCGTGCTGCACATTCCTCCTCCTGATCGCCGGTGCTTTGGTCACTTCCAACGACGCCGGTCTTTCCGTTCCTGACTGGCCGCTCTCTTACGGTTCTCTCATGCCCCCGATGGTCGGTGGCATCTTCTACGAGCACGGCCATCGCATGATTGCGGCCTTTGTCGGCTTCCTTAGCATCATTCTTGCCGTGTCTCTGTGGCGCACCGAACCGCGCAGGTGGCTGCGCTGGCTGGGTGTCGCAGCCCTGGGCGCGGTGATCGCTCAGGGAATCCTCGGGGGCATTACCGTTCTATTCTTCCTGCCCGCTTCGATTTCCGCGGCGCATGCCACGCTGGCGCAGATCTTTTTCTGCACCGTCGTCGCCATTGCGCTTTTCACCAGCGCCTGGTGGCAGCGCGCGCGCCCGCTCGCCGTGGACGGCCAGGGCACTGCCATTCACTCCCTGGGCATCGCCACGGCCGCGGCCACGCTGGTGCAGATCATCCTCGGCGCGGCATTTCGCCACAAAGGCTTTGGCATCGATCCGCACCTGGCGGGAGCCGTGGTGGTTACCGGCCTGCTCTTCTGGTTCAGCGCCACGCTGCGCCTGCGTTTTCCCGACGTTCCCGCGCTACGGAATTCCGCGCGCGTCCTGCACGCGTTCATTGGCATCCAACTGCTGCTGGGCGCTGCGGCTTATTGGTCGCGTCTCTATAGCCGCCAGTTCCCGCAGCCCATCCCGGTTATGGTGACGCTTACGGTCATGCACACGGTTTTCGGTGCCGTCCTGCTGGCCACCGTTGTCGTGGTCACCCTGCTTTGCTACTGTCTGGTTCGACCGCTGCCCTCTGAATCTCGCGTCGCGGTGGGAGCCCGGGAAGCATGAAAAATCCATGAGCACCGCGCCAACAGCAGCCGCCTCGCCCAGAGTCCTGACACGCCCCTGGGCCTACGTCGCGCTCACCAAGCCCGATGTGTCCTTTCTGGTGGTCATGACCACTGCCGCCGGCTATGCCCTGGGCACGGTCGGCCCGATGGATTGGCAGGGAATGGCCTCCGCGGTCATCGGCACCACGATGATCGCCGCCGGAACCTCCGCGCTGAACCAATATATTGAGCGCGATTCCGACGCGCGCATGCGCCGCACCGCCTCCCGGCCGTTGCCCAGCGGCGTTCTGGCGCCTTCCGCGGCGCTCTGGTTTGGCGTTGCGCTCACTGTGGCGGGGGCCTTGGCCCTCCTGCTGACCACCAACACGCTGGCCGCGCTGCTGGCCGTTGCCGCATGCATCGCTTATCTGGGGGCCTACACGCCTCTGAAATCGCGCACCACGCTGGCGACGCTTGTGGGTGCCTTTCCCGGCGCGCTGCCTCCCTTGATCGGTTGGGCCGCCGCCCGCAACTCGCTGGGCCCCGGCGCGTGGGTGCTCTTTGCCATCCTGTTCCTGTGGCAGTTCCCGCACTTCCACGCCATTTCCTGGATGTACCGCGAAGACTACGCGCGCGCCGGCATCCGCATGCTGCCGGTGGTGGACCCGCTGGGGCAGAGGACTTTCGGGCAAATCCTTTTCTGCGCCGCGGCGTTGATTCCCGTCAGCCTGCTGGCTTCCGTAACCGGCCTGGCTGGCGTGCGCTATTTTTTCCTGGCTGTGGTTTTGGGCCTGATGCTGGTCGAGGTGTGCCTGTGGGCCGCCGCGCAAAAGACCAACGTGCGCGCCAAATGGCTCATGCACGCCACGGTCATTCATCTGCCGCTGCTTCTGGGCTTAATGTTGATCGATCGATTTTCGCGATAGGAGAAAGCCAGTTCAAGGAGAGCGGGCGAATCGAACCATGACCAAGCAAATGGAGGGTTTGGAACTGGTTGCTATGTGCGCGGTCGTAATTCTGCTGGCGGCGGCCGGCTTGGCGGCGGCTTTTCTGACCGGCTTGGTGACCAGCGTGGACGGTCTGTTGCTGCTGATGATTTGCCTGATGATGGGCGGATTATTCACTTTGATGTTGCTTCTTACGGCCCGGGATGAAGGATGGCTGCCCGGTTCCGGTAAGAAGGAGAAAAGCTCCGCGGTATCCGCAAAAACTCCAGCAGGGAAGTAGCCGTCCCCTGCCGTTTCCGGTTCGGACTTTGCTCCAACTCTTAACGCGATACCCAGCGCCTTCAGCACGTTACTCATATAAGGCCCGCCTGCTCGCGGCCTTCGCGTGATTCGCTTCTTGCTGTACCATGTCTGTGCAGGCCCCTGCTCGTGACCCAAGATTCCGCTTCCGCCTCGTCCCAAGCTCACTCCAGCCGAACCGCCAAATCCGGCGTCAAGCGCCATTGGCTTCTGGCCGTGCTGGTTCTGACCTTCCTGTTCATCCTGATGCCGTTCCTTTTCTGGCAGGCCACGTGGTTTGGCAAGCCGCTCACCGACGATCAGTTGCAAAGGTCTTTGACCGATTCCCAGAATCCCCGCGAGGTCCAGCACGCCCTCTCGCAGATTGCCGACCGTATCCTGGCCTCGGACCCGGCCATGCGCGCTTCCGCGGTGCGCTTCTATCCCGATGTCGTCGGCATCGCCAAAACCGGGGACGACGATCTCCGGCTCACCGCCGCCTGGGTCATGGGGCAGGACAACGCCGTTCCGGAGTTTGCCGCGGAGTTGCGCCTGCTCCTGGGAGACCCTAATCCGATGGTGCGGCGGAACGCCGCGCTGGCTTTAATCCGCTTCGGCGATATGTCCGGCCGCGACGAGATTCGCTCCATCTTTGAGCCTTATCCCGTGACCGCGCCGCAAGCTGGAAATGTGGATGAGCGCCTCAAGCCCGGCGACGCCGTAAATCCCGGCACCTTGCTGGGCCGCATGAAGTCCGATGGCCGTTATATTGAGGTCCGCTCGCAGGTTCCCGGCACCGTCAAGCGCTGGCTGGTCCCCAATGGCCAACTGGTTGCCGCTCAGCAGCCGGTCTTGCTGGTGGATCCCAGCGCGGATGAGGTCTGGGAAGCCCTTCGCGGGCTTTACGTGATTGGAGAGCCGCGGGATCTGCCCGCCTTACAGCGCCTGGCCGGCGATCAAACCGAGCCCGACAACCTCCGCGAACAGGCCAAGCGTACCATCGCTGCCATTCGTCAGCGCACTCCCGCCGAATCCAGCCCGGCACCGGACAAACCTCCGGCCAAGCCATAGCTAGAGCAACCACGGGTGCGGGCTATTTTTGCAGCCCTCCTATTTGGCGGGCGCGGGCTCTACTAGCAGCCCGCATAGAGCGGCGAGAAGTCTCTCTTGTCCGTTCACAGCAGTCCCGATTTACTTGCAACAATAGGCATCGCCATACCCCTGCGGCAGCGTCATTCCAGGTCAGGCGCGGGCTGTACTTACAGCCCGGCTATTTCTAGATTCAACAGGGGAAGAAAATTCAGAAGGGAAGTGCGCCGCTGCGCGCCTCGAAATCGGCAACCGGCACCATGTCGATGGCGTCCCATGGACACCCTTCCAGGAAGGCGCCGTCCGGCCCTTTGCTGGTGCACAGCTTGCAGCCGATGCACAGCAGCGGGTCCACGATAATGCGGCCAAACGGGGGATGATCGGAATCCGTGCTCCAATACATGCACTGGTCCACCGGACAATAATCCACGCACGCCGGCGAGCCTGAGCAGCCCGTGCAATTCTCATTGATCACCGCCAGAATGTGCGGCTTGCGCTTGCGCTTGTTGGTCTGGCCCTCCGACATCGGAGCCTGCTTTACCACTTGCCCGGCGGTATATTCCTCAATGCTCGGTGCTGTATAGGCCACGTCGTATTCCTTTCACAATCCGCGCTTGTATTTTTGCCGACCGCTGCGGATATGTCAATTCTCGATTGTTTCTGACGTATGCTTGACTCAGCATGCTAAAATACCCTGAGGAGATTCTCTGAACGGCTCGCTCCAAAGCGAGCCGTTTTTCTTTTTGGCGGCTGATAGCCGGGCGGCCGGCTCCTTTGCGAACGGATGACTCTCACTCTTTTCTCTTCTAGCAAGGGCGTCTATATTTCTCAATGAGTTACAGCCTCTTTGGACATCCCTGTTGGCGCAACAATCTATTTTTCAATGGATTACGGCCTCTTGAGCAAAAACACCGGGGGTGGGGGTAGTACTCACGGAACTCATTTACTATCAGAGACTTGGTCGAAACCGGCTATTTCTTATCCAGCGCGGCAATAACCGCGTCGGTAAATTCTGACGTCGAAGCCTTTCCGCCCACATCCCGCGTCAGGTAGCGCCCTTCGCGGTAAACCCGGCGCAACGCATCGTCAATTCTTTGCGAGGCTTCTCGTTCGTTCAAATGCCGCAGCATCATCAGGCTGCTCAGTAGCAACGCCGTGGGGTTGGCGATTCCTTTTCCGGCGATGTCCGGAGCTGTGCCATGTACCGCTTCAAAAAGCGCCGCGTCCGCCCCCAGATTTCCGCTGGGGACCATGCCCAGGCCGCCCACCAGCCCCGCCGCCAGATCGCTAACCACGTCGCCATACAGGTTGGGCAGCAGCAGAACGTCGAACTGCGAAGGGTTCAGCACCATTTGCATGCAGGTGTTGTCCACGATCATCTCGTGGTATTCGATGTCCGCGTATTCCGCCGCCACGCGACGGGCCGAGGAAAGAAAAAGCCCGTCGGACAGTTTCATGATGTTGGCTTTGTGGATGGCGTGAATTCGCTTGCGTCCGCGCCGCCGCGCGTAGGAAAAGGCAAACCGCGCGATATCCGTGGAGGCTTTCTCGGTAATGATCTTCAGACTTTCGACCACCCCTGGAATTACCGTGTGTTCCAGCCCGGCGTAAAGATCTTCCGTGTTTTCACGCACGATGATCAGGTCGACGCCGGTCCATCGGGAATCCACGCCCTCCATATTTCTCACCGGGCGCAGATTGGCATAAAGATTGAGCGTTTTTCTCAGAGCCACATTGATGCTGGGAGGTCCTTCGACCACGCCGGTGGCCATGGGGCCCTTGAGAGCCGTGCGATTGCGCTGCACCGAGGAGATCACTTCCGCAAAAGGGAATTCACCAGGTTGACCTCCCGGATCGTCACTCGGCGCCAAAGGACGCGAAAGAACTTCCCAGTCGATTTCGACTCCCGAAGCTTGGATGATCCGTCGAACGGCATCCGAAACCTCGGGCCCGATGCCGTCGCCCGGTAAGAGTGTGACTGTATGGCGCATGAAGGTTGGCATATTGTACGAAAGGCGGCCGCCGTTGTCGAAGCCTGCCTTCCCGGCGTTTTCCTGTGCCCAATTTGGCAATTCCGAGCCCAGCTCCCGGTTGTTTCCGGCATTGCAAAGCACGGCAGGGAATTGACGAATCTGCTATACTTAGCTTTGTACGAACCGTTGCCGGCTCAGCCGGACGGACACCAGCTTTGGAAGAGGGACCCGAATGATTCAACTGACTGAAACTGCTGCAATCAAGGTCAAGGAGATCATGACCCAGCAGGATCCGGCTCCCACGGCATTGCGCGTGGCCGTGGTCGGCGGGGGATGCTCTGGCTTCAGCTACCACATGGCTTTCGACAATCAGGAGAATCCTTCCGATAACATTTACGACTTCGCCGGGGTAAAGGTGTTGGTCGACCAGATGAGCGAGATGTATCTGGATGGCGTTCAGATCGACTACATCGAATCCTTGGAAGGCGCTGGGTTTAAGTTCAACAATCCCAACGTCAAGAGCACTTGCGGCTGCGGCAGCTCCTTTAGCGTATAAGCGCGCCGTTTCCGAGTTTCATGGTCTCTTGCGGGCTCCTTGAGAAAATACTCGAGGGGCCCGTTTGTTTTACATGCCGCGGGCCGCGAGCGATGGGAACGCCGCATTGCAAAATCCCGTTTGCTCCCCGTATGCTAGTCTCTGCTCATGAAAATCGCCCTCGCCCAATTTGACCCTACGGTGGGAGATTTTGCGGGCAATGCCGCTTGCATTCTGGAGTTGGCCTGCCAGGCCAAGCAGCGCGGCGCCGACTTGGCGGTTTTCTCGGAACTTTGCCTTTGCGGCTATCTTCCTCTGGACCTGTTGGAACGGCCCGGGTTTCTCGACCGCAATCGCAGCGAACTCGCGGCTCTCGCGGAGAAGACTCCGCTGCCCATCCTCGTCGGCTATGCCGGCTCTCCGGCCCACGGTGAGCCCGGCAAGAATGTATCGAACGCCGCGGCCTTGCTCGCGCAAGGCCACGTCCTCTTCGAGCAACATAAAATGTTGCTGCCGACTTACGACGTCTTTGACGAGTCGCGTTATTTCCAGCCTGCCAAACGCCAATATTCCTACCGCTTTGGCTCGGAAACTCTCGGGATTACCATCTGCGAGGACATCTGGAACGACAAAAATTTCTGGGCCAATCCTCTCTATGAAATCGATCCGGTCATCGACTTGGTCGGGCAAGGCTCCACGGTCATTGTCAACATTTCGGCTTCCCCCTACACCATCGACAAGAGAGCGGTGCGCTTGGAGATGCTCCGTGCTCTCGCCCGGTCCCATGGCCGTCCCGTGGTCTACGTCAACCAGGTTGGCGGCGATGATAGTTTGGTTTTTGACGGCGGCAGCATGGCCGTGATGCCCGATGGGAACATCGCCGCGCAAGCACGCTCTTTCGCCCAGGATCTCGTGCTGTTTGATACCGCTACCGGCAAAGGCGACATTCACTCCCAGCCAACCGATGAACCTTCCGTTGCGCTGGAAGCGCTCATCTGTGGCACGCGGGACTATGTGCGCAAGTGCGGTTTCCAGCGCGTGATTATCGGCCTGAGTGGCGGCATCGACTCCTCCGTTGTGGCCTGCATCGCCGCGGCAGCGCTGGGGCCTGAGAACGTCACCGGCGTGGCCATGCCGGGACCTTACTCTTCCGAGGGGAGCGTCCGTGATGCCCGCCAGCTTGCCAAAAACCTGGGCATCGAATTTCTTGTTCTGCCCATCGATGACCTGTTTGCGACCTATGGCCAGGCCTTGGGAAACGTTTTCGCCGCGTTGCCGGAAGATACCACCGAAGAGAACCTGCAGGCCAGGATTCGTGGAAACTTGTTGATGGCTCTGTCCAACAAGTTTGGCCGGCTGGTGCTGAGCACCGGAAATAAATCCGAGATGGCCGTCGGCTATTGTACGTTGTACGGCGATATGGCCGGCGGTCTGGCAGTCATATCCGACGTGCCAAAGACCATGGTGTATGAGCTGGCAAGACGCATCAACGGCGAAAGGGAACTCGTGCCCCGCGCAAGCATCGAAAAGCCTCCTTCGGCGGAGTTGCGGCCTAACCAAACGGACCAGGATTCCCTACCTCCGTATGACATATTGGATCGCATCCTTAAAGCCTATGTAGAGGAAGTACAAACCCCCGAACAGATTGCCCAGCGTTGCGGATATTCCCTTGAGTTGGTGCGGGGCATTGCTCTGAAAGTGGACCGCAACGAATACAAAAGAAAACAAGCACCTCCGGGACTGAAAATCACTTCGCGCGCCTTTGGTTTTGGTCGCCCGTTTCCTATTGCTCAGAGATTTGTTCCTTAGCATGATGCACCATCGAGATATTCGGGAATAAGATTAAAAGGAGGAGGCATTGATGAGGATTCGCGCACTTCTAGCAATGATTGCTCTGTTTGGCTCCGCCGCTTTGGCCGGCGGCCAGGCAAATGGTCCTGCGGAACCTCCCAAGGCCCCTGCCGCATCCCCATCTGATCTTTCTCCCTCGGCATCCGCGGAGATGTCCAAGCGCGTCGAGGCGTACCTGCGAAAACTCTATGCCTGGGGAGCCGATTTCCAACTGAAAATAGGCCCCATCACATCTTCTGCCGGAGGCACCTTATATACCCTCCCGGTGGAAGTGACATCCGAGGGTCGGTCCGATTCTGCTCTCGTCTATGTCACCAAGGACGGCAAATACATGATTCGGGGAGATATCCAGGATCTTAACTCTGATCCGCTGGACGCCATGAGAAAGCAGTTGGACCTACACGGCTACGCCTCAAAGGGCCCGGAGAATGCGAAGGTTGTCCTGGTGGAGTTTGGAGACTTTGAATGCCCGAGCTGTCGTGAGCTGGACACGCTTCTGCGTTCGTTGTTGCCCCAATATCCCCAGGTCCGGCTGGTGTTCAAGGATTTCCCGCTTGAACAGGTCCATCCCTGGGCAATGACGGCGGCCATTGCCGGCCATTGTGTCCTGCAGAAGAGTCAGGAAGCATTCTGGAAGTTTCACGACAAAGTTTACGACAGCCAGGACCTCATATCACCAGAAAACGCCTATGACAAATTAACAGATATCGCCACCGATGCCGGAGCAGATCCCGCCGCCTTAAAGGCCTGCATGGCCGATCCAAACTCCAAAGATCAAGTCCAGAAGAGCCTAGACGAAGGGCGAAGCCTTCAAGTGAATAGCACCCCAACAACATTCGTCGACGGCCGCAGCGTCGTCGGCCCCGATGAAAACACACTCCACCAATTCATCGATTACGACCTAGGTCAACAATCAAAATGAAACATAATATACCTTATCGGACACATAATGTCAATGGCGATTTGTGGCGTTAGGCAATACTGACGCGCATCGGCGTGTTGTTTTAGTTTGCGCGGGCAGGGGCGAAGGCGGCGTCGACTATGGGGTTGCCGGTGGGTTTGATCGCGGCGTTGAAGGCGGCTTTTATGGCCTTGGACTTCAGCTTGTTGCTGATCGACTTTAGATCGGTCGGCGTAAGTCTGTTTCGCATTGCCGGGGGCTGACCAGGGGTTACGGAAGCGGGGATTAGCGCCTGGATTTCCTGAGCGGTGGCGATGAGGGCCTGCACCGAGTTGACTATCGTGGTTTGCGTGGCTTGGTCTTTGATACCGTTTGCCTGCAGGAGGGCGTCGTTGAGATTGCTTGAGACCGAGGCCTCCAGGGAATCGAGTTTTCCTAGCGTGGTTTGATCGGGCGACCCGCTTACGGCCATGAGCGCGACATCCATCGCGCTTAGATCGGCGCTGGCCAGAGTCAATTTGCCGTTGATTGCGTTCACCTGCGCCGTGGTCAGCGTCTTGCCCGCGAGTGAAGCGATGCTTCCCACCAAGGGAGAGATCAGGGGTCCGACGGTCTCGACGCCCTGCAAAACAATTTCGATCCATTTCTCAACCGCTGCGGTGTTGCAGGTGAATGCCTGAGTTGCCAGACACATCGCCAGCAGCATTACGACCAGACCAATTCTGTTTTTTTTAGCGTTCATCTCGTTTTACCTCTTTGGATTTGGACTTGCGCTGTCTATTCCCGTTCGCTGAGCCGCCACTGTGAATCGGGCATCATCCGGCGATGGCGGCGGGATCCCGGGACGATTGCCTTGCCGCCCAACACCATTTCATTTCTTCGTGAGGTTGCTTTCTGCGCCGTCACCTGCTTCCAGCCTTCACCGCTGCTGGCGATGAGGCTGAGGGTGTAGCCTCCCGGGAGTAACTGGAGCGGTTCGGCGACGTGCTCGGTCATGTCATAGGCGAACTTTTTGGGGGCATTGATCTGGAAATAGGCCGGTGCGACGAAATCCGAAATGAGCACGGACGCTTTGCCGTCGTGGAGGTCGACGAGGTACGCGTATTGGTCATCTTCGACGGCATCGGAAACCTCTAGCGGCCGGAATTCCGTGGTGCCGTCGCGGTGATCGATCTCGACCACGGTATTGATCCACGGGTCGCCCAACTGCTCCCAAAGCTCATGACTCGCAGTGACGGTCCATTGGCTGCCATCGGCAATGTCGGTTTTGGCGAAGGCATAGCCGATGGGGAAACCTTTGGCGGTGAGCTCGTGATAACCCAGGGCGCCCAATTGATCGGAATCGTCCGCGATCACCAACTGCCAGGCATTGCCGGGAATCTTGCTGCCCTTCGCGTAAAAGATGATGGTGGGACTTGCGATGTTCCAGATGGGGCAGAAATCACGCGCCGCGGACACCTGGCAGGCGGCGGCGAACCGTTGGACGTCCGGATCGGTGACGATGGTGGAGATGTTTGTAATTGCGATGGTTGTCATGGCGGTGACGAGTTCAGACCTTTTAGTTAGGCGCGCTGTAAGCGCAGCTCCGGGCCCGGTGGCATTCTCACTTGTTGTTCCCCGGCGGCGGGGCGGTGGTGGAGATAACGTCCGCAGGCCTAAGGAAGCTGTGGATTCCCGCGGCCGCCAGCGCCGTGCCAATCGCGGAGATGAAAAACTGAGGATCGATCGACGGCGATGCCGCATAACTTAACGCCAGTGAAAGGATGAAGTTGAGGGCGACGGCATACCATCCACCGAGGGCGGGAACGAATTTCTTCAGGCCTTGCAAGGCGGCGGCGATCACGCCGGCGACAATTCCGATCTTGGTTAGCAGATCGACCATGGGCGTTATGGGGGCGGTAGTGGCAGCGCCCGCCTGGGCCCGCACTGGCATGGTTAGAGCCACACAAAACAAACAGAGCAAAGCGAAGACGAGATATAGCGCGCGATATTTACGCATGTTTTTTCCTTGGTGGAATGGAACTGTGGGAAACGGAGCGGTTCCCTTCCCGTTATTTCAGGGGCAAGTTACGACGGCTAATCGAGAACCATGTCGAGGGCTTCGGCTGCGGCCCGTCCGGTAAGGTAAAGAGACTCTGGCGAGGGCGCGCGCAGCGGGTATTCCGCACCGCGAAGGCGACCGGAGCATCCCCGGCAGACGGAACGACCGGCCTTCTCCATGGCGGCCGGAGCGGCGCACAAATTCCAGAAGTAGCACGGAGGGGGAATCAGCACCCGCGGAGATGGGGGCGCATTTTGTGCGGGTGGCGCTGCAGGTTCGCTATCATTACAAATATCGGGGCAAATATCAGGGCAAATATCAGGGCAAATATCCTGGCAAACAATCTTGGTGTTGGGTGGCTTTGGCGATTGTTTCACGTGAAACCTCCCGATACATTTGAAAATGTCCGGAGATTGAATTGCGGCTGGGCCTATTTACGCGAATGGATCCGAATTACGTTGTGGTGTAGCGCGAGGCGCGCGCCAGAACAGCGTCGGCATAATGGGGATTGGCGCCACCATTCCACAGCAGCAGGGCTCGCGTGACATTTCTTTCCGCCGCTGCCAGCTTGCCGGTGAACACGCGGCAGCCTATGTCGAGTCCCACGGCGGGCTCACATAGCGCGGCCAGCGAGACGCCGGAGAAGCCGTTTTCGCGGGCCACCTGCCCCATCACCTGCATCAGCCCCCAGGAGAAGGCGCGGGCGCGGGTCTCCGTTTCATCGGCCAGGGCGCCACGGGCAATCTGCGGTTGAATGTATCGATCGTAGAAGGCCGGCTCATAACGCAAGGTCCAGGGATTCCACGAAGACTCCTGCTCGACGATGGCGCAGACCAGTTCCGGCGGCAGCGAGTGGGCGCCGGCGCGAGCGCGCGCCAGAGCCACGAGGACCGGCGGCGGAGGAGGGCCTCCGGCGGCGATCGCCTCACCGGTCATAGGTCGTGTTTATCGGGCCGGCCCAACTCGGTGAATCGAAGCGGCGGCGGCTCATCGATTTCGACGTCGAGTTGCGCGGCAATCAGCCGCAGGGCGTGGTAGATATGAGGAAGGTGGTTGGTGCCAATGTCGCGGACAAAGGCGCGGCGCATCTCGTCGTCGAGCAGGCGGCGATGCACCCAGCGGAGGAAGACAAAAAATTGCGTCAGCAGCCCTAACGCCGCAACCAGCCAATACGGATTCATAAATGTTCTCCGCGCGATACCGTGCTTGAGTCCTGCCAAACGGCTAGAGCAAACGGCCCAGGCCACCGAGAGAGGAACCCAAGGAGTTCAGGAAGGACGAGCCGAAGCTCGGCGCTTTTGCCAGATTGGCATTGGTGTTCAAGAG
>Ga0302325_10010943_pt1 | contig 19587 bp, 16 predicted proteins | sample Palsa_T0_2_FD_201948 | JGI IMG/M metagenome (GOLD analysis project Ga0302325, IMG submission 201948) | Peat permafrost microbial communities from Stordalen Mire near Abisko, Sweden - Palsa_T0_2 | ecosystem: Environmental > Terrestrial > Soil > Palsa > Peat permafrost | place: Sweden: Abisko...
GCCGGATCGTCTCGCGCAATTCCACGCGAATCTTGGCATCGAGCGCCCCGAACGGCTCATCCAGCAGCAGCACCTGCGGCTCGTGCGCGAGTGCGCGCGCCACGGCGACACGTTGCTGCTGGCCGCCTGAGAGCTGATCGGGCATGCGTTCGGCGTAGCCCTCGAGCGCCACCAGCTGCAATAGCTCATCGCGCCGCCGCGAGCGTTCATGACGCTTGACGCCGCGCACGCGCAGCGCAAACTCGACGTTCTGCCCGACCGTCATGTGCCGGAACAGGGCATAGTTCTGGAATACGAGGCCGACGCCGCGGTCGCGGGCGCGCACGTGCGTGACGTCACGCCCATGAAAGGAGATGCGTCCGTGATCGACGTCGGTCAGCCCAGCCGCGATGCGCAGCAGTGTACTCTTGCCGCTGCCGCTGGGACCGAGCAGCACGAAGAACTCGCCGGCTTCAATCTGGAGCGAGGCGTCGTTGACGACCGGCGCGCCGTTATAGCGCTTGGTGATCTGCTCGAAGTTGACCGACATGCACACTCCTTCAGGTTCAATCCTAAGAAGCCGGCAGTGGCCGTGTCAGTATCAAGCTGGTAACAGTCCGGTTATGTGTCACGGTCTGCGACACGATGTTTTGCCTTGGGTGGCTGCATCCGCTAGGCTGCGTTTTCCAATCATTTCAAGCCTTTAACCTATGAAAGTCACGATCTTTGGCTCGGGCTACGTCGGTTTGGTCTCGGGAGCATGCCTGGCCGAAGCCGGTAACCACGTGCTCTGTGTCGACATCGACGCAGCCAAGGTCGAGCGCCTCACGCGCGGTGAGGTGCCGATCCACGAGCCGGGTCTGGAAGTGCTGATTCACCGCAATGCCGATGCCGGACGCCTCGAGTTCACGACCGACACTGTGCGCGGCGTGGAGCACGGGCTATTCCTGCTGATCGCAGTGGGCACGCCTCCGGATGAGGATGGATCGGCCGACCTGCGGCACGTGCTGAGTGTGGCGCGCGCGATTGGCGAGAATCTCTCGCGCTACACCATCGTCGTGACGAAATCGACCGTGCCCGTGGGCACCGCCGACAAGGTGCGTGTGGCCGTGCAGTCGGCGCTGAGCAAGCGCGCTGCGTCGATCGAATTCGACGTGGTTTCCAATCCCGAATTCCTTAAGGAAGGCGCCGCGATCGATGACTTCATGCGACCCGACCGCGTCGTGATCGGCACCGACAATCCGCGCACCACCGAATTGATGCGCGCGCTGTATGATCCGTTCACGCGCAATCACGATCGTCTCGTGGTCATGGATATTCGCTCCTCCGAGCTGACCAAATATGCCGCCAATGCCATGCTCGCGACCAAGATCAGTTTCATGAATGAGCTCGCGGCGGTGGCCGAGCGCGTCGGTGCCGATATCGAGAAGGTGCGCATCGGCATCGGCTCGGACCCGCGCATCGGCTATAGTTTTATCTATCCGGGTGCCGGCTACGGCGGCTCGTGTTTTCCCAAGGACGTCAAGGCGCTGATCCGCTCGGCGCGCGATGTCGGACACGACGCCGAGCTGTTGCGTTCGGTCGAGAGCGTCAACGAGCGCCAGAAGAGCGTGCTGGTCAAGAAATTGAGCGAGTATTTCAACAATCGTCTGGCCGGGCGTCGCTTCGCGCTCTGGGGTCTGGCTTTCAAGCCCAATACGGACGATATGCGCGAGGCTCCGAGCCGCGTGATCATCGACTCCCTGCTTGCCGCCGGCGCCAGCGTCGCCGCCTACGATCCGGTCGCCAGTGCGGAAGCGGGCCGGCTCTACTCGCAGCAGCACGCGGATCGACTGCTGTTTTGCGACGATGCCTACAAAGCAGCGCAGGGCGCCGATGCGCTGCTGATCGTGACCGAGTGGAAGGAGTTTCGCAGTCCCGACTATGAGCGTCTCAAGACTCTGCTGACGCGGCCGCTGATCTTTGATGGCCGCAATCTCTACGATCCAGCGCTCATGCAGGGCCTGGGCTTCGAATACTTCGCGATCGGTCGCGGGCGTGCGCCCAAGACCGAGGCGCGTATCGCTGCGCTGCTGGACAATAGCTAAATGGCTCTGGTGCCTGTAATTCTCTCGGGTGGGGCGGGCACGCGACTGTGGCCATTGTCACGCGAGCTCTATCCCAAGCAGCTGCTGGCCCTGGTCACTCGCGACACGCTGTTGCAGGCCACGGTGCGCCGGCTCAAGGGTCTGGAGGCCGGCGCGCCGACGCTCGTGTGCAACGAAGCGCACCGCTTTCTGGTGGCCGAGCAATTGCGGGCCATCGACTGTGTGCCGCGGGCCATCGTGCTCGAGCCCGTGGGCCGCAATACCGCTCCGGCGATCGCACTGGCCGCGCACGCGGCACTCGCGGACGATCAGGGCGACTCGCTATTACTGGTGCTGCCTGCCGATCATGTGATCCGTGACGTGCCGGCATTTCACCAGGCCATAGAGCTTGCCAGTGACGCGACGCGCGCCGGGGCTCTGGTCACCTTCGGCATCGTGCCGAGCGGTCCGGAGACCGGCTACGGCTACATTCGGCGCGGGCCCGGCGAGGCCGGTGGCTACCGGGTTGCCGAATTCGTGGAAAAGCCCGATCTGGCGCGCGCACAGGCCTATGTTGCCTCGGGCGAATACTACTGGAACAGCGGCATGTTCCTGTTTCGTGCTCGCCGCTATCTCGAGGAGCTCGAGAAGTTCGAGCCCGATATCGCCGCAGTCTGCCGCGCGAGCTTTGCCGGGGCCGTCCACGATCTGGATTTCACCCGCATCGATGCGGGCGTGTTTGCCTCATGCCGCAGCAAGTCGATCGACTATGCGGTCATGGAAAAAACCGCCGATGCGGTCGTGATCCCGCTGGCGGCCGGCTGGAGCGATGTAGGCTCGTGGGCCTCGTTGCATGCGGCCTGCGAGCAGGACGAGCAGGGCAATGTATTGCACGGCGACGTCATGGTCGAGGACACGCATGACAGCTATATCTATTCCAGCAGTCGTTTGGTTGCGACCGTGGGGCTGCGCGATCTCGTCGTCGTGGAGACCAAGGATGCCGTGCTGGTCGCGCCGAAAGATCGGGTGCGCGAGGTCAATACTTTCGTGGCGCGGCTTAAGTCTGCCGGCCGCTACGAGCACGCCGTGCATCGCGAGGTGTTTCGTCCCTGGGGCAGCTACGACAGCATCGACCAGGGCGAGCGCTTCCAGGTCAAGCGCCTCGTGGTCAAGCCAGGCGGCATAATGTCGCTGCAGATGCACCACCACCGCGCCGAGCATTGGGTCGTGGTCTCCGGTACGGCGCGCATCACGCGCGGCGAGGAGAGCTTCATGCTCGAGGAGAACCAGTCGACCTACATACCGATCGGCGTGCGCCATCGCATCGAGAATCCGGGTCGGATCGACCTGCATATCATCGAGGTGCAGTCGGGCAGCTATCTGGGCGAGGACGATATTGTGCGCTTCGAGGATCGCTACGGGCGCCAGGGCACCAGCTCCTGAAGGATTGCATGTCCAAGCTGCGCTGCTTCAAAGCCTACGATATTCGCGGCCGCATTCCCGATGAGCTCAACGAATCGCTCGCCTACCAGATCGGCCAGGCATACGCCGCATTCGTACAACCCACCAAGGTGGCGGTCGGCCGTGACATCCGGCCCTCCAGCACCGCGCTGGCAGGCGCATTGATGCGCGGCCTGAGCGATTCGGGCGTCGACGTGGCGGATATCGGGCTGTGCGGCACCGAGGGGGTGTATTTCGCGACCTTTGGCCATAAGCTCGACGGCGGCATCATGGTGACCGCGAGCCACAATCCGCCCGACTACAACGGCATGAAGCTCGTGCGCGAAGGCAGCCGCCCGATCAGTGCCGACAGTGGCCTGCAATTCATGCAGCGACTGATCGAGGAGCCGCAACTGCCGCCCAAGGCGTCCAAAGCCGGATCCCTGCACAGTCTCGACACGAGTCGCGAGTACCTGGAGCATCTACTTGGCTATATCCGCGGGACGAAGCTCAAGGCGCTCAAAGTCGTGGTTAACGCCGGCAATGGGGGCGCCGGACTGATCATCGATCAGCTCGAACCGCACCTGCCGGTCGAGTTCATCAAAATTAATCACGAGCCCGATGGCAGTTTTCCCAACGGCGTGCCCAATCCGATGCTCGAGCAAAATCGTGCGGCCACGAGCGAGGCCGTGCGCCGGCATCGCGCCGACGTCGGGCTCGCCTGGGACGGGGATTACGATCGCTGCTTCTTCTTCGATGAGCACGGCGGCTTCATCGAGGGCTATTACCTGGTGGGTCTGCTGGCCGAGGTTTTTCTGCGGCGCAATCGCGGGGCGCGCATCGTGCACGATGCGCGTCTGACCTGGAATACGATCGATATCGTGCAGCGCAATGGTGGGCAGCCCGTTTTGTGCAAGTCCGGTCATGCGTTCATAAAACAGAAAATGCGCGATGTGGATGCGGTCTATGGCGGCGAGATGAGCGCGCATCATTATTTTCGCGACTTCTCCTACTGCGACAGTGGCATGATTCCCTGGCTGCTGGTGCTCGTGCTCATGAGTGAATCGGGCAAGTCCATGTCGGAACTGATCGGCGAGCGCCAGCGGCTCTATCCGGCCAGCGGGGAGATCAACCGCGAGCTCGATGCGCAGATGGGCGGCACCGCCGCAGTGCTCGAACGCGTGCGCGCGCGCTATCAGGCACTGGCCAAATCGATCGACTTCAGCGACGGGCTGTCGATGGAATTCGATCGCTGGCGCTTTAATCTGCGCGGTTCCAACACCGAGCCGCTGGTGCGCCTGAATGTCGAATCGCGCGCCGATGCGCCGCTGATGCAGGAGAAGACCGCCGAACTGTTGCGGCTGCTCGATGGCCGCTGAGCAGCCGAGCGCCGAGCAGGCGATACGTTCGCGTCGCTCGGTCCCGGCGCTGCAGTTGCGCGAGCCCGGTCCCTCGAGCGAGCAGATCCACGCCGCCATCGACGCGGCACTGAGTGCTCCGGATCACGGGATGCTGCGGCCCTGGCGCTTCGTGCTGATTCGCGGCGAGACCCGCGCGCGGCTCGCTGAGCTGTTCGTGCGGCGCATGCTCGAGCGCGATCCGGCAACCCCCGCCGGGAAGCTCGAGAAGGCCCGCAAGATGCCCATGAGTGCGCCACTGGTGATCGCTGCGGGCGCGCGCATCGTCGCGCAGCACAAGATCCCCGAACTCGAGCAGCTGCTCGCGAGCGCGGCGGGCATCATGAACCTGCTGAACGTTTTTCACGCGCAGGGCTTTGGGGCCATCTGGCTCAGCGGTGGCAACGCCTATGATCCGCAGATCACGCAGGCGCTGCGCTTCGGGGCCGATGAGCGCTGCCTGGGTTTTATCTACGTCGGCTCGATCGACCCCGCGTACCGGGCGAGCCCGCGACAGATCGAGCGCAGTGGCACCGTGCGTGACTGGACCGGCTAGCCGTGCCCTACACGCTCTCGCATGTTGCTGCGGTATTGCCGGGATATCGTGCGCTCTCGCGCGCGCAAATTTTCTCCGCAGCCGTTATCGGCAGCATGGTGCCGGATTTCGGCTTTCTGCTCCTGGCTGGCTCTCCGGCGCGCTGGCAGACGCACAGCTTTGTGGGACTCTTCACCTTCTGCCTGCCCGTGGGCCTCATCACCTATGGGCTGCTGCAATGGTTGATCAAGCCTGCCGTGCAGGAGATCCTGCCCGATCGGGCCTATGTGCGGCTGCGCACGGCGCATCCCGTGCGCCGCCTGCGCGAGCTGCGCGCCTGGATCTACGCCGCGGGCGCGATTGTGCTCGGCGCGATCACTCATCTGATCTGGGACGCATTCACGCATGAGAACGCGCGCGGCGTGCAGATGTTTCCGTTGCTTGACAGGTACGGTCCGCAGCTCGATGGCCATCCCGAGCAGTATTACCATTGGCTGCAATACGGCAGCAGCGTCGCCGGACTGGCGTTCGTGTTCATCGCGCTCGCGCTCTGGTGGCGCCACACACCGAGACTGACCCAGCCGCCCAGGCGCGCGCTGAGCCCGAGCGCACGGCGCTTCTGGGGTACTGTCTATGTGCTGATCCCGCTCGCGCTCGCCGGCTGGTCGGTGCGACATTGGTTCACGTTGCGCGCGTCGTATGGCACGGACGTCGGCAAGATCGCCATAGCGCTGATGCGCGGGGCTGCACTCTCGCTGCTGCTCGTGAGCGTGCTGGTGCTCGCGTGGCTGCCCAGGCAGCGCGTGCACATCGATTGATACGCGCATGAACCTTGAGAAGGGTCGTGGCGTGCCGGCCCAGGCTCCCACAGATGCCGACACCGAACGGCTCAACACCAAGGCCGCGGGCATCATCGGTGTGGCGGTCATGTGCAGCCGCGTGCTTGGATTGCTGCGTGAGCAGGTCTTCGCTGCCCTCTTTGGCGGCGGCGGGGTCATGGACGCCTTTACGGCCGCGTTTCGCATCCCGAATCTATTGCGCGATCTGTTTGCCGAGGGCGCGCTGTCCACGGCCTTTGTCACTACGTTCAGCAAGACCATCGCGCGCGGCGGTGATGGCGCAGCCTGGCGCCTCGCGGACAAGGTGGCCACGCTGACCGTCGTGGTACTGGGCGCAATCTGCGTGGCCGGCATGATCTTTCCGTCGCAGCTGGTTGCGCTCATTACGCCTGGCTTTGATCCGCAGAAAGCCGCGCTGACCGCCGAGCTCACGCGCCTGATGTTTCCTTTCATCCTGCTGGTCTCGCTCGCCGCGCTGGTCATGGGGGTGCTCAACGCCAAGAGCGTCTTTGGCCTGCCGGCCATGGCTTCGAGCTTTTTTAATATCGGCTCGATCGTCGGTGGTGTGACACTCGGCTACTGGATCGATCCGCACTTCGGGCCTCGGGCGCTGATCGGGCTCGCGCTCGGTACGCTGATGGGAGGAGCGCTGCAATTGCTGGTGCAATTGCCGCCACTGGGCCGTCTGGGTTATCGCTTTCGCGCCGATTTTCACTGGCGCGACGCGGGCGTCAAAGCGATCCTCGCGCTGATGGGCCCTTCGGTGATCGCCGCCAGCACGACGCAGTTCAATGTGCTGGTGAATTCGATTTTCGCCTCGACGCTCGGTGATGGTCCGATCTTCTGGCTGGCGATCGCGTTTCGGCTCATGCAATTGCCGCTCGGACTCTTCGGCGTAGCACTCGGCACCGTGACTCTGCCCTTGCTCTCGCGGCTGGTGGCCGCCGGCCAGCTCGAGGGCTTTCGCGCCGAGCTCGCGCGCGGCATGCGCCTGGCGTTCCTGCTGACCGTGCCGTCCGCAATCGGTCTGATGGTGCTGGCGGCGCCGATCATCTCGGTGCTCTATCAACATGGGCGCTTCGATGCCTACCAGGCCGCTCAGGCCGCCGGGGCGTTGCGCTTCTATGCGATCGGTCTGATGGGCTATGCCGCGCTCAAGGTGCTGGTGAATGCTTTTTATGCGCTCGACAAGCGCAAGACACCGATGGTCGTGAGCTTTATCGCCGTGGCGCTCAATCTGCTGTTCAACTGGGTGTTTACGTTTCGTCTGGGTTGGGGTACTCGCGGGCTCGCTGCGTCCACGGCTGGGGTTGCGAGCTGCAATTTCCTGCTGCTCTATGCGCTGATGCGCCGGCACCTGGGCGGGCTGGAGTCGCGGCGCATGCTGCTGATGCTCGGGAAGGTCGCGCTGGCATCCACGCCGCTGCTGGCCGTGTGCCTCGCCTCGATGCACTGGTTGTTGGCCGATTGGGCTACACAGGCGTTTGTGCTGAAGCTAGGCGCGCTATTGGCGACCGTGCTTATCGGGGTACTGGCGTTTTTGGCCTGCAGCGCCTGGCTGCGTATCGAGGAACTGCAAGGCTTACATGCGCTAATCAAGCGCCGGCTGCGGCGCGCGCGCTGAGGGCTGTCTGGAGGGGAGCTCAGGGCTTGCCGGGGGCGCACACGGCCTCGCCCTTGTCGAATACCACGCGCCAGGTGTTGGGTGCCTCAAGTCGCCAGATCGAGTTATAGCGACTGACCATGGTTCCGCCGACGTAGACCGGACCGGTGCTCAACGCGAGCTTGCCGGACGCGAGCACTTCCACGACATCCGGTGCCCAGGAGAAAGGCGCCTTGGCAGCGCTGAAGGAGGGCTTCCATGCTGCCGCGACTTCTGCGGCTCCATGCTGGACTGAAGTGCCGCTAAAGAAGACCGCATCGCTCGCCAGGTAGCTCGTGAATGCCTTGAAATCCCGTTCCGCCATGGTTTTGGCAAATGCCCGCTCGCTCGCCATCACCTGGGCGGTCGGGCTCGCCAGCAACGTCGCCGTCGTAACCGGCGGCGGTAGCGGTGCAGGCACAGCTCGAGTCTTGCCCGAGCTCGCGCAGGCTGTCAGCAGACAGGCTGCGATCAGGACACAGAGCGCGTTATTGCGTGCCGTTCGCATTCTCTGCGTATGCATGCAGCATCGTGGGGCGGCTGTTGAACGATAGCCGCGTGTCCATCTGACCCGCGTGCCAGCTGGCACGGTGCCAGCGGCTCGGCGGCACGAACACGACATCGCCCGGATCGGCCGTTATCAGGCCTACGTCCTCGATCAGATAGTCGATTTTGCCTTCCAGGATGAACCAGAACTCGTCATTGCCGATATGGAAATGGCCGCGATTGGTCTCGGGCGGGGTCGGCACACCCATGCCGCGGATGATATCGCTGAGCGTGTCGTCATCGTCGGCAAACAGATGCGATTTGTTGGGGCCATTGGGGAATGCGGCAACGTAGTCCTTCATGAAGTCGATATAGGGTCGATTCGCATCGTTGTAGCCATCGTGCGAACCGTTGTAGCTGACCTTTACGTAGTGATATCCCGGCGGGTTGGGCGGGGGCTGGTCTGCGGCAGCTGCCGGGTAGGACGGCAGCTTGCCCGCATGCGTGACCTCGAAGCGCAGCGCGGGCTCGTTGCCCACAGCCTCCATGCTGTAAGGTACGCGGTAGGGCACCTGAACCAGGAAGCCCTTCGTGGCGACGAACGGCTGCTGGCCTTCAATATTGAAGCGGATCTGTCCGCTCCAGACGACCCAGAGGGTGCGGTCATCGCCCCAGAACTGTGGGCGGGTCTTCTCGCCCGGCGCCATCTGGATCCACCTGGCACTCCAGCGCTTGGTCTGCACGACATCAGCGCTCCAGCTCGCCTGGCCCTTGTGAGCCGCCAGCACCTCGGGCAGCCGCGTTACGGGTTTGTTGGGTCCATAAGAGGGCAGAGTCTTGGGCTTGGGCGTCCAGGCATACCACACGGGCGACTTTCCCGCCGGCACCGGAACCGTCACGTTTTGCTGCGCGAGCGCTGGCAGCGCGCACAAGGCGAAGAGCCCGGCGACGCTCGCGACCTTACCCGATATACGCATGTGCAGTACCCCGCGATATAGATGTGACTGTGCAGGCGTCGAGCGCATCACTGCTTCGCGCCGGCATTCTCGGCAAAATCGTGGAACAGGCCTGGACGAGTACCGAACGAGAGCCGCGTGTCCATCTGGCCCGCGTGCCAGCTGGCGCGGTGCCAGCGGTAGGCCGGCGCCAGCGCGACATCGCCCGCATCGGCCGTGACCACCCCGACGCCCTCGATCTGATAATCGATTTTGCCTTCCAGAATGAACCAGAACTCGTCAAGGTCGAGATGGAAATGGCCCAGATTGCTCGGCGGCGGCAGCGGAAAGCCCTGGCCACGGATGATGTTGACGACCATATCATCCTCTTCGACCACCAAACCATTCTTCGGCCCATGGGTCGGATCGGCAGCGACCACATCCTTAAGGAAATCCACGTAAGGCCGATTCACACCGGTGTAGGCGATGGGCTGGGTCGGTGAGCTGATTTTGATGTAGTGCGTCTCAGGCGTGTCGGCGGGCGCGGGGGCGTTGTCATCAGCCGGAAAGAGCGGCATACGACCGGCGTGCGTGACCTCATAGCGCAGCGACGGCTTATTGCCCACTGTCTCCATGCTGTAGGCGACGCGAGGCGGCGCCTGCACGATAAAACCCTTGCTCGCGACAAACGGCTGCTGACCGGCGATCGTGAAGCGGATCTGGCCATCCCAGACGACCCAGACCGTGCGATCGTCGCCATAGAACTGCGCGCGCGTCTTCTCCCCCGGCGCCATCTGTATCCATTTGGCGCTCCAGCGCTTGGTCTGCAGGATGTCAGAGCTCCAGCTCGCCTGGCCCTTATGTGCGGCGAGCACCTCTTTCAATCGTGTGATCGGCCGATTGGGGCCATACGGGCGAATGGTGTCAGGCTTGGGTGACCAGGCGTAAGCGACCGTAGGCTCGCTCGCCTGTTGCGCCAGCGTTGGCAGCGCCAGCATTCCAAACAATCCCGCCACGCCGCTAAGCGCAGCTATTCCCGCTATACGCATGTGCGCCCCCGATGATCCGATTAGTACGGACTGACCGAATAAAAACTAATTTCTAAATCAATATGGACCTGGCAAAGCGGCCGTTTCGGTTTAGGCCATTGCCTTGAGCTGGCTTACGCCGGCGCGAATCTTCGCGATCTGCTCGTCGTTGAGCGCGACGTGCGGCGGACGCGCATAGGTCATGCGCGAGCCACCCATCATCTGGTTCAGTGCGTATTTCACCGCGTTGTAGTTCGAGCCATAGCCATTGGCCTGCATCATCTGCGTGGCCGCAGTCAATCTGGCCATCGGCTCGTTGACGTCCTTGCCGGCGCGATGCGCCGTGAAGATCGCCGCTACCAGCTTCGTGTACACGTTGCCCGATCCCAGGATCACGCCATTGCCGTGGCTCAATGCCGCCAGCATATTGTTGTCGGTCCCAGAAATAATATTCAGCGTCGAGGGCACCGCAGCGACGATGGCCTCATATTCCGCCGGGTCGCCGTTCGAATCCTTGACACCGACGAAGTTCGGATATTGCGCCAGCGCCTTGAACACCGTGACGTCCACCGGCACACCGGTAACCTTCGGGATGTGGTAGTAGCGCACGGGAGTCTTCACTTCATCGAACACGAGCCGGAAATAATCGATGACGCCTTCGGCCTGCGGGTTCTTGTAATAGAAGGGCGGCTGAATCAGTACGCTATCGGCGCCGTGATCGGCGGCATGACGTGAGAGCTCGATGGCCTCGTGATAGTTGGGGGTGCCGGTCGCGACGATCATGTCCAGCCCCATCTTGTTCCTGAGTGCGACCTCAGTGATGTGCTTGCGCTCGGCGACCGAGAAGGAGGGCCCCTCGCCATTGGTGCCGAGCACGAGGACGCCGTCCGCACCGTTCTGTTTCCACCAGCTCAACTGGTCGCGATAGGCGCCTTCGTCGAATTTGTAGCTGCGGTCGCAGGGGGTAACCGCTGCGACCCAGAATAAATCCTTGGCTGAGGATGCGGGGGCCGGATTCGCCGCTGCCACCGCTGGGGCCAAACCCGACGCCAACGCTGCCGTGGCGGCGCTGATGCCGAGAAAATCTCTGCGGGAAGTGTCCACCCTTTTAGCCCCTAGGCCACATTTTAGTGCGCGGATGTTACACCAGAGCATGATCGGCCTGGCGTTAAAGCGAGTTAATGAACCCTACTGTTAAAGACTCTCCGCAGTGCAACATCGAATCAATAGGACGCGGCGGGACGCCAGCACTGAGCTTGACTTCACCGGTACCCCATCCAATCATCTTGCGACTAAATAAATGCGGGGGAATAGCGATGCAGACGAGCGCCCAAAAGATCGCTGAGCGTGGTGTGGAGCGACGCCGCTTCATGGAATCGGCGCTCGCACTGTCCGGCATGGCCGCTGCGGCAAGTATCGTGGGTCCAGCGGTCGCCTGGGGCGCGAGCGGAAAAATCAACCACAAATCCCTCGACCCGGTGAATCCGGACATATGGTTTGGCACCACCAGCTCGATCTGGGGTGGAGGCGGTCTTGCGCCGGACAAGGCGCACGATCTCCCGTTCTGGATCAAGCGAGTCGCCGAGCTGGGCCTGCAGGGCATCGAGCCTTACGGGGACAGCATCGAAGTCTGGCGCAGCAATCCGCTCGGACTCAAAAAGCTCTTCGACGATGCCGGCGTCACCTTCATCGACGCATCAAACGGCGAGAAGGGCCAATCGACGAACTTCATCGACCCGGACCAGATCCCAAAGACCATCGCCGATCACGTGGCGTTCGCGCGCGACTTTCTGCAGCCGCTCGGCGCCGATCACTGGAAGGTCAATATGGGGGCCCGTCCGCCGGGTGGTCCCACCGACGATCAGCTCAAGCGACTTGCCGACACACTCAATGAGCTGGGTCGCCTGACGCTTCCTCTGGGTATCCGCCTGGCGCCGCACCCCCATATCTGGGGACCGATCGAGCGGGAAAAGGAAATGCGCCGGGTCATGGACCTGACCGATCCGAAATATGTCTGGATGACCGCCGACACCGGGCATCTGACGTTGGGCGGCGGTGATGCGGTCCAGATCATCAAGGACTATTTTCCGCGCATCGCCGAGATTCATTTGAAGGATACCTACGCCAAGTATCGCGGCAACACCGAGACGCCTACGCAGGCGATGCACCGCCAGGCCAGCGTCTATCACAACCTGGGTGGCGGCGGCGTCGACTTCCCGGCGATCTTCCAGGTCCTGCGCGATCGGCACTTCAAGGGCTGGGCGATTTTCGATGTCGATGGCCCCAGGTCGGGTGATGACGGGTACGACGCGATCGGGAGCGGGAGTAATTTCGATCTGGCGGTCGATGATTATGTCTCGCTGAATATCAATTACCTGAGAGACGTTCTCGGGATCAAGCTTCCACCTGTGAGCGGAGCTCGCGGCTAGAGACCCTGAACGAGCACCTCGACTCGAACGCGGCCAGCGTGCTCGAACAGCAGGGTCAGTGGGAAGCGCTGATCCTGCTGCAGCGGCTGCTTCAAATCGATCAGCATCGCATGCAGGCCGCCGGGCTCGAACGCTATCCGCGCGCCGGCAGGAACCGGCACTGAGGCAACGGGACGCATCTGCATGACTGCGCCGTTCATGCTCGTGGAATGCATTTCCACGCGCTCGGCCACGGGTGATTCCATTGCGGTCAGTGCGTCGGCGGCGCCGGAATTGACGATTTCAAAGTAGGCGACGCCGACCGAGGCGCCAGGCGCGGTCGCGCGTGACCACGCATTCAATACCTTGACGGACGCCGGCGCGGGCGTAGCCGCGCGTGGTGCGCCTCGCATGAATTGGCCTGCACCGATACAGGCCACAAGAAAAAAGCTCGCCACGATCGTCGGGCGAATGGGCAGCCGCGAATTCGATTGCATGATGATCATTCTATGATGTAGTGCGCCTGATTCATCGGAATAGTCATCATCGATCGAGGGTTGGAGTCGATAATGAACGCTCGAGGCTACGCCCCGCACACGGACCGCAGCGCACCACCGGGTATCTGGCATACAGTCGCCTTCGCCCTGATGTTGGCGATGACTTTCACGTGGGCGATATGCGCTATAGGATTTTTGATGGGCGCAACCATTGGCCACTGGCAGGCTGCCTGCGGGGTCTTGCTGGCCGCGGTGATTGTGTGCCGAGAGCATCGGGATGCTCGAGCGCGATGGCTCGGCCTGTTACTTCTTATGGGGCTCCTGGCCGCAGCGCTGCTGATATCGGCCCTGAGCGTCGATAGCGGTTACGACGGTTGGGCGTACCATCAGCCCGGGGTCATCGCGCTGTCCCATGGCTGGAACCCGGTCGTGGAACCTGTGTTTGGAAACTGGTGGGCACGCTTTGGCCCATCGATTGGTTACCCGACTAACGCGCCCGTAATTGACATCCTTTGGACCTCGGTCTATCCAAAGGCACTGTGGATCCTGGGTGCCCAGGCCGTGGCGTGGGGCTTACCGCTTGATAGCGGCAAGTACCCGGAACTCATTCTCATGTACGTGGCAGGGCTCACGGCGTTGCAGGCATTGCGTCTGCGGGGCCTTCCCGATGCCTGGGCTTACCCGTTGTCGTTGCTGGCAGCGCTCAATCCGATCTGCATCGTGCAGGCGACGACGTTCTACGTCGATGGGGCGCTCGGTTCGTGTCTGGCGATACTGATATTTTCGCTCTTATCCTACGATCTGACCCGCAGCAGACGCGATCTCGTGCTCGCGCTGTGCGCAGTGCTGATCGCCTGCAATCTGAAATACACGGGTCCGGTCTACATAGTGCTGATCGTATTGCCGTTCGCCGTTTGGTGGCTCTACCAACGCCGATGGGTGGCGCGCGAACTGCAGATCTGCGGAATCGCCGTCCTGATCCTGATGGCAGGTTCCGTCAATCCATATTTTACGAATCTCAAACAGTTCGGCTCGCCGATCTACCCGGTGAATGCCTGGGATCTGGAGGAAGATCAGATGTCAGCGGGGTTTCTCGAGGAGCCTAGCCTCAAGAAGCTGATGATCTCCCTGAGTTTCAGCAATCTCGCCGATCGCCCCACCGGCGATGCTGCGAGCGATGAGAGAAACTTCCGCAGTCCACTGCAATCGCGCGGGCTCGCAGAGTTCAAAAAATTCAGCAGCACGGCCGATCTTCGGATCGGCGGCTTTGGTCCTTTCTTCGGCCTCACGCTGGCGCTGAGCTTGCTGGCAGCTTGTTTTTTGATTCGAGGCCGCATCGGGGTAACGGGATTCGCGCTCCTTGCGGCCGGCACGCTGCTTTCCATTGTGGTCAATCCTCACATGTGGTGGGCGCGCTTTGTACCGCAGATGTGGCTGCTGCCCGTGCTGGTCGCCGCGGCTGTCCTTGCAAGGCGCTCGAGGATGGCCACACCGTTGGCACTGGTCATGGCGCTGCTGATGGGCGTCACGAGCCTCATAGCAGTCATTGGGCGCTCGACGTCCAGTTATCTGGTCACACAGAGTTACCGAAATGATTTCGGAAGCCTTGGAACTACGCCGCTGCTGGTCGACATATCCAACACCGAGAGCCTCTTTTTGCCGGCACTAACCTATCGGCTGCACCAGCAAGGCAGCACATTTGAGGTGGCGACGGGTCAATGCGAAAGCCCGATCGAATTCATCGTGATTCACGCCTGCAAGCGATGAGAGCTTTGGCCCATAGCCCTGGATTTCGAAAACCCAAGCGTAATCAGTAGATTATATTGGTGGGCGGTACTGGGATCGAACCAGTGACCCCTGCCGTGTGAAAGCAGTGCTCTACCGCTGAGCTAACCGCCCTTGTCGCCAAGGGCCGCAAAGTTTAAGGGGCAACCCGTGGCGAATCAATCCGCGCGTCGGTAACATGCGCGCCCCCCGATACACGAGTCGCTGAGATGAGCGTCATCACCCGCTTCGCCCCGAGTCCGACCGGCATGCTGCACATCGGCGGTGTGCGCACGGCGCTGTTCTCCTGGTTGTACGCACGGCATCACAGCGGCAAATTCATTTTGCGAGTCGAGGACACGGATCGCGAGCGCTTCACGGAGGAAGCCGTGAGCGTGATTCTCGACGGCATGCGCTGGCTGGATCTGACACCCGACGAGGGGCCCTATTTTCAGAGTCAGCGCTATGGACGCTACCGGTCCGTGATTGAGCAACTGCTCGAGCAGGGGGCGGCCTACCGCTGCTACTGCACCCGAGAGGAAATCGAGGCGCTGCGCGAGCTGCAGCTTGCGCGCAAGGAAAAGCCGCGCTACGACGGGCGCTGCCGCGAGCGCCTCGAGCCACGAGCGGGAGTTGAACCGGTTGTACGATTCAAGAATCCGCTCGATGGAGAAGTTGTCGTCGAGGATCAGATCCACGGCCGCGTCGTATTCCAGAACGCCGAGCTCGACGATCTCATCATCGAGCGCTCGGACGGCACGCCGACCTATAACTTCAGCGTCGTGGTCGACGACATGGACATGGGTATCACCCATGTGATTCGCGGTGATGACCATTTGAACAACACGCCGCGGCAAATGAACATGCTGCGCGCGCTGGGAGCCACACCCCCGGTTTACGCGCATGTGCCGCTGATACTGGGGCCCGATGGTGGCAAGCTCTCCAAGCGCCACGGCGCCGTCAGCGTACTGCAGTATCAGCAGGAGGGGTATTTGCCCGACGCGCTGCTTAATTATCTTGTGCGTCTGGGTTGGTCACACGGTAATCAGGAAATATTCACGCGCGAAGAAATGATTGCCGCTTTCGACATCAAGGATGTCAATAAAGCCGCCGCAGCATTCAATCCGGAAAAACTACTGTGGCTGAATCAACAGCACATGATGCGTGCGCCGGTTGGGGCGTTGGCGACGGGGTTGCGCGAGCAGCTCGTAAGCCTGGATGTCATCACCGATGACACGCGCCTGCTTGAGGGCATTGTCAACGCGCAGCGCGAGCGGGCCAGGACGCTCAAGGAAATGGCGCAAAATAGCCTGTTCTTTTTTCGCGAATTCGATGCGTATGATGAGAAGGCCGCGAGAAAGAATCTGACACCCGATGCCGTACCGGTGCTGCGTTCGCTGCAGGAGACGCTCATGGCATTGAGGGACTGGAACGCGGGCTCGATCCACGAGGTGATCCAGGCGGTTGCGCAGCGCTACGGGCTCGGTTTGGGAAAGGTCGCGCAGCCGTTGCGTGTGGCCGTAGTGGGCGGCGCGGCCTCACCGCCTATTGACATAACATTGGCTTTGCTGGGACAGAACCGAACCGAGGCACGCATCCAACGCGCCCTGCGCTGGATACAGTCGCTCCCAAGCTGAGCCGTACGGCAAATGTCATTCAGCGCGTCGTAGAGCGCGCCGTCTGCTTACGCGATTCGGATCGCATTCTAAAACTATTGGAGTTGACATTCGCCCGGCGATTCTGCAGCACGGGCATCAAACATCGTCGCAGCATCAAACAACATTAAAGTCCAGCGTCGCTACCTGGAGACGTAGGCGCATGCCGACAGGTTGTTCTCTCTTGAACCCCATTGTTCACTAGCCTCGCACTGTGAAGGGCAAACCCGCCGCGAGGCGGGGACGCAAAGCCTCCGGTCTCTGATCTAAGTTGGTCTGTGAGACAGCGGGGTTGCCGGTCGCGCCGCGACTGTGATAGTCGCGACGACGCTACCGCCATACCGCTACTCGCCGCCTGCGTGGTCGCCGGAGCCCTTACCTGGGATTAACCGGACATGCGAGGCGGGCGCCAATGGGATCAAGTGCAACCGGACGGTCGGGGCTGTTTCTCGCGCTCTGTGCGATAGCCGTATTACTCAGTGGCTGCGGCGATGGCTCAACTGGTTCAAGCTCGGGCGACGCGGCCAGCGCCAGCACTTCATCGGCCAGCGGTAATTCATCGGCAGACTCGGTCTCATCCACCGAAATCGTGGCGCTCTCGTCCTCTGCGTACTCGGTTGCCCCCTCATCGACTGCGGTGTTGACGATCAATCGATCCGGTTCCTCGGCAGGCGTGGTGACCGTGGGCTACTCCACGGTGAATGGCACGGCAACGGCCGGTACAGACTTTATTGCGACCAGTGGCACCGTAACCTGGGCCGACGGCGACTCGAGTGCGAAGACCGTGTTGGTGCCCATTACAAGTCAGGCGAGCGGTACTTATTTCGCATTCGCGCTGACGAGCGTTCAGGGTAGCGCCAATTTTGGCACGCCGGCTACGGCCACGATCGACGTCAACGCAGCCACCGCGTCCACGGGCTCGAGCAGTTCAGGCGCATCGAGCAGTTCCGGCGGATCGAGCTCCGGAAGTTCGTCCAGCAGCACAGACTCAGTGACGCTCTCCTGGTCTGCTCCGACCGATAACACCAATGGCACGGCGCTGACCAATCTTGCGGGCTATAACATCTACTACGGTACGAACTCGACCGATCTGTCGCAGAAGGTCAGCCTCACCACAGTCGGCCTGTTGACCTATGTCGTCACCAATTTAAACTCCGGCACTTGGTTTTTCTACATCACTTCAGTCAACACTGCTGGTACGGAGAGTAGTCCGTCTGCTGTCGTGAGCGCAAGCATCTGAAGCGATGCGACGAGCTGCAGTCGCGCGCAGCCCACGGAGGAAGATCGTCACCGCCCAGTGTTCTGAGACGACAGCGGCGCGAGGCACTCGTGCCGACTACCTCCCTAATTTATCTCTCCTGAATTGCCAGCTTTTGGCAAGAACGGCAAGCTGCCTAGCGGCTTCGGAAGCTTCGTTCTATGCCGTCCACACGCTGCTTGCGATACACTCAGCGCGCTAAGTAGGGCATTCGTCCGACCAGTCTGTGAGCCAAGTCGCCGATACGTACTGCGGTGGCGGTGAACCGCGCAAGCAACTGTTACCTTTGCGCTGTTGGCAGGACCAGGTCGATGGCTGCCGCCAGTGAGGTCGGGCATGTTCAATTTGCGGAAGTGTCGCGTAGGGATCGTGGGTCTCGGATATGTGGGCCTGCCCCTGGCCGTGGCGTTTGGGAAGCATTTCGACACCGTCGGCTTCGACATCAAGCCCGAACGCATTCGTGAGCTCAAGTCAGGCCGCGATTCAACCAAGGAGACCAGCGCGGAAGAACTCGCGCTGGCCTCGCACCTTCGATTTACGTCACGGCTGCAGGATCTCAAGCCGTGCGGCGTCATGATTGTGACCGTGCCGACACCGATCGATGAGCATAAGCGCCCTGAGCTGCGCCCGTTGATTGGAGCCAGCGAATCAATCGGAGCGGTGCTCAAAAAGGGCGACGTCGTAATCTATGAATCGACGGTGTACCCTGGCTGCACAGAGGAGATCTGTGTGCCGATTCTGGAGCGCGTGTCAGGCTTGCGCTTCAATCGCGATTTTTTTGTCGGCTATAGCCCAGAGCGGATCAATCCCGGCGACAAGGAACATCGCCTCAGCACGATACGCAAGGTCACCTCGGGCTCGACGCCGGAGGTTGCAAACTTTGTCGACCAGCTCTACGGCTCAGTCGTAACAGCCGGCACCCACAAGGTAAGCAGCATACGCATCGCTGAGGCCGCCAAGGTCATCGAAAATACGCAACGCGATGTCAATATCGCGCTGATCAACGAACTGGCGCTCATATTCAAGCGACTCGGAATAGATACCGAGGAGGTGCTACAGGCTGCCGGCACCAAGTGGAATTTCTTACCATTTCGACCAGGGCTGGTCGGTGGTCATTGCATTGGCGTCGATCCATATTATCTGACCCACAAGGCGACGCAGATCGGCTACCACCCGGAGATGATTCTCGCGGGCCGTCGCGTGAACGACAACATGGGGTTGCACGTGGCCGCGGAAGTTGTGCGGCTCATGACCCACAAGCGCATTCATGTGAGCGGCGCGCGTGTACTGATCCTCGGCCTGACGTTCAAGGAAAATTGTCCGGATATCCGCAATTCGAAAGTGGTCGATGTAATACGTGAGTTGCAAAATTATGGCGCGCGGGTCGATGTCCATGACCCCTGGGTCAATGCGGCAGAAGCGCGCCGGGAGTACGACATGAGACTCGTGCGCAAGTTGCGCAAGGGCTACTACGATGCGGCGATCATTGCGGTCGCACACCGGGAGTTCAAGAAGATGGGAGCGACGGCCATAAGGCAACTGTGCCTGCCCAATCACGTGCTGTTCGACATCAAGTACGTCTTTCCGTCGCAAGATGTCGATGGTCGTCTGTAGGATCGGAGCGCACTGATCCGTGAACTGCGCATGAGGGTGCTCGT
>Ga0302325_10010952_pt1 | contig 19576 bp, 17 predicted proteins | sample Palsa_T0_2_FD_201948 | JGI IMG/M metagenome (GOLD analysis project Ga0302325, IMG submission 201948) | Peat permafrost microbial communities from Stordalen Mire near Abisko, Sweden - Palsa_T0_2 | ecosystem: Environmental > Terrestrial > Soil > Palsa > Peat permafrost | place: Sweden: Abisko...
GCGTCGCGGTCATCGACATCGGCTCGAATTCGGTGCGCCTTGTCGTCTATGAATCGATGACGCGCAGCCTGGTTTCCCTGTTCAACGAGAAAACGCTGTGCGGACTCGGGCGCGAAGTCCAGAGCACGGGCCTGCTGGCGCCAGATGCCGTCGCCAAGGCCTTGACGTCGCTGCGGCGTTTCCGCGCGTTATGCAAAACCATGAAGGTCGGCCGCGTCCACGCGATCGCCACCGCTGCTTGCCGCGACGCCACCAACGGCCCTGATTTCATCGCCAAGGCGGAACGCATCTGCGGCGTCAACATCGAAATCCTGTCAGGTCCGCGCGAAGCGAAATTGTCGGCGCTGGGCGTGGTTTCCGGCATCCATAATCCGGACGGCATTGTCGGCGATCTCGGCGGCGGTTCGCTTGAATTGATTGACGTGCGCGGCAACCGCGTTCGCCGGGGCGTGACGCTTCCGCTTGGGAGTTTGGCACTGCAGGACGCCTCGGATAAATCGCTGAAGCGCGCCGAACGTATCGTCAAGACCGATCTTTCCGGCGTGGCCCAGCTCAAGGCCGGCCGTGGCCGCACGTTTTACGCGGTCGGAGGAACATGGCGGGCACTGGCGCGCATTCACATCATTCAGAGCGGCTATCCGCTGCGGGTGATGCACGGCTATTCGATTCCGGCGTCGGACGCGCTCGGATTCGCGCAGCGCCTGCGTCGTCTCGCTTCCGCAAACATGTTGGCCAACATCGAAGCCGTCGCTGACGCAAGGCGGCCGCTATTGACCTATGCCGCCCTCGTTCTCGAATACATCATTCGCGTCGCCAAACCGAAGACGATCGTGTTTTCAACCTTCGGGGTGCGCGAAGGCCTGCTGTACGCGATGCTGCCGCAAACCGAGCGATCCAAGGATGGATTGATCTGCGCCGCCCAGACCCTGAACGAACTGATGTCGCGCTCCGCGCGCCACGCCCAGGAACTGATCGGATGGACCGATCGTCTGGTCAGGGTCGTCAAGCTGCGGGAAACCGGCGAAGATCGCCGTCTGCGCCATACCGCTTGCCTGCTGTCTGATATCGGATGGCGCGTCCATCCCGACCACCGCGGCGAAGAGACCCTCAATCTCATCACCAACGGAAATTTCGGCTCGATCAGTCACCAGGGCCGGGCCTTTGTCGCGCTGTCGGTATTCTACCGCTATGCGGGCCTCAGCGAAGAAAACGAACCACCGGCGGCGATCCGCGAACTGGTGCCGCCGGCCATGGTCGAGCGCGCGCGGGTTCTCGGCGCGGCCTTTCGCGTCGCCCATCTGATATCGGCGGCGCGGCCAGGTGTCTTGCCCGCGACCCATTTCCGCAGCCGCGGCCGCAAGCTGATGCTGGTGTTCGAGCACAGAATGGTCGATCTCGTCGCGGACCGCGTCGGCAGCCGTTTCAAGCAACTGGCACGGCTGCTCGGCCGCTCCGGAACGATCGTGCGGCGCTAGGCGGCATGCTCGCCGCCACGCAATTTGCGTCGGCGCCAGATCGATCCCACGACCAATACGGTGACCGCGCCCAGCACCGAAGCGACGTATCCGATGAGATCGGCGTCCACCTTGACATGCGGTGACACCCCGAAAATCGCCGACATCGCGTCGAGCTTGAGTGCAATCTGGCCATCGAGAAGCCGCAGCACAAAGGGATGAACGGCCGGATCGCTCTCGATCACGTCGCCCGCGATCCACCCCAGCAGCATGGCCCCCAGCCAGACCAGGATCGGAAACCGGTCAAGCACCACCATGATCAGCGCCGCCCCGGCGATGATCATGGGAATGCTGATGGCAAGACCGAGGATCAAGAGCGAAAGCTGTCCGTTCGCGGCAGCGGCGACCGCGATGACGTTGTCCAGACTCATCACGATATCGGCGATCACGACAATCCGGACGGCATGCCAAAGGCTGGTACCCGCGGTAACGTCGTCGCCCTCATCCTCGGGCACCAGAAGCTTGGCCGCGATCGCCAGCAGCGCAACGCCGCCGACCAGCTTCAGATAGGGCAACGCCATCAGCGTCGCGACAATGCCGGTGAATACGATCAGCAGGATGACCGCGATGCCGGCGCCGATCACCATGCCCCACAGGCGTTGCCGGGGATGAAGCCCGCGGCACGCCATCGCGATGACCAGCGCATTGTCGCCGGACAACAACACGTTGATCCAGATGATCTTGCCGACCGCAAGCCAGAACGCCGGTTTTTGCAGATCGATTTGAAATTGCGCAAAAAACGCCCCGATATTCGCGGGATCGAGGACCTGCAACAGCCAATTCACAGCCTGCCCCCCTGGCGCAACCGGCCGCCCTCCGCAGCTATCGTCGACTGGACCTCGGTTCTGATTGAATCAGAACCGGGGCCCCAGTCTTGTGTTTTGACGCGTTTTCCTGACGCGAACCGGTACCCGCTTCGCTCGAAAACACTCTTCCATGCAGTCCGGCGTCGATCACCCGACGATTTCATTGCCGGAGAAAAACTGGGCGATTTCGATCGCCGCTGTCTCGGCGGCGTCCGAACCATGCACCGAGTTTTCACCGATCGACTTCGCATGCAGTTTGCGGATCGTTCCATCGGCGGCCTTGGAAGGATCGGTCGCGCCCATGACGTCGCGGTGCTTGAGCACGGCGTTTTCACCCTCGAGAACCTGAACGACGACCGGCGCCGAGATCATGAAATCCACCAGTTCGCCAAAGAACGGCCGTGCCTTGTGCACGGCATAGAAGGTTTCGGCCTGCTCGCGGGTCATGCGAATGCGCTTCTGCGCCACGATGCGAAGTCCGGCCTTTTCGATCAGCGCATTGATGGCACCGGTCAGGTTGCGCGCGGTCGCGTCCGGCTTGATGATGGAAAAGGTACGTTCGATCGCCATGGTTTCGTCCTTGAAAACGCTGATGGAAGTTGCGGGCTTATATCGGCGCCGCCGGTGAACGGCAAGCGATCAGGTGAGACGCCGCGGATCGGCCTGATGGTCCCGAGGCGCAGAATTACAACAATTTCACCAAGATGAACCCTCTCTGAAACCATCGTCGCGGTCTCGTTCAGTTTCCAGGACATAGGCTTCAATCAACCGAACGCCTCGCCAGTCGGGGGCGCTACGGGGGCACGTTTCACCTGATGGCGCCCACAGCGCCGAACCTTAAGGAGAACGATATGTTACGCAAACTCTCGCTTGTTGCAGTTGCCGCGGCTTCGCTGGGTGTGGCCGCATTGGCGCCGACCTCCGCCTCGGCCTGGGGCGGCCATGGTTGGGGCGGCGGTGGTTGGCATGGCCGCGGCTGGGGCGGCCCGCGCTTCTTCGTCGGCGGCCCGGTCTATTATGGATACGGTGCCTATGGCGGATATGGTTACGGCGGCTGCTATGTGCGGCGACTGGTCCCGACCCCGTGGGGACCCCGCTGGCGCCTGGTTAATCGCTGCTATTAATCCAAATCGTCCGATCCGGACGCAAAAAGGCCCCGGCCGTTTACAGCCGGGGCTTTTCTGTGCATCCGAGATGGAACCATCGGCGGCCTTTTAATCGGAATTTCACCAGAAAGGCGCCCAATTGATCGACGGCTGGAAACATTTCAGGCCCCCGCGACTTGTTCAGCATCACCAAAAACGACTAGGGATGCGGAACTCGCCCATGAACAGCCGAAGCACCGATGACAGCGAGGAGATCGATCGCAAGACCAGCCGATCGATCTGCAATGCCGTCGGCGAACGGTTGCAGCAGAACCTTCGCCCGGAGACTTCGCGTCTGTCGTCCCACCTCGAGCACCTGATGGACGAATTGCGCAAACGTGACGAAGGCGGCGGCCGCGCGATGCCGAATTAGGCCTAATATTGCGGCATCGGAGCCCGCAGCGAAGCCATTTCGCTCAATAAACCGGTTGCGTTTTTTGACGGCTCCGGTGAAAAGCCCGCATGCTTTCAATCACCGACATTTCGATCCGGATTGCCGGACGGCTTCTGATCGATAGTAGCTCGGCGCAGATCGTGCCCGGCGCACGCGTCGGCTTTGTCGGCCGCAACGGCGTCGGCAAGTCAACGCTGTTTCACGCGATCCGCGGCGAATTGCCCACCGAAGCCGGCAGCATCACCATCCCTCCACGCTGGCGCGTCGGCAGTCTCGCGCAGGAAGCCCCTGACGGCCCGGAAAGCCTCGTCAATGTCGTGCTGAAGGCCGATCTTGAACGCGAAGCGCTGATGCACGAGGCAGAAACCGCGCACGATCCTACCCGCATCGCCGACATTCAAACCCGGCTCGTGGACATCGACGCGCATTCCGCCCCTGCCCGCGCCGCTGCGATCCTCAGCGGTCTCGGATTTTCCACCGCCGATCAGGCCCGGTCCTGTTCGGAATTTTCCGGCGGCTGGCGCATGCGCGTCGCGCTCGCGGCGACGTTGTTTTCGGCGCCCGACCTTCTGCTGCTCGACGAGCCGACCAACTATCTCGATCTTGAAGGCACGCTTTGGCTCGAAGATCATCTGGCGAATTATCCGCGCACCGTGATCGTGATCAGCCATGATCGGGACCTGCTCGACACCTCGGTCGACCAGATCCTGCACCTCGATCGCGGCAAGCTGACGCTCTACAAGGGAACCTATTCGTCGTTCGAGGAACAACGCGCCACGCGCGAAATGCTGGACGCCAAGCACGCCAAGCGGCAGAGCGACGAGCGCAAACGGCTGCAAGCCTTTGTCGATCGCTTCAAGGCCAAGGCCTCGAAGGCCCGTCAGGCACAGTCCCGCGTCAAGATGCTGGAACGGATGAAGCCGGTGACCGCGCTGGTGACGCAGGACGTGCGCGAAATCTCGTTTCCGGTGCCCGACAAAATGCTGTCGCCGCCCATCATCGCGGTCGATGACGTCTCGGTCGGCTACGATCCGAAAAAGCCCGTCCTCAACCGGGTCACCCTGCGCATCGACACCGACGACCGCATCGCCCTGCTTGGCTCCAACGGCAACGGCAAATCGACGCTGGTCAAGCTGCTCGCCAACAAGCTGCCGCCGTTCTCGGGGCATGTCACCCGGGCGGAAAAACTCTCGGTCGGATATTTCGCGCAGCATCAGGTCGATGAACTCAATCTCGACGGCTCGCCCTACGATCACGTTCGCAGGCTGATGCCGGACGCCCCGGAGACCAAAGTACGCGGCCGCACCGGCGCGATCGGCTTTTCGGGCAAGGCCGGCGATACGCTGGTCAAAAGCCTGTCGGGCGGCGAAAAGGCGCGGCTGTTGCTGGGGCTTGCGACCTTCTTCGGTCCCAACATGATCATTCTCGACGAGCCTACCAACCATCTGGATATCGACAGCCGTGCGGCGCTGGCCGAGGCGATCAATGAATTTCCCGGCGCGGTGATCATGGTCTCCCATGATCGCTATCTGATCGAAGCCTGCGCCGATCAATTATGGGTCGTCGCCGACCACAAGGTTACCGTCTATGACGGCGACCTCGACGATTATCGCCGGATGGTGTTATCGGCACGCGGCATGCGCACCAATTCGCGCGACCGCGGCAGCAACGAGCGCGAAGGCGGGCGCGACAAGCCGGCCCGCAACAAGGCCGAAAAGCGCATCCCGCTGAAGCAAAAGATTTCAGAGGCCGAGGCCGAAATCGCGCGCATCAACGGCATCATCTCCAAGATCGACACCGCGCTTGCACTGCCAGATCTGTTCAAGCGCGACCCGAAGCAGGCGGCCCAGCTCAGCAAGGCCCGTGCGGGTGCGGCGAGCGCGCTGCAACGGGCCGAGGAAGAATGGCTGACGGCGAGCTCGCAATATGACGAAGCGACCGGCTGATCCGGTTCAAGGCCGATTGAAGACGCAGAGCAACAATCAGGTCGCGGCCGGCTTCTTCTTTTTGGGCTTTGCGGTCTTGGGTTCTACCACCGGATCGGATCCGCGCTCGATCGATGTCAGGCGTCCGCCCGTGAAGGTGTAGATTCCGGCGCGTTGCCCCCGCGAATAGTTGACGACCGCCACCCGATCGCCGCGGGCATTGTTCGAGAGACTGACGTTGTCAGGAGCGCCAATGCCGCGCACGACGTCGCATTCGGTGTGACCGAGCGCGACCGTTCCCGTGGTCGAGGGGACAGGCGCGGCAGCCGCACCATCGGCCAGGGCATTGGCGTTGGCAGGCACGCCTGCCGTCGTCATTCCCGGGCAATAGCCTTCGGCGCTGACCAGATCCTCGGCCGTGACCGGTTTGTCGGGGGTCAGAGGCGGCGTTTCAATCGAAACGTTCTTGATGAAAAGCCTGCCGCTGCGGGAAAACCACTCCGCATCCCGCGAAAAGAGATCGGACGAAAACATATCGGACGTGCCTGCGCAGCCCGCCATCATGGGGGCGAACACGAGCAACGCCAGCATGCGTTTCCGGTGACGGTATTTGTCTCGCACGATGAACTACGTCCCAATCCCGTCCTAAACGGTTGTCCCACCATCACTTTGCGGCACGACCGTGGCTATTTGCAAGCTCGCCGGCCGAAACTGCAGATTATCATTAATTGCCGGATATCGCTATTCCCGCCGCTGCCACCGGCCCCGTTCATCGGCCTGCCAGTAGGTGACCTCGAAACCCCGCGTCCTGCAATCGGTCCAGGCGCTTCGCGCTGCGGCAAGAGCCTCGCCGTCGTCGCCGTTGAACACCAGGACGACCCGGTCATAGGCGTCCGAATCCGCCGGCAAGGGTGCGCTGTCGACCAGAAACCTGACATTGGCCCGATTCGGGTTGCCCTCCTCCACCGCCAGCACGATCGGCTGATCCTGGGCATCGCCGGCGCGCCAGGTGGCGTGTGGCAGGAACGAATCGTCGCGATAGGTCCACAGATGCGCGTCGAGCGCGTCGGCGCGCTCTGGCGATGTCGCCTGAACGACAACCCGCCAGCCACGCTCCAGCGACTTCTCCAGCAGCGGCGGCAAGACGCTCTCGAGCGTCATGTCCTGCAGATGGTAAAACAGAACTTCCGTCATCCGGTCTTCGTCTGTTTCTTTTCACGCGTTTCTTTTAAGCTATTTCTTGGCTTCGTAATATTCCGCGACCAGCCGCTCCAGCAGCCGAACGCCGTAACCAGAACCCCAGCTTTGATTGATCTCGGTTTTCGGCGCGCCCATCGCCGTTCCCGCGATATCGAGATGGGCCCACGGCGTGCCGTCGACGAAGCGCTGCAGGAACTGCGCGGCGGTGATCGAACCGCCGTTGCGGGTACCGGTGTTTTTCATGTCGGCGAACTGCGAATCGATCTGCTTGTCGTATTCCGGGCCAAGCGGCATGCGCCAGACCCGCTCCCCCGTTTCCAGCCCGACCTTGCTCAGGCGTTCGGCCAATTCGTCGTTATTGGAAAACATTCCCGCGTATTCGGTGCCCAGCGCGACCAGGATCGCACCGGTGAGTGTCGCAAGATCGACCATGAATTTCGGCTTGAATTTTTTCGCCACGTGCCAGAGCACGTCGGCCAGCACCAGCCGGCCTTCGGCATCGGTGTTTATGATCTCGATGGTCTGGCCGGACATCGATGTCACGATATCGCCGGGACGCTGCGCGTTGCCATCGGGCATGTTTTCGACCACGCCGATGGCGCCGACCGCATTGACCTTGGCTTTCCGCGCGGCCAGCGCCTGCATCAATCCGACCACACAGGCAGCGCCGCCCATGTCGCCTTTCATGTCCTCCATGCCGGAGGCGCCTTTGATGGAGATGCCGCCGGTATCGAAACAAACGCCCTTGCCGATAAAGGCAACCGGCGCGTCACCGCGCTTGCCGCCGTTCCAGCGCATGATCACGGTCCGCCCCGGCTGCGTGGAGCCCTGGGCGACGCCGAGCAGCGCGCCCATTCCCAGTTTCGTCATCGCCTTGACGTCGAGGATCTCGACATCGACGCCGAGCTTGCGCAACTGGGCGGCACGTCGCGCAAATTCCACCGGGAATAATACGTTGGGCGGCTCATTGACGAGGTCGCGCGCGGTGATGACGCCATCGACGATGTGCGAATCCGGCGCGAACGCTTTTCGCGCCGCGCCCACATCGCCGACTGCGAGCGAGATGTCGGCGTGCAACGCAGCGTCCTCGCCGTCCTTTTTCTTGGTTTTGTAGCGGTCGAATTTATAGGCGCGCAACCGCACGCCCGATGCGACCGCGGCGGCCTGATCGGGCTTCATGGCCCCGTCAGGCAATTCGGCGATAATCGTCGCGGCATCGTTGCCGGCACGCAGTTTGCCGGCGGCCACGCCGCCAAATTTCAGAAAGTCGTTGTCCTTGAGCGCAGCAAGCTTGCCGGCGCCGACCACGATAAGGCGTGAGACCTTCAGGCCCGCGGGCGCCAGAATATCCAGCGTGGACCCGCTCTTGCCCTTGAATTGGCTGGTCGCGGCGGCGCGTTTGACCAGATCGGCCGCCGCCCCCAGCACCTTGCGGGTCGTGGCGCCGAGTTTCAACGAATCGTCGCAGAAAACCACCAGAATGCCGCGTGGGGCGGTGGAAAACGGGACGAAGCCGACCTTGACGGCGTCGGTCATAGGCAAATCCTCCAAAATCAGGGCTGTCGCAGGGGTCGGTGACCCATCGGGCGGTATTTCGAATGTTCTCTTCCCGGCTGCGATGCACATCCGTCAAGAGCGTGGTTCGGCGCACTATGGCCTGTCCGCCGCCGCACTGCCAAGCGCCGCCGTGGCCGCTCGGCCACATAAGCCGAATTATTAACCATATCGCAAGGGTGCCATGGCGCAGCCATTTTGTTGACGGATCAAAGGGATGGTAGTGAGAGAGTAAGCCAGCTGGACGAATGGCGGCGCGACCAAAGGGGACCCGGTTTTCGGGTTTGGCCGTAGCCGCAGTTCCAGTTCGCAAGGTGGGGTCGTGCGGTAGCGATGGGGTCGATCGACAAGTATATCTTTCGCACGACGCTTGCGTCGTTTGCGCTGGTTCTGGTCAGCCTGACAGGGGTGATCTGGATTACGCAGGCGTTGCGCGGCATCGACCTGATGACCAGCCAGGGGCAGACCATTCTGACCTTCCTCGGCGTCACCAGCTTGGTGATTCCGGCGCTGGTCCTGATCATTTCGCCGATCGCCTTGATGATCGCGATCTCGCATACCCTGAACAAGCTCGCGACCGATTCGGAAATCATCGTGATGAACGCGGCCGGCCTGTCGCCGTTCCGGCTGTTCCGCCCCTTCATCTATGCCACCTGCGTGGTCGCGATCATGGTTGCCTTTATTGCCTCCTATCTCGCCCCCGACGGCATGCGGCGCCTCAAGCAATGGGATGCCGAAATCACCGCGGATGTGCTGACCAACATTCTGCAACCCGGCCGCTTCGCCCAGCTCGACCAGAATCTGACCATGCGCATCCGCGAACGGCAACCGGGCGGCCTGCTGGTCGGCATCTTTATCGATGACCGCCGTGATCCCAAGGAACGCGTCAGCATCGTTGCCGACCACGGGACCGTCGTGAAAAGCGAAAGCGGCTCCTTTCTGATTCTCGAGGATGGAAATCTCGAACGCTTCGAGCTCGGCAAACGCGATCCGGCGCTGGTTGCGTTCGGCCGTTACGGGTTCGACATGTCGAGATTCTCGAATCAGGGCCATGACGTCGCGTTGGGCATCCGCGAACGCTACCTGTGGGAGCTGCTGGCGCCGCCGGAGAACGATCCGGTCTACCTGCAAATACCCGGACAATTTCGCGCCGAGCTGCATGATCGCTTCATGGCGCCAGTCTATCCATTTGCATTTGCGGCACTCACCTTTGCCTTTCTCGGCGCGCCGCGCACCACGCGTCAAAGCCGCAACTTTTCGATCGGCAGCTCCATCCTCGCGGTATTCGGGCTGCGCATGGCCGGCTTCGCCTGTTCCGTGATGGCGGTGAAATCACCGCTCGCTCCGGCCATTCAATATCTGATGCTGGCCGCGGCCATCGGCGTCAGCCTCTGGATCATCATCGGCGGCGTCGTGGTGGAACCGCCGGCTGGGCTGATTGAAGCGATCAACAAATCGAACGCACGTCTGCTGCGGCTTTTTGGGCGGCCGGCCACAGCATGAGCATGATGACCAACACGCTTGGGCGTTATTTTGCCGGCCGCTTTGTGGTTTCGGCACTCGGCGTGTTTGCCAGCATCTTCGTACTTCTGGTGCTGGTCGATTACATCGAAATGGTCAGGAAAACATCAGGGCTGGTCGATGCTTCCGCGATCGCGGTCGCGGAAACGTCGCTGTTCCGGGTCCCGCAACTGCTCGAGAAGATGATGCCGTTTTGCATCCTGATCGGCGCGATGACCTGCTATCTGGCGCTGTCGCGGCGACTGGAGCTGGTGGTCGCGCGCGCCGCGGGGGTTTCCGCGTGGCAGTTCATCGCGCCGGCACTGGCAAGCGCGATCGCGCTCGGGATTCTGGCGACCACGGCCTACAATCCGATGTCCGCGAATCTGCGCGAAATCTCAAAACGGATGGAGGCGGAGCTGTTCGGTTCCGCGCCCGGCGGCGGCGTCCAGGATGCGTCCGGATTCTGGATCAATCAGATAAACAGCGACGGCCAGGCCATCATCAACGCCGCCCGCAGCGAGCAGCAGGGCGTGCGACTGACCGGGCTGACGGTGTTCCGATTCGATAATGACTACCAGTTCAAGGAACGGATCGAAGCGCAGGAGGCGACGCTCGAGGAAGGGCACTGGCTGTTCAAAACCTTGCGGCGGTACTCGCTCGAGGGACCGCCGGTCGACGAGGACAGCTTCTCCCTCGCCACCAGCCTGACGCCGGCCCAGGTTCGCAACAGTTTCTCCACCCCGGAAACTGTGTCTTTTTGGCAACTACCTGGCTACATCCGCTCGTCTGAAAGTTCGGGATTCGCGACCGCCGGGTACCGGTTGCAATATCACAAGCTTCTGGCACAGCCGTTTCTGCTGGCCGCAATGGTCATGCTGGCAGCGGCCGTCAGCCTGAGGTTCTTCCGTTTCGGCGGCGTGCAAAAGATGGTTTTGAGTGGCGTGGGAGCTGGCTTTCTGCTCTACGTTCTATCGAAAGTAACTGAGGATTTGAGCAAGGCTGAGTTGATGCATCCGATCGCTTCGGCGTGGCTGCCCGTGTGCGTGGGCGGCCTCACCGGCTTTTTGGCCTTGTTGTACCAGGAGGACGGGTAGTGGCCGTTGTCGCCGCCCTCCAAGGAAGGTCGCCAGCGTTCCGGCGGCGCGTTGATGTGCGCCGCCACGGAATCTGTTTGGCTGCCGTTATAGCGCCCGTTTTTGCGCTGGTTTTGGGATTCACAGCCGCCGGCGTGTTCGGTATGGCGGCGATGACGCCGGCCTCGGCGCAGGGCTTCAGCTACAATCCGAACCCTCCCCGGCCGAAACCGCCCAAGTCTGCCAACGACGGCCAGATGCTCGTCCAGGCGACCGAGGTGGACTACGACTACAACAATTCGCGGGTGTCGGCGGTCGGCAACGTGCAGATGTTCTACAACGGGACCAGCGTCGAGGCCGACAAGGTCATCTACGATCAGAAGACCAAGCGGCTTCATGCCGAAGGCAACATCCGCATGACCGATGCGGACGGCAAGATTACCTACGCCAACATCATGGATTTGAGCGACGACTACCGCGACGGATTCGTCGATACGCTGCGGGTCGATACCGCTGATGCGACCCGGATGGCCGCAACGCGTGCCGACCGCACGAGCGGTAATTACACCGTGTTCGAAAATGGTGTCTACACGGCCTGCGCCCCCTGCAAGGATGATCCGAAGAAGCCGCCGCTGTGGCAGGTCAAGGGTATGCGCATCATTCACGACCAGATCGACAAGATGCTGTACTTCGAAAACGCCCAGCTGGAATTCTTCGGCGTTCCGATGGCGTATCTGCCGTATTTTTCGACGCCCGACCCGACCGTGAAACGTAAATCGGGATTCCTGATGCCGGGCGTGACCACGAATACGACCTACGGCTATGCTATTGAAACCCCGTTCTACTGGGCCATCGCTCCCGACTACGATGCGACCATCAACCCACGCTTCACCACCCAGCAGGGCGTGCTGATGCAGGCCGAGTTCCGCCAGCGCCTGTTGGATGGATCCTATCAGATCCGCGCCTACGGCATCGACCAGATGGATCCAGGCGCTTTCGCCGGTCAGTCCGGGGATCGTCAGTTCCGTGGCGGCGTCGAGAGCAAGGGCGAGTTCGCCCTTAACGACAAGTGGGTTTGGGGCTGGGAAGGCGTCGCGCTGACCGACTATATGATGATGTCGGATTACAGGCTGGGCCAGTACAAGGATCCGCTGCAGTCATTCCTGACCCTGCCGACGGAAGCCGTTTCCCAGCTCTACCTGACGGGCGTCGGCAACCGCAGCTACTTCGACGCGCGCGCGATCTATTATCTCAGTCTCTCGGGTAATCAGTCGCAGGTCCCCATTGTCGCGCCGGTGATCGACTATTCGAACGTGATCAACCATTCGGTGCTGGGCGGCGAGTTCAGTTACAAGACGAACTTCACCAACCTGAACCGCGAAACCGCGGTTTTCGATCCGATCACCCAGGCGGCCCAGGCCGCCGGTACTTGCACGACGACAAATTCGGCCGATACGGCCAAGAGTATCGTGCCTGCGAACTGTCTGCTTCGCGGTATGCCCGGCACCTATACGCGCTTCACGGCTGAAGCGGACTGGCGCCGGTCGTTCACCGATTCGGCGGGTGAAATCTGGACGCCATTTGCAAGCATCCGCGCCGATGCGATCAACGCCGACATCTCGAACCAGCCCGGCGTCTCGAACTATCTGCCGGTCGGCGACACCCAGGCGCTGCGTGTAATGCCCACGGTCGGCCTCGAATATCGCTACCCCTTCATCAACGTTCAGCCGTGGGGCACCACGACGATCGAACCGATCGCACAGGTCATCATTCGTCCCAACGAATCCTATGCGGGCAAGCTGCCCAACGAGGACTCGCAGAGCATGACCTTCGACACCAGCAATCTGTTCAACGTCGACAAATTCTCAGGCTACGACCGCGTCGAAGGCGGCGGCCGCGCCAATGTCGGCGCGCAGGCAACAACACAATTCGACCGTGGCGGCTCCGTCACCGCGATGTTTGGACAATCCTATCAGCTGTTCGGCCTGAATTCCTTCGCGGTGGCGGATGTCACCAACACCGCGGTTGATTCGGGTCTACAGACCCCCAAATCCGACTACGTCGCCAGCCTCGCCTATTCACCCAACCGGACTTATACCTTCAGCACACGCGCGCGATTGGACCAGGCGACCGGGGAAGTCCAGCGCTTCGAGGCTGAAGGGCGCGCCGCCTTCGACCGCTGGTCGGTCAGCGTCATGTACGGCGACTATGCGGCTCAGCCGGATCTGGGATACCTGGTACGTCGCGAGGGCATTCTTGTCAGCGGATCGGTCAAGGTCGCCACCAACTGGGTGGCGACAGGATCTGCGCGATGGGACCTTGTCGCGAACCAGATCAATCAATACGTCGTGGGCGCGGGCTATGTGGATGATTGCTTCGTGCTGGCGGCCAATTATGTCACGTCCTATTCCTACGCCACGACCACATCGCCGCCCATACTTGGCCACGCTTTCATGCTGCAGCTCGGCTTGCGGACTCTAGCCCAAACCTCCACGCAGTAGAATCGGCGCCGGGCTTGCGCCCCGAAGGACCAATTCGGGGTCCGGCCGCACTTTGGATCGGTTAACAGCGGTTGATATGATGATGACGACCACATTCATTGACCGGCTTTCGGCTGTCATTCTGGGTTGCACGGCCCTGATCCTGATGGGTTGCGGATCGCCGTTGCACGCGCAAACCGTCGCCGTCATGGTCAACGGCGAACCCATCACCAATTACGACATTGAGCAGCGCGGCAAGCTGATCACCCTCAGCACCCACAAGCCGACGGACCGCCAGCAGGTGATCGACGAACTGATCGATGAAAAGGTAAAGATCAGGGAAGGCAAGAAATTTGGGATCGATCCTTCGGTTGCCGATGTCGACCAGTCTTACGCCACGATGAGTTCGCGGATGCACATCTCGGCAGATCAATTGACAAAATCCCTGGAAAGTCAGGGCATTCGGCCCGACACCCTGAAGACCCGCATGAAGGCCGATATGGTTTGGAGCAATCTGGTCCGCGGTCGCTTCAAGGAAAGCCTGCAGATCAGCGAAAAGGACGTGGAGGAGAAGACCAAGAGCATCGAGCCCGGCGAGGACAAGCCGGACACCCAGAGCTTCGAATACAAGATGCATCCGATCGTTCTGATCGTGCCGCGCGGATCGGAGGCCGCCGCTGTCGAGGCACGACGCAAGGAAGCCGAAGCCCTGCGCAGCCGGATACAGACTTGCGACGAGGCGAACATGTTATTCAAGTCGATGCAAAACGCCGCGATACGCGAAGCCGTGACCAAGACCTCGGCCGACATACCGCAAGTGCTTCGTGACCTGCTCGACGGCACGCCGATCGGTCATTTGACCCCGCCCGAGGTAACGAAGCAGGGCGTGGAAATGGTTGCGCTGTGCGCCAGGAATCCGACCAAGGTCGACACGCCGAAGAAAAAGGAAATCCGCGACAAGATGTTTGCACAAAAATTCGAGGCAAAGTCGAAGGCGTATCTGAAGGACATCCGCGGCGCTGCGATGATCGAATACCGGGAGAATGCAAACAGCAACGAGCAGCCCACCAACAATAAACGCCGTTGACGTATGGCAAAGCCCCTCGCGCTGACGACAGGCGAACCCGCGGGTATCGGACCCGACATCACCATCCAGGCATGGCTGCGCCGCAATGAGCTGAAGCTCCCGCCATTCTATCTGCTCGGCGATCGCGACTTCCTCAGTCACCGGGCAAAGGCTCTCGGACTCAAGCTCAAACTCGCCGACGTCAGCGCCGAGGAAGCATCCGACGCATTCGCCGAAGCTCTGCCGGTCGTGGCCACCGGCCACCGCGCCACCGCCCGGCCGGGCCAGCCGGACGACACCAGCGCCGGAGCAGCGATGGCCTCGATTCGCCATGCGGTTGGCGACGTCATCGCCGGACGGGCGAGCGCGGTGGTCACCAATCCGATTGCCAAGAGCGTTCTCTATCGCGCCGGATTCCGGCACCCCGGACATACCGAGTATCTCGCCGAGCTCGCGGCCACCGGGGGGCATATCCCGCAACCGGTCATGATGCTGTGGTCCCCTGCCCTCGTCGTGGTGCCGGTGACGATCCATCTTCCGCTGCGCGACGCGATCGCGCAACTGTCGAGCGATTTGATCGTCACGACGGCCCGCATCGTGGTCGCGGCATTGAAAGCGCGCTTCGGCCTCGTCAGTCCGCGTCTCGCAATATCCGGCCTCAACCCTCACGCCGGCGAAGACGGATCGCTCGGCACCGAGGACAGGAGCATCGTGGCGCCTGCGATCGAAATCCTGCGCGGCGAAGGCATCGAGGTCCGCGGACCGCTGCCGGCGGACACCATGTTTCACGACGCCGCGCGCAGGACCTATGACTGCGCGATCTGCATGTATCACGATCAGGCGCTGATCCCGGTCAAGACGCTGGCATTCGAGGACGCCGTCAATGTGACGCTGGGCCTGCCGTTCATTCGCACCTCGCCGGATCACGGCACCGCCTTTGATATTGCCGGAACCGGAACAGCCGATCCGTCGAGCCTGATCGCGGCGCTGCGGCTGGCCGCCCGTATGGCGGCGGCGCAGCCGGCATGAGTGCGATCGATGACCTTCCGCCGCTACGCGAGGTCATTCGCCAGCATGCCCTGTCGGCCCGCAAATCGCTCGGCCAGAATTTTTTGCTGGACCTCAATCTCACCGCGCGGATCGCGCGCGCCGCAGGACCTCTCGAAGATGCCGTTGTCATCGAGATCGGTCCCGGTCCCGGCGGACTGACGCGCGCGCTGCTGGCGCTGGGCGCGCAGCGCGTCATCGCCGTGGAACGCGACGAGCGCGCGTTGGGCGCGCTGCAGGAGATTTCAAGGCGATATCCGGGACGGCTGGAGATCATCTGCGCCGACGCGCAGCACTTCGATCCGCGGCCGCTGCTCGGCGGCACACGAGCGAAAATTGTCGCCAACCTGCCTTACAACATCGCGACCGCGCTGTTGATCGACTGGCTGTCGATCGAACCCTGGCCGCCCTGGTATGACATGATGGTGCTGATGTTTCAGCGCGAAGTGGCCGAGCGCATCGTCGCGCGCGAGAACGACGAGGCCTATGGACGGCTCGGCGTGCTCGCGAACTGGCGCGCGGAGACAAAAATCCTGTTCGATATTTCTCCGGCCGCCTTCGTGCCGCAGCCCAAGGTTACCTCGTCGGTGGTGCGATTGGTGCCGCGCCTCGCCCCGCAGGCGTGCGAGCGCCGGGCGCTGGAACAGGTCGCGGCCGCTGCCTTCGGCCAGCGGCGGAAAATGCTGCGGCAAAGTCTCAAATCATTGGCGGTCGATCCCGCCAGGCTGGCGACAGCGGCCCATGTCGATGTGACGCGGCGCGCCGAAACCGTTCCGGTTGACGGCTTTGTTGCCATGGCCCGGGAATTGACAGATATACGCAACATAAAATCGAACATGCCCTGAGGAGACAATGCCATGGCGCTCATGCGTCGTCAGTCGCTGGTAAAATTCGACGCGCCGTTGTGCGAAACCATCGTCGAGACACCGAAACCACAAGGCAAGGAAGTCCTGGTCCGGATCGAGCGCTGCGGACTGTGCCATTCCGACCTGCACATCCAGGACGGCTACGCCGACCTCGGCGGCGGCAAGAAGCTCGATACTACGCGCGGCATGACGCTGCCGTTCACCCTGGGGCACGAGATCGCCGGGATCGTCGAGGAAATCGGTCCGGATGTTTCGAAGGATTTGATCGGCACCAAGAAAGCCGTGTTTCCCTGGATCGGCTGCGGCCAATGCCGCGATTGTCTCAATGGCGACGAGAATCTCTGCGCCCGGCAGCGCTTTCTCGGCGTCGCGATCGATGGCGGTTTCGCCAGCCATGTGCTGGTGCCCGACGCAAAATACCTGCTGGATTACGGTACCCTACCGGTCAATCAGGCGGCGACCTTGATGTGCTCCGGCGTAACCGCCTATGGCGCGCTGAAGCGACTGGTCGACCGGCCACGGCAGCGCAATCTGCTGCTGATCGGCCTCGGCGGCGTCGGCATGATGGGACTGGCTTTCGCCCAGGCCATGTTCAAGCAGAATATTTCGGTGGCGGATTTGAGTCCCGCCGCGCGCGAGACGGCGCTGCAGAACGGCGCCGCGCTCGCCTACGATCCCTCCGAACCGGATGTGGTCAAACGCATCATCAAGGAGACCGAGGGCGGGTTTGACGAAGTCGTCGACTTTGCCGGCAACGAGAAATCGATGGCCTTTGCGGTTTCCGTCGTCGCGCGCGGCGGCAAGATCGTGGTCTCCGGACTGATGGGCGGCAATTTCAGCCTGCCGATGGTGCAGTGGGTCTACAAGCGGATGACCATCGAGGGGTTCATGGTGGGAACGCTGGCCGAGGCACAGGAATTGATGGCGCTGGCGCGGGCCGGAAAGATCAAGCCGACGCCGATGAAAGAGGAGCCGATGGGCGAGGTCCAGAAATGGATCGACGCGCTGCGGGCCGGAAAAGTCGTCGGGCGCATCGTGCTGAAAAACTGACACGGAGGGGTTCGCCCCCTTTGCCGGTCGAGAAGCGCAGAGCGCTTGTGGCCTGCGCCATTCATTCGATTGGTGGGCGCGCCTCGCGCTGTTCAACAGCGGGCTGATCGGCGACGTGCTGCCGGCGAGTGACGCCGGTCCCGAGCCGCCGCCAGGCCTCGGGATCACGAAGGCGGGCCCGAATTAAGCCCCATGCTGTCCGGAATTGCGGCTCATTGCGACCCAAGTCTTTGCCGAGATTTGGCCTGCGAAGTGTCCCGTATCAGTATTCAGTACCGGAGATACCCATGCCAAACCGAACCACGAAATTCGTGTCAGCCATCTTTGCGAGCTTCCTTGCGGGCGCTCCCCTCTCAACAGTCTCGCACAGCGCGGCGGATGACTGCCTTTCCGGTCCGAAGGACCAAACGCCGCAAGGCCGCCATTGGTACTATCACATCGATCACGCCACCAAGCGCCATTGCTGGTATCTCGCGGACGAGCGCGACCCGCTTTCGCAAACCGCCGCTCCGAATACGTCTGCCGCGGCAAAACCGCCGCCGCCGGACGCAGAAACGGCAATGCAGCAATCGGTCGCGAACGCCCGTGCCGAGTTCCCCGCCCAGACGCGCATGGCACCGACGAACCGCAATGCGGAAATGGCTCCGGCGCCAGCCACCGACGCCGTTGTCAGGAACGAGAATGACGGCGCGGCGCCGCCGCAGCTACCAACATCGCGATCACTGGTCGCTTCACGCTGGCCCGATCCGTACGGCGCTGCCCCCTCGACCAATCTACAGCCGACCCAGCGCGATCCTGGCACGGGCGTAAACCCGGCCTCCCGAACCCAGCCGACATCCCTGCTCGCGGCCGGCCAATTCGCAGCAGCAGATTTGTCGTCACAAACCCCGGCCTATTCCCTGCAGGTGCAATTGGCCGCACTGATCGGCTTGCTCGCGCTTGCGGGCATCATGGGAACCGTCATTTTCAAATTCGGCAGTTCGCAACGATCCCAACCAGGCGCGATTCGCAAGCGGCGCGGCCCGATCTGGGAATCGACGGATGACGATCGCATCGTGCTCTCGCATCACCCGGGCACCGATGGTTTCGCTCGCGGCCTCGACGGGGCCGCCGGGCGGAGCGACCGGGTCGCGGAATTTTTTGCGCAGATATCCAGACGAGCGCCCACCTGACGGCCGGCTATTTTTCCAGTTGCCGCTGCAACCCGCGCACGAACGTCGTCAGACCGGTGCGGCGTTCGCGCTTGAGCCGCTCGGCTTTGAGGATCGACTGCACCTCGGCGAAGGCAGCATCGATATCGTGATTGATGATGATGTAGTCGTATTCCGCCCAATGACTCAATTCATGGGTGGCGCGGCTCATGCGCCCGCGGATGACCGCATCGGTATCCTGGGCGCGGGTATGGAGCCGCTTCTCGAGATCGGCCGCCGACGGCGGCAGGATGAACACACTGACAACATCGGCCCGGGCTTTTTCCCGCAATTGCTGGGTGCCCTGCCAGTCGATGTCGAACAGCACGTCCTGCCCCGCCGCCAGTGCGGCTTCGACCGGCGCGCGCGGCGTGCCATAGCGATTGTCGAACACGGTGGCCCATTCGAGCAATTCGTCTCGCTTTGCCATCTGTTCGAATCTGGCTTTGTCGACGAACAGGTAGTCGCGGCCCTCGACTTCACCGGGCCGCATCGGTCGCGTCGTCGCCGATACCGACATCTTCAGGCCGGCCATCCGCTCGATCAACAGGCGCGACAGCGTGGTCTTTCCCGCCCCCGATGGCGATGACAGCACGAACATCAGTCCGCGCCGCTCAACCCCGTCGAAACCGTGACCGCCAGCCGTCATGCGTCACTCCAGATTCTGAACCTGTTCGCGGAATTGCTCCACCACATTCTTCATTTCAAGCCCGGTATTGGTCAATTCAAGATCGTTCGACTTGGAGCAGCAGGTATTGACCTC
>Ga0302325_10010956_pt1 | contig 19564 bp, 18 predicted proteins | sample Palsa_T0_2_FD_201948 | JGI IMG/M metagenome (GOLD analysis project Ga0302325, IMG submission 201948) | Peat permafrost microbial communities from Stordalen Mire near Abisko, Sweden - Palsa_T0_2 | ecosystem: Environmental > Terrestrial > Soil > Palsa > Peat permafrost | place: Sweden: Abisko...
AGATGTCTCTCCCGTAATGCTGCCAGGGAAAATGTCATGATTCCCATGGTCTGATACTCGTGCTTTGATTTCCTTGACACCGATTTGCGAAGTGCCCAAGAGTTGTGGCTTCATGATTTGGAAAGTGACCCGTTCAAGCAATAAAAAGAAAGCTATCCTCTTGCAGTTTTGGCTGATGCATCAGAGCAAACATAGAAGGTAGAGCCAGGCTTGTCCCTCAACACTTCCGCAACGTGCTCGCTTTACGGGCGAGACCAAGGACTCTAAATCCATTCCACATTTTGCGAATACACACGAAGGCTGAACTAGCGTGACAAATGCCTGCATTCAACACTTGCAAATATTGGTACACAGTAATAACTCGCAAAAAGTCACCGGTAATGTCATTGTTTCACGGTACCAGTGAAGATGTGATAGCTAGGTTGCCCGCTGAACTAAGCAAAGCTACGGTAGCTGAAAGCATAACTTCTATCGCAATATTGATCTTGAACCTCTAATCAATCTATAACCCCTGGTCTCCAAGACATGCAGAAAAATATACATTCCATCCAGGCTTCAATGTCCGTGAAGTATTTCGCCCCTCTCAGCAAGAGCCTTTTGACATTTCGCAAGAATTGCGGCCTGCCTTCCGACCTCTTCAAGCCTTCCGATGACTTGCTTACTTCCGTCCACAAAACCATATAGTGCGTACGGTATCCCGGCTTCAGAGCAGAACTCCTGCACGAGTTTCTGGGTTCGGCGAAGATTGTGTCTTGGCATCCTGGGAAACAGATGGTGAATAGCTTGGAACTGCAAGCCACCGTGGAAGAAGTCGAGCCACTGCGGGCAATCGATATCCATCGTTGTTCGGAGCATCTTCTGAGGGAATGATTCGTGTGGGCCGACCTCTGCAGTGCTCATGGAGAAATGAGACAGTGTTATTTGAGCATGGAGGGGCATCGTAATCATGTGGCTGACCATTAGAAACGCGAAACGGCCCGAAGCGTTTGGGATTGCCTTGTACATGAGGACATATCCGAACCAATACCAGAAGAAAACTTGGCCGGTGATCTCTAACCATCGATGCCACCAAGCGGGTCCTTTATTTGGCCCGGTGCCTTTGATGAGAAATTCCCATGATAGGCGGTACAGATTAAACCGTCCAAAGGTAAGGACTGGATAATACAAATACGCTTGGTAAGGTATGATGATCTTGGCGAACGCGTCGTAAGCCATAACTCGTTCGTAAAAGGAGGAGGTGAGCGATTCTAGAAATCTATGGGAGACGGCGAAAAATGGAAGATGTTCAATGTCCGGATCATGTTCTGGAGAGTTCGTGACAATGTGATGCACGTTGTGGTTGTGCTTCCACCAGCATACTGACAGCCCACCTATGAAGTCTGCGATAATAATCCCAATCGCCGTGTCGACTGTAAAATTGTGTGTTATTCCCATGTGACCCGCATCATGTACAGTGAAGACAAGCTGATGCCAAAGACAGCCTAGAAATAAGCCGCTCGTGCCATACCAACTCCAATGAAGGAAGAGGAGCGCCATGCAGGCCAAAAATGTGTATCGGCAGGCCTCGACAGCATATGCAGAGTAGTTACAATCGTACAGTCCCTCTGCTCGAATTCGTTCATCCAACAGGCGGTATTTTCGAACGACTTCATCTTGTGTATCCATGTCTAGTGAGGGGTACTTCGCAAGGTCCAGATCAATCTGCTCCCTGGTATGCGCATCCAAGTAGGACATTCCGTCTTCAGGCTCTGCCGCGGATGACACTGAGGATGCGGAAGAGAGAAGTGGATCATTTTTTGAGGTTACACGCCGACGAAGCCTTGGTTCCTCGGTGTCAAAGATTGGGGATGGTGTTCTCGAAATATCCGAAGTTGGGGGCGTCTGATCAACATCTGCGTCCTCCTCCACCACTGTGAGACCCTCGACGTATGATTTGAATTTCCCACCTTGTATTGGTGGCACAAAGTTTACCCACCGCCCTTCAATTCGACCAATTCGATATCTCTCCATGTGTTTCTTGGCTTCGGGCGAGTGAAATCTGTGCAAGTACCATCAGGGAAACAGGCGAGACTCGGACTTCGACAAAGAGCACATACCCGTTCACTTCATCAGTGGCATCTCTCCCAACCATATGCATAATAGCTTTGGCACCTCCAGGATGGTATTTCAACCAAGGATCGACTTTCAGCACCCTTTGATCAACGATTATGATGGATCTCCCATCCGCAATGAGCCCTTCGACCTGGCGACGAGATAGGACTGCTTCCGTCCGGCTTGGAAGCTTCGTTGAGGACATGGTGGGTGGAAGTGGAGCGAATTGATGACAGCAGCCGGTGGTGGATGGTTGCGGGAGTTTAATCACGACTTCCTCGATTTTTTTCTATAGAGAGGACAACTTGTCGCTGTCGTGCAACTTGTGAAACGATCGACACTGACCGCCATGAGCAGCGCCCCGCGAAGCTTCCTTCGGTCTCTTACACGTTAGCAGGTGCGTACAGTACCTTAATGTAAGTGGCTCGCTTAGGCGGGATCGCCCCTGAACAACTTCGCCTACGGGGTATGGGCCAAACTTCACATTCCATTGTTCATTATCATCAGCATCCTGCAAAGTTGCGGAAGCAGAGCTCAGTGGAGATGTTTGAACTTCCGAAGTATCATTGTGAGAAGCCTCACTTCTGCCTTGTAGCCATTCTGATTAGTTGTTAGTTTCAGTCCTGTCTTCCTCGTATCAGAAGGCTTGAGATTGTTTGCTTCCGTATCCGATGGTTTATACTGTACTCCCAGCGACCCCGGCGTAAGCCTCACTTGTATCAGGACCAGAACAGAACATTCCAGTACTTCACTCTGGACTCTTCTCCAGAGTCGAGACTTTCTAGGCCAGCAATAGAGGCAAGTACTCCATTGAATGCGCGAGAAACTTCTTCTCGTTTTCGAAAGGCTGCATGGACGCCGTCCAGTGTCCTGAAGATAGAAAATACGCCTTACAGCTAACTTTTTCTACCGAAAAACCATCGGAGACCTGTTCTGAGTGATAAGTCATGTCAGGATAACGGACCTTCCCACTTATTTGCGCATTTCCAAGCTCGTCAGATTCTCAAAACTTGCCTCAGCTATAATAGTAGCGGTGGAACATGTCATCTGCTTCTTAAATATTAGAAATTCAAAATTTTGATTCATTGTTTGCGACTCTTATCCTACCCCTGCTCCGAAATTGGCCGAAGGAATGTTTGCCAATTCTACCAACGCCAGTTCAACAACCAATTCTTTCCATCTGCAAGATGTACGTACAACATGTAGACTACAGCATATATGTCGCGTGTTCACAAGCTATAAGCTTAGTACATGAGCAAAGCAGTTCTCCTCCTTCGTCGCCTGACTGTGCAATGCTTTCCAAGCCAAGCTCTCACCGAATCCTTTTTCTCTGGCTGGATCGCTGCTCGTGCATCTGGTAAGCTTTATTGCTGCCTATTAAACGACTTTTGTAGCACTCTGGGGAGTGCCAGAATCTTGTACATATAGACTGCAGATACCCCCCATCACTTGCGATGACTTCGAAATTCTCCAAATGCAAAGTAATAATCCGAATATCACAGCCCAAAACAAATAAACTCAAAAGTCGTTCATTCTTTTGCAGACATACCATGATGTTGTCTGTCTTCGAGGACTACTTGCAGCTTGGGAGACAAAGACAGGCTCTGCTTTACGGAGATATCGATCGTTACAGCCCGTTCAACAGCCGCCACAGATATGGTATCTGTAGCACTTGCTTAGATCATCCTTACAGGCAAAACCATATCTGCCAGTGCGAACAATTTCTCCAACTGAGTCCTCTGGTTCGAGGCAACTGCGATTGCCTCGACTGCCCCTATCGTGACATGTACCCGTTTGACGAGGGCTTGTATTCCGCCTGTGGAGGGTAAGTATTCTGTTATTCTTTTTTGAAGAGGTATGCCTGCTGACTGGCAAACTCAGAGGGCTTGGACGCGGTCTGAGCCTCGGAGACACATATCCTAATCCGCTGAGAGATCATGGTCTGAATTTAGGAAATAGTTACCTCAATCTGCTAGGTGGTCGAGGATACTACAACACCCCATATTCTCAGTTCAGTACTGGAGGAATAGGAGGCAGGCTGAGCGGAATTGCAGGTTGGAGGGGTATCAGGGGTTTACCAGGGATGGAGCTAGGAATGCGAGGGCTATACGCAAGAGGAAGAGCTAAACCCTCTTGGCGTTGCTAGTTGGCCTTCACATTAATTTCGGCACCAAAACAAACATTTGGGATGAGCATTTATCAACCACCTCAATTTTAGCAGCTATCTTACAAGGATATAAAAACTCTACGCCTAATAGTGGATTGCTTTGCCATACGTCGCCATCGCGGCCTCCTTGAACGCCTCAGACAGAGTAGGATGAGCATGGCTTGTCCTTCCAATATCCTCAGAGGAAGCCCCATACTCAATTGCCAGCGTACCTTCCGCGATCATCTCTCCCGCACCAGGGCCAACGATATGGATACCCAATACTCTATCCGTTTCGGCATCTGCAATTATCTTGACCAAGCCCTCGGTGTCAAGGTTTGTTTTGGCTCTCGAATTTGCTGAAAATGGGAATGTGCCAACCTTATATTTCACTCCAGAAGCCTTGACCTCCTGCTCATTCTGTCCCACCCAGGCAACTTCTGGATGCGTGTACATAACAGAGGGTATCGCACCATAGTTAACGTGGCCGTATCCCTTCTTGATGTACTCGACAACGGCAACAGCTTCCTCTTCGGCCTTGTGAGCGAGCATAGGACCGAACGTGCAGTCACCAACCACCCGAATATGGGGGATTTTCGTCCGGTATTCAGAGTCGATGACTAGCCTTCCTTTCTCATCAGTCTCGAGGCCAATGTTTTCTAAGCCCAGGCCGGCAGTATATGGTCGGCGACCAATAGCAACGAGTACAACATCTGCATCAAGCTACAAGAATACATTAGCATTTTTTGCTCCAGCAGGCGGATTCTGCTTACTGTTTCCTCCTTGCCTCCTTTAGCAGCCTCAACTTGGAGCTTGATCTTGTCGCCACTAGCATCACCTCCCATAACCTTGGTGTTCAGCTTGAATTCAATGCCTTGCTTCTTGAGAATCTTTTGAGAAGCCTTGGAGATCTCGGCATCCATGCCTGGACCACCAATCTGACCCAAGAATTCAACCACAGTCACCTTTGAGCCTAGTCTTGACCAAACAGAGCCCATTTCGAGTCCAATAATACCGCCACCAATGACAACCATGCTTTCGGGGACCTTGTCTAGAGCAAGCGCTCCTGTACTTGTAACGATTCTCTTCTCGTCGATCTCGAGGCCAGGGAATGGTGTAGCTTCACTTCCAGTAGCAATTATGATGTTCTTTCCAACAATGGTCTGTTCTCCGCCAGCTGTGAGATTAACCTTGATTTCATGCTCGGCAGCGAAGGAGGCCGTGCCCTTGATGTATTCAACGTTGTTCTTCTTGAATAAAAACTCGACGCCCTTCGTCAACCCAGTAACGGCAGTGTCCTTTGACTTCATCATCTGCGCCAAATTGAGTTTCACATCACCAACCTCAATACCTCTGCCCTTCGTGTCATGTAGGATCTGGTGGTAGAGATGCGAATTGTTGAGGAGAGCTTTGGAGGGAATGCAGCCGACGTTTAAACATGTTCCACCGAGTGTGCCGCGCTTCTCGATGCATGTTACCTATTCTAGGCGTCAGCCATGTGTAATGAATTAAAGTTGTTGGGACACACCTTCATGCCCTCTTGGCCAGCTTTGATGGCAGCGACATAGCCAGCAACACCGCCCCCGATGATGACCAGATCCTTCTCTTCTATAATTCATCAGCTTGACGTTAATGTAAACTTGTATATACGCGACTGACCAGCTTCGGTGGCATAGCTTCGCTTTGACAATCGTACAATCGCTGAAGGGGCGACAATTGTAGGAAGGCTTGGAAAATTGCTGTTAGCTTGCGGATGCGAACGCATTCAACAATTGAGAGGAAACTTACGAGGAGTTTTGCTTGAAAGCTGACCTGGCGGCCGCCCTAGGTACTATTAAACTTCGAAGCATGACTTGTGAGAGAGTGGTGGATTGCTTGAGCACTTTTGGAGGTTGCTTAGAGATGGCTTGACAGAACATGGCATTGAGCTCCAAGGATTTCACGTGACTCCACCGATTTTGAGCCGGCTCCAACCGTCTCGGAAAGTTGACCTCACGGCTAATAGACTCTGCTTACGAGCTATGTTTTTGGTACATTTGTTAAAGGTCTATGGTTTGGTTACCAATGCCTCAAGGGTATCACAAGCTATCTTAGAAGCCCACTTCACCGTAGCTTTCTCCTCCTTGCCACCCGCAATATCCGTCTTACTCACAATCTTCCGCAAAAAGTATCGGAGGCCCATAACCACTTGAGGGGTATCTGTAGCTTTGATGAAGATGTTTACAATTGCCTGCTCGTCTCTTTTCGACTCAGTTTGCCTCTGCGACCGCAGCAAAACAGTAATGAGGAAAACCTCCAAAAAAGTTTTCGTCTTTGATTGAAGGTAGCTCAAGTTGAGGTTCTTCAATACCCCAAGGCCGAGGTTACCTTCAACCATGAGGGTTCCGAACATTTTCGCAAGATTGACTATTTGTCTCGTCTCCAGGATATCATTGTCATCCTCTACGGCATCATCCTCGTCGTTCGATTCGCCCATCCTCTTGAAAAGGTCCCACAAGCAGTATTGGAACGCCGTCTTAAGCCTCCTATCTCCACAAACCTTCCTGGCGATCAAAGTGTAATAAGGATTATACATCTTCTCAGCACTTGAGCAGTGGATCAAAACCTTTGGGATCTCAAATTCTTGTACTTTCTTCAGCTTGAGCTTCATCAACCGAATATAGGCGTCTTGGTAGTCGGTGGCAGACATGATGGCAACGAAAATTGCTCTTCGGATGTCGGTATTCATGCGTTGCTCTCTCGTGAGCTGAACGAGGTCGACAGTGCCAGAATCTGGAGTCCGAAGGGCTGTTTTTTTGGGAGACCCATAAAAGTCGCGACCATTGTCCTGCTCAGCAACATTGCCAGACCAACTTGCACCAACAAGCCACCATTTCCCTTTCCTGTCAGAATCTTGGATGTCTTTAAGTCCAATCCGAAGAGGCTCGCTGGCTTTGATGGTTCGGGTATTCAGTGATCCAAGGATCTTCTTCATTCGAACTGTGTGCTCGGATGTGATGGCTGACGCAGCTCCTCCAGTCTTCATTCGATTGTTTTTCAGATCGTTAATAGTCTCGATCATGAACTTCGTTCGCACCGAAAGATTTTTTTCGCCAATACTTGTAACAGCAGGTCGGAGCATCCCAACAATATCCTTCAATGACGAAGGGTCGTCTTGACGTAATTGGGGCCCAGACGTGCGGATTATTTTCAATAAAAGCTCCGCGTTCAGCTCAGATAACTTGTCTAAAAACTGCCGTATATAATCAAAGATCAAATTGCTTCCAACAATCTGAAAGTTGTACAACTCCGAGAGCAACATAATGAGATTCGAAGTCTCCTTGCTACTGTCGCTCGTAGCAGCCGCTGGGCCATCCTGAGCTGCATCAGTAGCACGGATGTAATGCTCATCAAGAAGTTCAACTATCCTTTGTACGGCCTGTGCTCCGAAGTCCGTCCCAACAACTTTGTAAATAGCAGCAATGAACCCGGCAGGCAGGATGATGAGTGTGTCGGGTAAACTGGTAGGTTCACAAACGGATATCAATAAAATATCAACCAAGGTGGAAGTGACGTGTTGCCGTGGATTGTCACGGTAGAGTCTCTCAATTTCTCCAAGTATCGAAATCAGATTGGCTTCCGTCAGCCTATTGACCAACCCCTGAGTTCGTCGTCGCAAGCGGACTAATGCCTCCGAATCAGACGAAGCTGCTTTCCGCAAGGATGGTGGGATATACTTCTGAGCCGAGGCATCACCTCCAGTGGTAGGTGCAATGTAAGGATTCTCCCGAACCCGTTTCGTAGGTTTCGCGGTAACTGGATCGCCACCGTTATCCTCGTCACCAGTGCCAAATCCGTCAATATCATTACCAGCATTGAGGGCATCTCCGCCGCTGCCCAACTCCCTTTCGTCCTCTTCCGACACATCGTCCGGGAATTCTGGCCCATCCAATGACATATCTGATGCCCAGTCGTCGTCTTCAAAGTCTTCGCTTCCTTCGTCGTGATCTTCCCCTTCCTCTTCTCCATTTTGGGATACTTGGCCATGGGCCAGTTTTCGGGCCTCTCTTCTTTTTTGTTCTAGCCATCTGTCTCCATCGGCTTTTCTGCTTTTCTCCTCGTAATTATCCGAATCCTCCTCACCATCCAAGCCTTTCAGTAATTCGTCGAGTCCATCATCTTTGAAAGATTGTGGCAAGTGCTTCTTGCCTCTGAGGCCTAATTTCTTCTCCAGAGCAGCAATCTCCTCATCGTCCTCGGCGAACTTTTTCTTAATGGCCTTCGAGACTGTGACAGGTGACACTATTAGAGACGATAACTTGGCTTTTTTTGGTGCGGGGTCGGTCTTCTTAGACCGCTTCAAAATTGATTTTGGCTTGAGATGGAACTCCTCTACGCCTGAAAGCTCTCGTCGTGTTGGTGATGGATTGTGAGTTTGTTCGTCCAGCACCCCGCTAGGCTCGATAACATGTTGCACCTTCCTTCTCTTCGTTGCTGGAGGTCCATTCCGTGAGGCCTTCTTCTCTACTCGAGCTGCTTTGCGCAATTCTTTTCTCGTTCCATTCGGGGGATGTGATTTGCCACCTCCGGACAGAACATCTAATTAAAATTGTTAGCTAAACGTTAACCTCCTTGGGAAGACACTCTACCTTCTCCTCCAAGTTGCTCGATCAGCTTCTTCGGAAGCTTCAGGCTTTGTTTGGGCGCCATCTGAGAAGCGTATTAATCGAAGGTCAAAAAAGGTCCCCAGAAAAGAAGAAAGATCGGGGCTTTAAATCACCGACCGACCCCACCAAAAACCTCACCCCACACAACCTTGAAAAGACATCCCACTTGAAGTCTCCATACTTCTGCTGCTGCAGACATGTCGCCAGGACATTTGAGTAATGATGATGTATGTGTTTGTTGGACACCAGGGAATCTAGATGGTCACTAACAGCAAACAGTTCTTCCTCTGTCTGTCTGATCTCTTCGATGAGCGACGACAGAAGGATCATGGAAGCATCCATCTGACTCAGAAGAGTAATACCTATCGCACTTTGGTTACCAACAGTGAACTGACATAGGTAGGGATGGCATATGGAGAAGATACCGGCGTCGAGGCCTCAGAACCCACTGTAGCGCAGCCATTCTCCGACCTGAACCCTTCCAACCCATTCCCGATCATAATCCGAGCCACGAACGGCAAATCCAAGGATCACAGGGGTAAGAAGATTAAGCTGTCAACGATTGTGAATGCAGGTGCTTTAGACGGGTTCTTTGCAAAATATGCCGAGGTTTGCAAGCTGGGCATGTCCGGACTGAAGAAGAGAGACAGGAGTAAGCAGAAGGAGAAATTGAAAGCGAAGAAGAAGAAGCAGGGCGGTGGTGTTGCGGCGAGTGAGGTTAAGAAGACTTAGGGAAAGGATCTGGGGAATGACTATCATGGGGGAAATTGCAGGACCTGGCGGCAAACATACCAAAAGGAAGGCCCACAAATGGTGATCATTGCAAGTAAAAGGTCATTTACACATCTCCGGGGCGACAGATCGAGTTGAAAATACGTTCAGTAAAATCAGGTAACATTCTTCATTGCAAACTCCAACGCTCTATCACCATCTGCAACCAAGCCCTCGGATCGGAATATCAAAGCGCCAGCGCTTCTACACAGTAACCTTCCGCTGGTGTCTGAGTTCCCGACCGCAATGGTCCCACTTACCACAAAACCATCGAGCAATGGAGATAGAAAAAAAACCAGCCGAGAACCCTGATCAAACATTACAAGAAATCCTCTATCAAAAACACCCCATAGAACCCAAACCGGGCAAATAAAGATGCAGGTCGGAAGATAATGATAAACCGTTTTAAGTACCGGGCAAGGCTTGTTCAACTTTAGTGCATTGGTGGCCGCCATCGCCTTCTTGAGCAATATTCTGGGCAGAAATTTGGAGCTCCGGGGGAGTATACTGCAGACCAAAGTTCCGATTCTGATTGCTATGAGTCTCCAAGAGCCCAGCCAGTCTTGCATCATCCATCTGCGTGGGATTCTCGAAGCTGGCCTGGAATTTGTTATGACTGTTAACAACAGTCGGCGGTCTGGTTCTCACCTCTGGCTGGGCCCTAGGCTTCACATCAGGAGCTGGGCTTGGATCTTGCATATAATAGGGTTGATAGAGCAAGTCGGCAGGAAACGGCTCTCCTTGTTGCCCAGAAATTGTAGTTGTATCCGCATATCTTTGACCGATATTATTGTTGTTCTCTTGATACACAGCCGCCCAGTCCACAGAGGCTGTCCCGGGCACGACATTTTGAGGCAAGAAGGGTTGAGCCCACGGCAACCCAAATCCGGTCATGTTGCTACCCTGGGTCAATCCATATCCTGGGGAGAAGGCCATATTGTTGTATGACTGAGGGAAGACATTAGGCCACTGTGATGCATGCTCTGGATCTGGATATAGAAAAGCTGGCGATTGAGGTTGGTTGTTGATTCGCGGCTCAACTTTGATTCTCTTGTTCATGGCGCTGCCCTTCTTTCCTCCCGCATCTCGTCGTCGCTTCTTTTCGCGGTCTTCCTGTTGCTCTGCGCCTGCTTCGACCTTAATGACAGCGCCACCACAGTGCTGGCAACCGGATGTAGCTCCGCAGTACCAGCATTTGCCGTCCTCCTCGACCATCCTGCGTCTGCCAGTAACACTAACTTCGTCAAGTCCTTGCACTATCATTGCACTGTCGATCTCTGGCCGCAGATATTCCCTTTGCTCGCCCACAATCCCTGCGGTCTGCGCCTGACATCTCCAGCATATTCCGGCGTCACGATCTTCAGCTTCATAACCACGGACTTGTATGCATAGCTCTGGAGGGCACTTCTTTTCTGGCCATGCATCGGGACAGCTTGGCAGTTTGCTGACTTCGACATATATTCTGCGGCAACAGGGCAGTGTGAAAGGGAGAATTTGACACATCACAAGCTGGATGCCTTCGCGCTTGCTGTGCTCAAAGATCGTTCCTGAACTTCTGTGTGACTTGCACTGAGGGTAGCTTTCGAATATGGAAGAGGTGGAAAGGGTAGGATGTTGTGGGTATTGGTGAGGCTACCTGGTTTTGTGAGAGCATTCGAAGGAGGAATCGTTTTGAGGGTCAAACATATAGTGAATAGCTCTGACTTGAAAGGCCGGAACTGAACAGAGTGAATAATCGATGTTATGATACATTACGCTTGTGAATCACTGCCCTCGGTGACAGTGTTTGAGATATCACCATCTAATCCTGTGTGATTGTTTAGTAGGTAATTTCAAACTGGCAAGTCTTTCATACGAAATACGGGAACGGAAATGCTGTGATTCACGCGCCTAATGAATTTGGAGGGGATCATAAACAATATTAGGGGATACTCAGCAATTTGCACATTTGCATCGCTCTATCCGTGCCCCAAGGATGGTTCCAAAGCATCGCATTGCCCTTACTAAATTGTGTCTAAGAACATGTGCTTGACCGTCTGTCTGAAAAAGAAAACTTTTTGGTGAGAAGCACATATGACCCTTCCCAGATAAGCTCATCTGCACCTCGGAATTATGGGAGTCGGGGAGCAATCTCGGAAAAGGAAAGAAAACAACGAGTACGCCCCCGCTCACGAACTGATATGCTATCCGCAGCTACGTTTGGGGGCCAAGTGTACATGCATGTGAAAAGTGCAGCGGTTGTAGAAGCCAGTGCCGTGTAGCGATAGAGCGCATCTCAAACCAGCGCTTGATGCCATGACTTGGCATCTTCCGTCGAAGAGAACCCCCTACATGATTTGGTCCTGAGTCAAGTTCGTGGCCTCGGTTTCCATAGCATCTCCGCTACCGCCGCCTGGAGTCTGATACTTGACGAAGCTCAGACCAAGTGGGCGACCACCGTACTGGTAACCGGAGAATTTCTCGATAGCAGTCTCCGCGTTTTCAGCAGTATCGAAGCGAACAACACCAGTGCCTCGAGATCTGCCATTTGGCTCGTACTGAATTTCGGCTTGCTCAACCTTTCCGATGGTGGTGAAGAGCTCGACAAGATCTTCGTTGCTTGTGGACCAGGGAAGCTATGACACCAATTAGTGCTATGATCAAGGGCATCTCGAATGGGAAAAACATACATTGCGAACGTAGATAGTCTCGCTTCTCTCTGTACCAGCAGTGGCATAATCGGTGAATGGATTGGGAGCAGCAGAAACAGCGCCGGCTCCTGCATCATAACCACCTCCACCATAGCTGCTTGAAAATCCTCCGCCACGACCTGCGAATCCAGGGTTGAACCCACCTCCTCTACCATATCCTCCGCCGCGGGCTGCGAATCCTCCGCCAAAACCTCCACGAGGGCCGAAGCCACCACGGCCTCCGAATCCAGGGCCAGAGCCAGCGAAGCGATCTTCACGTACCTCGAGCGGGCGGCCTTGCCAATCGTAGCCATTGAATTGTTGGATGGCGTTGCGAGCGTCATCGGGAGATTCGAAGGCGACGATGCCAGAGCCTTTGGGACGACCATCAGGTCCAACGTGTACGTCAGCACGAATGACGGCACCATTGCGGGCTGCAAGACAAATGTTAATATTACAATACTGCCTCTATGTTAGCAGTCAAGACAGAACATACCTGCTTGACGGAACAGATCCTTTAGATCCTGCCATCCTACAGTGTAAGGAAGCTAGAATTCAAAGTCAACAAACTGCCCACCACAAGCTTACAGAGGAAAATGGAAGGAAGGAGACAAACGTTGGAGACATAGATTTGGCGGCCTCCTCCACCACCACCGCCAGCACCCATGCCACCTCCGAATCCACCACCAAAACCGCCGCGACCGGCACCGCCTTCGTAACCGCCTCGACCTCCTGCCGGTGGGCCAGTGAATCGTGGTTCTGCCTCGCGATCCTGGTGAGAAGTCAGCGGTGGACATTGCTTTTGTTCAGAGCACCCCATACCTCACGAACGTAAACCAGTCTTCCCATGAGGTTCTGATTGCTGAGCGTATTTACGGCCTGTTGAGCTTGCTCCCTGGTGGCATATTCTACAATGCTGCTCCACGTTAGCATTGGATTCTGTACCAGAAAGGTAGCAGTGACTTACCCGCATCCCTACATAACCCGCGGAACAACGTCCCATCCGTCAATCCAACATTCCTTCAAAGACCAGAAAAGAAAAACTCAAAATGCCAGCTACGTATAGGCGCCCACCTTCGACATTCCATTCGGAAGCAACAACACGTCTGCAAATAAAACCTCCCCAGCTAAGAGAAAAAGCCATATCAGCCATTATCTCCAAAGCCCAGTGAGGAAACTAACCAGATCTCATAAAGTCTTTGAGATGATGCCATTTGACGTCATAACTAAGATTGCCCACGTAGACCCTTTGAAATTCGTGAGTGAACATAATGACAGGGCAGGCTTTTCTAGTGTAATACTGACCGACGGTCTTGTTGGGAAGACTCTCGAAGGCTCGACAACATTTGCTCTCTAGCTTGAGCTCTCTCCTCAAACGAACGGTGTGGGGCTCCTCCGCCTGTAGACATTCCGCCGCTGATAGGGCTTCTGGATCTTCTATCACTCCGGTGGCGATCTTCGCGGCTACGACTGCGCGAGCGTGGGCTGTACGACCTACGACGAGATGATCGTGGAGATCGAGACCGACGTCTTGGGCTTCGTTCCCTCTGCGATACGTAAGTCTCTGTTTCAGTCATCAAGTAGACGTGAGGATCAAAAGCAAGGGGAGTGAAAATGATATCTGGTTGAGTTGTGCAGGATGTAGGTCGTGGGTTGGCCCGCGTCTATCGAGGGAGGTAGCTTAGTTGCCGCAACTAGGCCTGGAAGGACCTTATTTGCGAAGGAAAGCCACCTGTCAAGAGAGCGGGTAGATGGACATGGGGTCTGCAGCCTTGCGGGCCCAAACTCGCCCGGCTTCAGAGTGGAAGGGGCATGAAAAGAGGAGGTTTGTGACTTACACCGGGGCGGTAGGAGTCGTCTATCGAGGTTGAAATGGTTAGCAAAAGCAAAGATCAAAAAAGTGTCGAGAGGATGACGATATGGAAGAGGAAACAAAGATTCCCGCCTCGGCGAGGGACGATAAACGATAAACGAGGAACAAAGTTTATCGAGGAAGAGTGAATGCAACAAGAAGGTACGATGGACGGGGGACAAAACTAACCTGCTCCGGACATGGCTATGGATGAAAGGTGAGCGAGTGAGCGAGCGAGCGTGCTTGCTTGCTTCGTGTCTGTTGAGGCTGCTAAGCTGCCGGGCAGGAAAATCCTGACAGAAGGCAAGGATAAGGTTAGTGGGACCGTTCGAGTCGATACGCAGGTAAGAGGGGGTGAGGTGAGCCCAATCACGAGAATGCTGTACAGTGCGGTCCGGTGCGGTGCAGTGCGGAAGTGTGGGAGTGTGGAGCGTGTCGCTGAAGACGACCTGCAATTGAGAGCTTGCTGTCAGCCAGGTTGCTCGCCAGGCTCCAACGGCCGCTACGATGCAATCAGTGCAGCGCGTACGATGGGTGCAGCGCGTGTGCCAGAGGAGGAGGTGGAGGTGAGTTGAGGTGAGGTGAGGGGAGGGGAAGACTTGCTTGCGTTGCTGGTGGTAGAGCTGCAAGGCGCTGGGAAGGGATGAACGCAGCAGCAGCCAGGCCAATCGTGGACAGCAGATGAGGACAGCGCGGGACCCGAGTGAATGGGCAATGACAAAGTGACCCCGGCACGTAACAATGCGGATGGCGGTTGTGGTTGTACAGAGCGCGTCGGTCGAGGGAGGCAATTGGTACCAGGTGGAGGTGAGCTGTGAGACGCGGTTTTCTTTCGAGGTTGAGCGCTGGCGGCGCAAGCGACGAGTGTTTCGGCCACCGTATGTACGGCACGGCACTGGCGCTGGCACTTACTGTATGAAGTGGTGAAGGTGTAAAGAGCTTGGGGGAAGGGAAGGGCCGCCGCTTTTCCGACCTCTCCTCCTTCTCTCCTCTCCTCCTCTACTCTTTCTCCTCCTCTCCTCCTTCTCCTCCCTCCTCCCTCCTCCCTCCTCCCTCCTCCCTCCTCCCCTCTCCTTACTAAAACTTCCCACCCACTCCACCAACACTCATGGCAGTCACAGAACTCTCAGGCAACTGCGGGGCCGAAGACGATCCATCCCGTCTCTCTCCTCTCTTTGCCCGGCCTTATCGCCTCCTCAGTTAACGACCTGCCCCTCCAAGGGCCTCCCGAAAGCCGCGTGCAGGACCGATCACACTCACAGGCTCCACGCTGCGCTGCACTGCACTGCACTGCTGCAGAACATGCGCAAGTGAGCCGGGCACTACTGGGCGGGCTGCAAGCCCCCCAGTCTTCAGACCTTCGAATGATCTGTGATCGCCGTCCGGCAGAGGCACAATAGAGTTTTGTAAGTACAGTATGACCAGGCCCAAGCCCAAGCCCAAGCCTGCTAATTAAGTACAGCACTCTACCGCCTGCATTGCTACACTGTCTGCTTTTTATATTAACCCAGCTGCCAGTCCAGCCCGAGCACCCTTCTGTGCCTCCATTCACTTCACTGTTGCTCAAAAACTGGCCAATGCATGCGCTGTTCTTGAGGATAGCCATAGGCTGTGAAAAACATTTCCTACCTTACACAACGGGCAAACGACTTGAGCCAACCAACGATATTGGTCGCGAGCCAGCCAATGACCACGCTGAAGTTCAATCTGCTGCCTCCGTCACAATTTGATGGGATCGGTCATTCCTCCGCCAGCGGCTTAGGGCTTGAGTTGAGAGAAGGGTTGGTCTCCCTCAGGTTTCTCCCGCATTGCATAATGCTTCCCGCCGCCTTCAGTACTGCAGGCGCCATTTGCAAGCTTTCAGGAAGCATCCCCGCCTTGTGGCAACATCTGGCAGCTGAAGAAATGTATCAAATCCTATGCTGCTATCAACGTTTTGGGAATGTAAGGAATGAAACCTGCTGTCCCGTTTTGATCCCGACTGCAGCCGATGTGCCCCACCGAGTTGCCCTCTGCGAATCCAGGGATGGATCGACGCTGAAGATTCAAAGCTTCGACGCATCCAATCACTGCACGAGCATGGCGAGTTTGCGCAAGCGGCCGTATTCCGAACAACGATCTTTGGCAAGTGGCACACGAATGGCGCTCAGCATCTCAAAAGCTTACTGTACTAAGAGTCCACATCAATCTTGGGGATCAAGTGGACCAGGAACTTTCTTCCCAGAAGCTCTCGTATTTTATCGAAAGGACATCCTTCCCTTTCAAGCTCAGATTTCGATGATTCAAATCCCCCACATATCTGCGGAACAATGCCCAATCCTGGCCGGTCCAAATGCGGCCCGTATGCATGACTGATGCAGGGGAGGGGAACGTTCAGCACGAGGTACGGGATGCCGCCATACTCAAGGAACTAATGCTAGTTGTGCAATGACTAATACACTGCTGACTGCATATTTCCCCGAACTACAGCTCAATCACGTATTTTTACCTGCGCATGCACCGGAATTGGTTCTCTGCCAATTGGCTCTCACGCTTCGCTCCCTAATATAAGGATCGCAATATGAACCTATCTGCAGTAAAACATGCAAAGCGGGATCGGGATCAACGGCCCGCAGCATGAAGAGTGCACGTTTTGATGTAAGATTAACTCATGTCCGACATGTTAACTGTCGAAACTACGTTTTAAAGAGGCTCTGCCGTCATGCAACGTTTGTGCCGTTAGGCAGATTGGTGGCCTCTGTCATTGACTCGTTGAGCTCTTGCTTAAGCGCCCTGCGCTGCTTCAATTTAGGGTCTAGCTGCAAATCCCAAAAGGCTGCAGTGCAGCGCAACTCCACTCCATAGCCCGCAGTCGCGGACTTCTTTCAACTTGACTTGGTCCGTACTTGTAATAAGCTCGGGACTTCCGGTGATATTTTATCCCTCTTCAACATTGAGGTGTTGTGCAGAATACATACCTAGTAGTTGAGTTGGCTCACAGCTTACTCGTCTTCAGAAGCTTGGTCTTCAACTGTGATAGAACTATTCCGGGGGGAGGGAAGGAGACTTGAAGCTTAGTCAACCATTAAGTGAGGTGTACCAGGTGTGTTGATCCAGCAGGCATCATCACCATTTCTCTACAAGACTTTCTCCTTTGCAAGTTACTATAATGTCCAAGTTATCCCTTAGAACAGCGGGTGTGTTCTGTCTTCAGATCTGTTCTCAAGTTGTATCCTATGCATTTTTGGTGCGAATATCTGGGGATTGAAGAGATCCACGATGCGTTGGTGGTCAGCCAGGAGGCATGAGATCCATTTGGTTCAGGTCCACATCTGATGCCTCTGGCGTAAAATGCTCTTGGGTTATTTGGAGACTCTCTTTCCATCATCAGAGTCATCTGTCGACCACTAGAGCAGTTATCGAAGCTGGGCCTGGAATCGAGGACGGCTCGCGGAACCTATTACGTAGCGCTGGAACTTGAACTCTCGCTCTATGAGCCTAGAGCTATTTCGATTCAATCGAGATCCATCTCCGGGGAAGAACTTCAATCACGGCGACAAAGAAAGAAATTGGTAAGGACCAGAAGCTGGTCCTGTCTCCGAATTGATCATGGAGAATCATCCAGCACATCAGTCGAGTTGCCAACATCACATTTTCTGGGGTCCTTGAAAACATTTCATCGATGTTCCTCAAAAATTTCATGCCTTCTTTTCGGCAACCAACCGATTCATCGTATCCTCTTCTTACATTTAACCTTGATGACTTGATAGCAGGAAGAACCGTCGTATTAATCTTACGTACACCCAGGAGCTCCTCCCTACGCTGATTTTCTGGAGAGCAGGTCGAGATCCCAGCCAAAGCCATTTTCTGGACGGTAGGTGTGTGCAACCTCAGCTTCACAGGCTTCTCACCAGATCTTCGTTGTCCCGAAGTACGAACAAGCTCTACAAATCTTGTTGCAGCTATCCACTCTAATGTCGTGATGTGGTGGATAGATTGGATAGTATATTATGACACAGGCTAGAGGCCATTGCCTCAGTGCTGGCCAAACCTACAGTATTCCAGGCTGAGCCCACGGTTTGTTCGATACGGCTTAGTTATACGAGATAAGGTTCTTTCAGTCGAAGAAATGTAATCTGCTCGCTTGCAAAACATCGATCCTGTTATAAAATCCAATTCCCTTTCCCGTGGAAATCGGCCTGCAAGTCAACTTACCTTAATTAGCAAAGCCTCGTGCTGTAGCCTTGCGTGCCCCACCACAGCCTCGTCCATGTAAGACAGCCGAAACTGGGACCAACGCTACAGCTGCTTGGCACAAACGTGGGGTCACGACGGGGGCCTCCAGATTGACAGGGTTCTGTCTCCAACCACCAAGAAAGCACTCCGCACACGATCACCTAAACATTATCCAGCACCACACCGCGATACGTTGCAGTCTCCTCGTTATGCTTCTTCGATAGCAGAGCGCATCTTGACCATTGGCTGACGATGGAGACGTTGGAGTACACTCTTGAAAGCGAACAGCAATTCTGGGATGGTAGCTTCGCCACAGCCCTCCCTCAGATGTCGCTCCTGCTAATAATTTTTTGAATCCCAGAGCTTGACGACATAGTCTCTGCAAAGTGTCCCTCGCATCAATTAATCGATAATGCGCTCCGTTCCTATTTACACTTCACGACCAACTTTAAAGACGAGTACCTCCACTCTGAATACGATGTGGCCCGATGCTCGCAGAAACTCCTACAGAGCGAGTTATTTGAGGCCAACAAGGAATACGTGCGGACACAAATTGTCTACAGCTTGATGCAGGAGGACGAGCCAGCAAGCATACACGTCATAGCTAGCTTTCTACTTTTCGATGGTAAGGAGAACGAAACTACCTTCGAAATGATGAACACGGAGGGCTGTTTTCCGAGGTTGATAGAGCTCATTAAGCTGGGGAAGAAGGATGATGCCCGATTGCACCGACTACTATTGGAGCTTTTGTACGAGATGTCCAGAGTCCAGCGTATTTCCGTCGAGGATCTAGCCTGTGTGGATGATGATTTCGTAGTTTGCCTTTTCGACATTATAGAAGAGCTTTCTGATGATGTTGATGATCCGTATCACTACCCCGTTATTCGAGTTCTGGTAAGGAGGGCTTCTTTTAATGTCGTATTATTAACTAACATTCTCACAGCTGGTTCTTAATGAGCAGTGGATGGTGGCAGCAACAGCCTCACCAACAGAGCCACATCCTACCCCGCACCGGTTGACCAACCGAGTGATCAAGCTGCTCTCTCTTCATGGCTCTTCCTACATGACGTTCGGCGAGAACATCATTCTCCTCCTGAATCGCGAAACTGAAACTTCACTCCAGCTTCTGATCCTCAAATTGTTGTATCTTCTCTTTACAACTCGAGCGACGCAC
>Ga0302325_10010957_pt1 | contig 19563 bp, 14 predicted proteins | sample Palsa_T0_2_FD_201948 | JGI IMG/M metagenome (GOLD analysis project Ga0302325, IMG submission 201948) | Peat permafrost microbial communities from Stordalen Mire near Abisko, Sweden - Palsa_T0_2 | ecosystem: Environmental > Terrestrial > Soil > Palsa > Peat permafrost | place: Sweden: Abisko...
TCGACCTGCTCCGCATACACGGTGTCACCAACATCGCCGCCGAGCGCCGCCTGCTAAACGGTTCCGACCGTCAGATCCTCAAACGAATGGGCCTCTCAACAGGCTAAACAACCTTGCCGGGACCCTGCTAGGGAAGGCGACCGTGATCTGCTTCGGTTCAAAGTGCGTCAGCCGTTGCATTCCAATCATCGTCTCAGCCGAAGCGGGCCAGTCCAGTCCCAAGTTCCGCTTTTGCTCGTCGAATGGAATCGCTCGCACGAGTCTGATGTTGCGCTTAGTCAGGCTACCGAATACGCGCCTTGCCATGGGATGGTTCGAGGCACGTATCGGCGCGAGCTCGTCCTCCCCATACCTCGTAAGAGAACTGCAGAGCAAGTCCAGGTACAGGTCGCGCACATCTAGCGTGGTGCTCGCTAATCCAGCCTGTTTTCTTGCAATGAAGCCGACGGCTCGCCTACCGGTCGCAGGCGAGCCTTGACGTTCGCTGCGCGTCCCAACGCCCCGAGGATGCGTGATGTGGGATCGATAGACTTGCTGGACGAGTAAAAGCGGGCGAGACACCTCTTTGCAGGCATACCGTCCTTCTCAGCACTTATCTTTCCTGAGTAGCCATAAGTGGCGGTACCAGGAGAGCAGCACCGGGCACGCTTCCAATCACGCGCCGCGACAAGCACAGAAACTGGGAACTCGAACGGGACTTCTGTTGACCATACTCGCTCGACCTGCATGTTACTGGCTTGAGCGGCCCGCACCATACCGGCAGGCGAGGGAAAGGAAACATGATCGGGTGTCTTACACATGGCCCACGCACTCCCCAGCAGCCTCGCCTCCAGCGATACCGCGTTCGAAGTGGACACGAAGAGGACACCGCCCGGAGTGATTACCCTTGCTATCGAACGGAGAAAGCCCGCGATATCATAAACATGTTCGAGCACGTTGATCGCAACGACGGCATCGAATGATACATCTTGCGGAATGGCGGCAAGATCTGGGTACAGAGGCTCGATTCCCCAGATTTCTTGTATGAACTTCCTGTTGGCGTGGCTGTGCTCGACCGCTGCCACCGCACGCCCCGCCTCGTGAGCGGCTGCCAAAAGGTGGCCGGAGCCCGGACCGATCTCGAGTAGCGACCGGCCCGGCAACGACAAACCGTCCCATACAGAGCGCGCCGGCTCCAGACCGCGGGTCGCGACTACGGCGTCCAGGAAATCGGTGTCCTGAAAGGCTTCGTCATGGAGTCTTCCGAACTTGTCAGCCGTGATATCCCGGAATACAGATCGACACGTCCGGCATCTGAGCCATATATCGCCCCGCTCGCCGAATATGCTAGATGACTCGTCATAGCAGAAAGGACATGGCCTGTGATCCATACTGACATATTACAATCGAATAAGGTCTCGCTGTCAAATCACCCTCACGAACCTCTGACAGTTAACCATTTCGCGCAGTACCGCGAAGCTATTACGAGGAATTTCAGCTGATTTGCCGGACGTGCCCGATCAGCCAGCCTTTATGCCGCCCCTCCAGCGTCGCGGGTCTGAAGGACCTGGATGGCCTCGGCCGACTGCCTGGCCTTCACGGCGAAGGAAGCGGAGTTTGCGCTGTCTCCGATGGTGCCCGCCGATGGTGCCTGCCGTGCTGAGGCGGCCTCCGCGACAGGCGGCGGAGCATTACAACGAGCGCAACCCCGTAGGAGACGGTCGAGGCGATCGCCGCGCCGTAGACACCCACTAGCGGTAGCAACGCGAAAAGCAAGGCCACTGTGAAGATCGCGGCGATCCCCTCCGCCCATGCCACCACCGCCGGCTGGCGCCTGCCCCGCAGCAGATCGCCGGTCACCTGGCCGCAGGCCAGGAAGACCGACCCTGGCGTCAGGACCCACAGCAGTGGCACCGCGCCACGGTAGGCAGCGCCGAAGATCAGCGGCACCAGCCAGTAGGACAGCGCATCGAGCGGCACCAGGATGGCCGCGGCCACGCCGACGCTGGCGAACACCGAGAGACGCTGCAACCGGCGGGTCGCCCCGGTCACCTCGCGCTGGCCCGCCAGGCGGGGCAACGCGACGTTACCGATCGCCGTGACCAGTGGCATCGGAAGCAGGGAGATCGAGACCGCGATCGCGTAACGGCCGAGGTCGGCCGCCGGCACCGTCTGCGAGAGCACGAGCTGATCGAGCTGGGCGTTCAGGGTCGCGGGCGTCAGGGCCGCGATCTGCGCGACGCCGTATCCCATCAGCGGTCGGACCAGGGCAACGCGGACGCGCCCGGGCGCCAGGCCCGTGCGCCGACAGTAACAGTAGGCCAACACGAGTTGCAGCAGCGTAGTCGCGGCGATCACGATTAGTACGGCATCCAACGTGAGGCGCCGGAGCCGCCACAGCGCAACGATCGCGATCAGACCGAGTGCTGGCTGGATCACCCGCACCACATTCCACCGATGCAGATCCCGGGCCTGTAGCGAGGCCGTGAAGCTCCCGCCCACGAACGCCACGATCAACGAGCCGAAGGCGATGCGGTACGCGTCGGTTACCGCGGGCAGCCCGTGGGCGAGCACCGGTGCCAGCAGGTAGCCTGCCACGAGCGTGACCAGCCCTGTGACCAGCATCATGGCCCGGGATGCCGCGACGTACTCGCGGGCGCGTAGCGGTTCCCTGGCGACGTAGTAGACCAGCGCCGCGGGCTGGCCCATTCCGCCGACGATCAGCAAGACACCCATCCACGCGGTGACCGCCGCGTACTCGCCGCGCACCGTCGGCCCGACCGCGCGCGCGATGATGATCCCGCCCAGTCCGCCGGCTGCAGTCGCCGCGACGTTGAACCCGGCCGTCCGCGCGACGGACCGGGCAAAGCCGTGGCGACGCAACTCGGCCACGATCCTCAGCCAGACGCGGCCGACCTTCGTCTGTCCGACGAACGCGAGGCCGTGCGGTCGGCTCATGACCGCCTAAAGTAGGCGTAGTCAAGCCGCTCAGAGGTGACCGGGACTGGAGTTCCCGCGTTATCGCGCAGGTCGATGGCGAAGCCGTGCTGACGGAACCGGCCGACCATGGCCGCGGCGTCGCCGAAATTGCGATGGACCTCCATCGCTGCCTGCTCTACCCGGTCTAGCCAGCGCAGATCCTCGTCTCTGCCGAATACTGCGAATTCGCCTCCCTCGATATCGACCTTCACCAATCCGATCCTGCGGATGTCGTAGGCCACCATGATCTGCGGCACCGACATGCTGGTCGGCCGTTGCGCTGCGCCGTGTGAGGTGGCGGCCCAGCGTCGGTCGTCGGCCACAACGCCAGCGCTCGCTCCATCCGTGACGATGCCGCCAGTCAAGGCGATCTCCACGTGGACCCGCTCGCCAACGCCGTTGTGCGCGGCGAGGCGGCGGATCTCCGGACCGAAGTCCTGGGCCTCGACGGCTACGACCCGTGCGCCTGCCAGCGCAGCCCATAGCGATCGCGTGGTATAGCACTCCGTGAGGGGGGCCGCGAACGATGTCAGCCAGCGTGCCGTCGAGACGGGCCTGGCGTGCCGGCACACGGACACGATGTCGGAGATGGCTCGTCCGGCCGTGCGGGTTTCACTCATACACTCTCCCTCCACCGAGGGTCTCTGCGCGGAGTGCCGAGACGGTCATCTCGAACCACGCGTGGTAACAGCAGAAGCGGAACCCAGCCACTCCGTCGAGGAAGCCCAGCCTGGCGACGTACATATGGAGAAACAGCGCGGCGGGCTTGGCCGGGATGATGGGCAGGATCAGCTCCTTGAGGATGCTCCGGGCGAGCGACCGGGAACTGCCGCCGCGGCGCAACGCGCGCAGCCGTTCCGCCGGCCCGCCGAGTCCGTCGCGCCGCTCGCACTCCAACTGCGCGTAACGGACGTGCTTGTGGAGCCAAGCGACCAAGCCCTTGCGGTCCTCGTCGACGATGTCGTTGTCCAGCCGCCATACCTGCCCTCGGACACACGCCCGTTCCCCGACCGGGCTCCCGTCGTAGCTGGTGAAACGCCGGTCGACGAGTCGGACGACCCAGGAGCCCGGATACCAGCCGCAGTGGCGGATCCAGGTGCCCATGAAGACCAGTCGTAGCCGGTGCGCGAACCCAGCACAGGGCGGATCGGCGAGCCGAGCGGCGATTTCGGCGGCGAGCCGGGACGACACCCACTCGTCCGCGTCGACGAAGTACACCCAGTCGTGCCGCAGCGTGAGTAGCCTCAGTGCGTACTCGCGCTGCGCGGAAAATCCTAGCCATGGCTGCTCGACCACCTCGGCGCCCAGCGAACGCGCGGCTGAGACGGTGCCGTCGGTGGATCCGGCGTCCACTACCACCACCTGGTCCGCCCACGCCACGGACCCCAGGCACCGACGGACGTTCGGCTCCTCGTTCAGCGTGAGCACGACCACGCTCACCGGGACGCTTCCCGGCGGTGGAACATCGCCGGCTTGATATGGCAGCAGGCCCAGCTTGGTCATCGGGGCGGTCCAAGCAACCACCCGAAATAACGGTCTGGATCGAACGGCCCTGGGTCAGGCGCGATATCCGCCGTCAGTGCGACCTCGACGGCGCGGCGCAGCGAGTCACGGTCGCCGAGTGTGTAGCCGCACATCGCAGGACCTGCGATTTCCCGGTTCAGGGCAATGTCGCGGGCGATGACAGGCTGCCCGCTGACCCGCGCCTCTGCCAGCGGATAGCCGAATGACTCCAGGTCCGTCGGGAAGTAGATAGCGCGGCTGCGTGCCTGCAAGTCGCGTAGCTCGCTGTGAGGCAAGCGACCCACCAGCTCGACCTGCGAGTGGCAGGCAATAGCGGCGGGCACTTCGGCTGCGTCTGCCGTCACCCGCACCCTGACCGAGGGGTCGTCCAGATCGCCGACGGCAGTGAGCAGTTCGGTGAGGTGCCGCGGCATCTGCTTGTGTGGGGCGAACAGCACCGGGCACAGAATGATGGAACCACCGGGCTGACGCTGGCTGGAGGGGACGGAGACCGGATGTGGCCGTACCACCACGCGGCTGCTCAGATCCGGCCTGATCGTTGCGATGCGCTCCGTCATTGCCATGGACGGTGCGACGATCACGTCTGAACGGCGGGCGGCCAGGTGTACCACCGCCGCCTTGCGCCGGATGGTAGCCCGCACGTCCGGGTCGAGCCTGGCCTGCTCACCCTCGGTGAGGAAGTGCAGAGGATTGCGCAGCAGGGTCCACCGCGGCCCGCCGGGTGTGAAGAAACCGACATTGTTGAGCGCCACCCGTCGGCTCCGGGCCTGGCTGCTCAGCTCACGGCGCACCAGCCAGCCCGGTCGGAACTGCCGCCGCAAGCCGATGATCTCGACATCCTCCCGTCCGGTGCGCTCGAGGTAGCCGCGCAGCTCAACCAGGAACCGAGCGGCGCCGCCCATTTGCGCCCCGGCCGTGTCTACGATCACTGTGGCGGTCATTGCCAGGGTCCTGCGCGGTGGACGTGCAAGAACTCCAAAAGCCTGAGCGTAGACGTCCTATTACACCCTGTCACTTCGATCACTCTCCGATCATATCCATTACTATTAGTCACTAAACAGATGGTGCCTCACTTCGGGCGCGAGCCGCCGGGACGCGTATGCCATGGATCGTGAGTGATGTCCACGCCTGTCCTGAAGGATCCACTTACTTCACCATCGGGTGCTTGGGCCGATCGATGTAGTGGCTCAGCCTGCCCCGCTGGCGAGCCAAGGAGGGCCAGTCAGCAAGGCTCCGGACGAAACTGCTCCTCAAGCCGGTTAGCCTCAATTCCGGGCGTGCGGCGAGCGGTGTGATGCCTGGTAAGCGGCTGATCGAGCACCGCGCCGCACCCCCCGATCAGCCCCGCGACCAGCGATGAGGGTCGATTACGCAGATCTCGGATCTGCGTAAGTAGCCCGCCACCAGGGAAGGGGCGTGCTTCATAGCCGAAACTGTTATACACTGATTACTATGCGTTACAAGAGTGCCGCTCTGTCATGTAAACCTTGAGGGGCAATGAGCACTAACGTGGGTTCGGATGCCCGTAAGGCAGAAGTCCGCCGATTCTGGGAAGCAGCGTCGTGTGGTGAGGTCTATGCAGAAAGCGGCACCGCCGAAGAGAAGCTCCGGCAGAACGGGGAGGCGCGCTACAGCCTGGAACCCTATATCAGCGAGTTCGCTCGGTTTTGTGAGGGAGCCGGCCAGGATGTTCTAGAGATCGGCGTCGGCATGGGTGCAGATCATCTGGAATGGGCTCGGAGTGGCCCACATCATCTGGCTGGGATCGACCTTACGCCCCGTGCTGTGTCTTGGACTGCTCAGCGACTTGACGCATTTGGTCTCAAGTCTGACTTGCGGGAGGGAGACGCCGAGAATCTTCCTTTTGCGGACAATTCATTCGACATGGTCTACTCCTGGGGAGTGCTTCACCATTCACCGGATACGCCACGAGCTTTCCTAGAGGCTCATCGCGTGCTTCGGCCTGGTGGCATTCTGCGCGTAATGATCTACCATCGACCGTCAATTGTCGGAGCGATGCTGTGGGCCCGTTATGGGCTCGCTACGGGCCACCCGGCGCGCAGCCTGCAACAGATCTATGCCCATCACCTGGAGTCTCCCGGAACTAAAGGATACACCGTCTCGGAAGCGCGGCGACTGGTGGCCCCGTTCAGCGCTTGCGATATCCGCTGCGCTGTTAGCTTCGCTGACCTTCTCCTCGGCGAAGTGGGCCAACAGCATGCAGGTCCCGGGCTTGCCCTCGCGAGGCGAGCCTGGCCACGGCCACTCATACGCCGCATGCCCATGCTCGGGCTGTTGCTGTTGATTGAGGCCAGGAAATAGCAGTTAGCCGGCCGGGGGGATTATCAAGGTTTTCGAGCTTTCACCCTAAGGAGTCTTGCCGCTATGTGTGGTATCGCCGGGCAGATTGGGCGCCAGGGTGCTGCGGCCTTCGGCGATAACGTGCTCTCTGCGCTTCAGCATCGAGGGCCCGACTCGCAACGCATCGAACGATATACATCAGGCAGCGTGATTGCAAGCCTTGCCTTCACCCGTCTTGCGATAGTCGACCTGTCCCACGCTGGGCAGCAGCCTATGAGCAGCGAAGATGGCCGGTACAGCATGGTGTTCAACGGCGAAATATATAACTCTCCAGAGCTCCGCCGAGAATGCCAGCGCGCCGGTCACCGGTTCCGCTCGTCAATGGACGGCGAAGTCATCCTCCACCTGTGGGAGATAATGGGATCGGCTGCCTTGGTTCGCCTTAACGGAATCTTTTCCGTCGCCATGCTGGACTCAGTGGCAAACGAGGTGTTCCTGGCACGCGATCCGCTCGGCGTGAAACCCCTCGTATACGCGGAGCGTAACGGCGAGATGTGGTTTGCCTCGGAACTGTCTGCGCTGCTGACCATGGGGGCACCCACCGGCGGGCCCGACCTCGTCGGCCTAGCGCAGTTCCTATCCTTTCTCTGGATTCCTGACCCGCATACTCCGTATGCGGGAGTGCGCAGCATCGAGCCTGGGACTGTGTTCCGCTGGACGTCGGATGGCTCAACCGTCTCGCGCTATTGCGAGCCATTGCATCCCCTCAGCTCACCGCCTGCGGTGAAGCCTGCGCAGGCGGTCCAGGAGCTGCGCGTCCGCCTCAACGATGCGGTGGAGCGCCAGCTGCTCAGTGACGTTCCCATTGCGATTATGGCGTCCGGAGGCGTAGACAGCAGCCTTATCTGGTGGGCTGCGGGTAAGCGTGCTGCCCGTGCGTACACAATCGAGTGGGCAGGCGACACGGGGGACGAGCGGCTCTCCGAGGACATGGCGATGGTTAGGGCGCTTGGCAACCTCCTCGGCACGCCTGTTACCTATGTGGCTGGGGAAAGCGCCTCTGATAGGCCACCACGAGCCGGAGACTTGTTCGCCGACCCGGCACACGACCTAGCGCGCAGCATCTCGCGCCATGCGTCCGCTGATGGCTTCAAGGTACTCTTGTCCGGCCAAGGCGGTGACGAGCTGTTCGGAGGCTACGCTCGCCACCGCATAGCTCCCCTGTTGCGCTATCTAAAGCTCGGCGCCTCGGGGAGGGTAGCAGAGCAGCTACTCGACAGCCACGGCGGCGGGCTCCGCGCTGAGTACCTAATGCGGATAGCCCGGGCAGCGAAAGAGCCTGACATCTTCGCCTCATATATGCAGATATGCACCTACAGCACCGCTGTGGAGCGCGCCAAGGTACTTGGCTGCAGCGAAGCGGAGGTGAGCAATGAGATCGTGTGGCAGCGGCACCGGGCGGTGTTCAATTCCCTGCCATCAGGAATCTCTTTCCTACGTAAGGTTATGGCGCTGGACTTGACCGTTTACCTGCCAGGTCTTGGCCTCGCCTACAACGACCGCGCATCGATGGAGCATGGCGTGGAAGTCCGCGTGCCATGGCTGGACCTTGACCTGGTGCGCTGGTCGCTGACTCTGCCTGATTCCTTGCTCATCCGCAGGCATCGCACCAAGTGGCTACCCAAGGAGCTAACTGCATGTGTTATCTCGCCACAGGTGGCTGAGCGGGCGAAACGCGGATTTGCCGCCCCGGCTAGCCGTGTGGCGCCGGGACAGCGGCCCGGCAGCCTGGGCTTCCGCCAGGGCCGGTATTTCGCCCTGGCCACATCTCTCTTGGAGCAGCATGGCGTGCTATCGTCCGACCACTGATCCAGGCTGGCCAGCACCTCAGCGGATATCGCCCGGTCAGTCGGCTACAGACCGCGCGTAGCCGTCCGGCCATCATATTGTCCGGGAACTGTCGGTGGCCTGGATGGTGGCGCGCATGGTGGCGAGCATTGCTTCGGTTGGCATGCCCGGACCTCCCTCCACCGCTTGCCGGAATGCGGCGGCGTGGGCGCGATGGCCCTTGTCCTGCCTGCCCTTCCAGAACGTATGGCCGTCGACGCAGACCGACCGGTAGTCGTCAATAATCACCTGGTGTGGTCCTGCGAGCACCTCGATCCGTTCCTTGCCAGAGACGGGCGGGCTGCTGCCGTAGGCGATCGCCGCGACGGAGCCGTCCGCGAATCGCAGCGCCACCACCATATCGTCGCTGCCCTGGGAGGCGTCCCGGCCCACGACGGCCACGGCGCCCTCGATGTCGGCTCCTACCAGCGCCTGCGCCGTGTCGACGAAATGGCACACCTCGCCGAGCGCGCGGCCACCCTGGCGCCGGTCAGCATACCAGTGGCCGTCGGGGACCCGGCCTGCGGCGATCCGGTAGACCAGCAGCTTCGGAGTCTTGACCCCCGCCACTGCGCGCTGGGCAGCCAACACGGCGGGTGCCCAACGCCGGTTGAAGCCGAGCGTGAGCTGGCGCCCGGAATCCCGCCAGGCCTTGGCCACCTCGTCGAGCTCGTCGCAGGCCAACGCCAGCGGCTTCTCGCACCACACGTCCAGCCCGGCCGACAGTGCCCGCTGGGCGAGCTCGGCATGCACGTCGTGCGGCGTGGCGATCACCACCAGGCTGACATCCGGGTCGTCGATAATGGCAACCGCGCCCGAGACCGCCTTCTCGAACCCGTGCCGTTCCGCGGCCCGCCGTGCGGAGACACCGCTGGCCGTGGCCACAGCCACGAAGCGCTCGAAGCCGGCGTCCCGGAAGGCGGGCAGCAGCGTCCCGGTGGAAAAGGCGCCGGCTCCGATCCAGCCAACTCCGGGCACGGAACGGTCAGCCGGACCTGGCTTGATGTGCACCGGATTCTCCGGCCCGGCGACGGCCGGATAGGTGAGGCGGATCGCCAGGCAAGGCTCGGTCCGCTCCTCCAGGAGCCGGAACGCCTCATCCGCGCGGTCGATGCCGAAGGACTGGGTGATTAGGTCGGATACCCGGAGCCGACCGGCGGCGAGCAGGTCGAGCACCGCCTCCTGGTTCCTGCCCTCGGTCCAGCGCACCTGCCCGGCCGGGTAGTCGACCCCCCATGCCTCGTAGGACGGCTCATACCGGCCAGGGCCGTAGGAGCGGGCGAACAGCAGCGAGATCTCCCGCTCATAGAACGGGGCCCGGCGCGACGGCATGCCCACGTCGCCCACCATCACCACTGCGGCCCGGTCCCGGCACAGCGCAGGTGTCCGTGACATCGGGCCCGACGACTGATCAGCGGCGCACACCAGCACGGCGTCGGCGCCCCTTCCTCGAGACCAGCTGAGGACCTGGTCCGTGGTCGAGTGACCCGACTCGTCCAGGGCCAGGATCCCGGACCCGGCCGCGGTCTCCCTGGCATACCCGTCAGGGTCGATCCCGGCCACGTCGCATCCGGAGGCCATCGCTACCCGGGCCGCGAGCTGGCCGACGAGGCCGAGGCCGAGGACCACGACCTTCGAGCCTGGCCCGACCCCTGACAGGCGCAACGCGTGCAGTGGGATGGATGCGAGGGTGGCAAACGCCGCGTCGTGCGCCGTTACCTGGTCGGGCACGACCGCGCACAGCAGGCCGGGCACCGCCTGGAACTCGGCGTGGCTGGCCTTGCCTGCGCCGCCCGTCGCGACCAGTTGACCGACTCCGATTCCGTCGACGGCGGCGCCGACCTCGGCGACCATCCCCGCCGCGGAATAGCCGAGGGGCACGTCGGCGGCGAGCCGACCCCGGACCGCCCGCGTTGCGGCCGGGATACCCTCGGCCTGGGCCTTGCGCACAACCTGGCGGACCAGATCCGGCCGGGCCCGCGCCTTCGCGAGCAGGCTGGACCTAGCGAGCGCGGTGACCGCCCGTTCGGTACCCGGGGAGATGACCGAGGCCACGGTGCGCACCAGCACCTCGGCGGGGCTGATCACCGGACGGGGAACCTCGATTACCTCGACGGGCCCGCCGCTGATCGGCTGCACGACTTGCTTCACATCGCTCTCTCTCCGCCCGCGCTGGCGCGGACACGACTCCATACCGTGGTAATGCCGGCCGCGAGCGCCGCGTCCATTCGGCAGGTCAGCACAGGCGCGTCGGCGGTGCTCCCGAACCCGGCGGCCACCGCCCTGGTCTCTGCGGACAGCCGCACCTGGGCTGTAGCCGCGACGGTCACCGAGAAATCGCCGGCCGGGCCAGCGACAAGCGCCGTACTTTCCGCGACACGTACCGTCGACCCGGCCGCCAGCTGCCAGCGGATGACGATCTTGTGCCGACCTTGCCCCGTGACGGTGTCCTCGACTCGCAGCCCATCGCTGGTCAGCAACCAGCGGCGATGATGCAGGGGGCGACCGCGCAGTCCCCGGAACCCATCGTGGACCGCCTCGCAGGTGATGCGGGCAGCGTCAGCGTGGACGGCCAGACCGCTGACCCGGGCTCGCCGTCCGGCCCGGAATACCCCCCACACCTCGGTCGAGTCCGCCCCGTCCACCTGCACCGTGCTGTGGGCGGCGGTGGACCGCTCGTGTCGGCGCACCGGCCCCGGCTCGTAGGTCGATGTGCCTGTATCGACAAGCAGCGGGACCTTGTCCACATACACCAGACAGCCGAAGGTGTCGGCATGCGCGTGCGCAGGCAGTGACGGCGGGCACGGCGGGCCGACGTCGGCTAGCAGGTGCCAGCCGCCGGCCACGGCGCGCACCAGGCCGGTTGCCGGGAGCACGAGCAGCGGGCTGTCCGGGATCGGTCCCGGCCGTAGCGCGGCGATGAGTTCACGGTCGACCGGATAGCCGTCATTGAGCGGCGGTACCCGGCCGTCGGGGGTAAGTACCGTACCCAGCCAGCCCCGCATGCGGACGATGGCCGTCGTAATCTCCCCGGCTGGGGTCCGCCCCGCGGCCCGTAGCAGGTCCGCCACGTCGACGAGGTCGGCCAGCACCTGGCAGTGATAGGCGGGCGCGCGCTCATAGTGGCCGCCGTCGAGCAGGACCTGCCGGGGCAGCTGGCTGGTCAGCCGCCGCAACGCCAGCCGCAGCAGCCGCTCGTCGGCGAAGAAGACGGCCAGGCCGGCGAGCGCCTTCAGTCCCTTGACCAAGTGGTTGCCGCCGACGTCGTATTCCAGGTGACGGCGCAGGAATCCTGTGTGCGCCGCGAGCCCTGCGACGAAATAAGGCTCGATATCGCTGCCGGCCACGAGGGCGCGATGCAGTCCGCACCATGACCAGGCGCGTAGCGCGGCAGGGTACGGGTGCCAGGCATCGCCGCGGCCGAATTCGGCTGACTCCTGCCAGGACCGCCACAGCCGGGCGAACAGGGCCCGCGCGGCCAGCCGGTCCTGGTCCGTGGCCAGACCCCACGCCCAGTCCCAGTAATGCAGGTGAAAGCGCCAGAGCCGCGGTGCGTCGGAATGCCCCCAGCCGAGCTCGCGGGCCAGCCCGAGCAGCCTGATCTTGCCTGTCCGCAGTTCAGCCAGGCTGGGCCAGCAGCCGGGGGTCAGCGCGTCCACCGGGCAGGCCGCATCCGGCCAGCCGACCGCGGCCGCTGGGGCCGGGCCGGGCATGACCAGGCGCCCTGCTTCCGGGAACCTGCGCAGGCCAGCCTGCTGAGTGCGCAGCCGCGTCCGGTGCGCCAGCTGGGCGGGCCGTAGGTGGACCACGGTACGGCCGAGGACGGCGAGGTCGGCACGGGTCATACCGCGAGCCCTAGTAGGCGTGCCTCGTCACCGATGCCGCTGGTAAACGAGCGCGGAGCGTAGCCGAGATCACGGATCGCCGTCTCGATCGGGAAGGCTTTGTGCTCAGCCAGCCGCCGCAGCTGCTCCGGCCGGATCCGGGGATGGCGGCTCAGCAGCTCATAGCCGCGTGCCAGTGTCACCAGCGGAGCGAGCGGTACGGGCACAAATCGGGTTCTGCTTCCGACCGCGCGGGCGCAGGTGCGCAGAAGTTCCGCGAACGGAAAGGGCTCCGGCCCGGCCACGTTGTACAACGAGCCTATCGCTGCGGGCCGCTGCAGCGTGGCCAGCACGGCGTCGGCGACGTCGCCCACATGCACCGGCTGGTGCACGTATCCGCCGGTGGCCGGCACCGGAAGCGCCGCCGCCCGGCGCAGCAGCGGAAGCAGCCGGGACAGGTTCCGGTCACCCGCGGCACCGTAGATCATCGTCGGCCGCAGGATCGTCCAGTCCAGTACGCAGCCGCGAATCTGCTCTTCCGCGGTCAGCCGGACCTGCTTGGTGGGCGGGTGAAAGGTCGTGGTCACCGCGGTGGTGGAGACGAACACGGCTCGCGGGATGCCGGCCTCCTCGGCGGCGGCGACGATGTCCGGGCCGTGACCGTAGCCCAACGATGCCACGCAGACCAGGGCCTCACAGCGGGCCGCGGCGAACGCCTCATCAAGGTGGCGGGCATCGTCGAGGTCGCCACCCAGCGGTCGCGCGCCGTGGGCCGCCACCGCGAGAGCGGCTTCCGGGCTGCGGGCCAGCGCCAGGATCTGGTGCCCGCGGCGGGCCGCCTCGCGGATCACGTAGCCGCCGAGAAAGCCGCTACCGCCAACTACCAGGAGCCTCATCGCTGGCTTCCTGGCGCGTCGAGGAACTTGCGGTACAGCCGGGCCAGCGTCCCGCGATCGAAATGCTTCTCAACGTAACAGCGCCCCTGGCGTCCCATCCACTGCCGCCGCTGCGGGTCGGCTGCGAGCGTCCGGATCGCGGCTGCCAGGGCCTCGCTATCGGCTGGCGGCACTATCCAGGCACCTGCCTCGCGCAAGATCTGCGCAGCCTCACCCGCCAGTGCCCCCACCACGGGCTTGCCGGCCGCGAGGTACTCGAACATCTTCGACGGGATGAAGGACGAGAACAGGGGCACGTCACGCAGCGGGACCAGGCAGATGTCGGCGGCAGCCAACAGAGCCGGGACCTGCTCGTGCGGAATCCCGGGGAGCAGGGCGACGTTGCGCAGTCCGTGTTCGGCGACACGGCGCCGAAGCCGTTGCTTGTCTGCACCGTCGCCGACGAACGCGAACCGGATCGCCTCATCCGTGAACTGGGCTGCGGTGTCGGCCACCAAAGTCAGCCCTTGCGAGATGCCGTGCGCCCCGGCGTAGAGCACAAGACAGTCACCGTTGCGGGCGCCGAGCTGGGCGCGCAGTCGTACATCCGCCAGGGCATCAGGATCGAACTCCCCGGGCCGCACACCGTTGCGGATGGTGTGCACCTTACCGGCCGGCACACCGCGCTCAATCAGGTTGGCGCGGAACCCCTCGCTCACCACGATCACGGTGTCAGCCGCCGCGTAGGCGGCGAGTTCCAGCCGTTCCAGGAGGCGGATCACCGGGCGGCTGGTCAGCACGCCGAGCTCGGTAAAGATCGCCGGCCACAGGTCTCGGACTTCCACCACGAGCCGAGCGCGCTTGAGGCGCGCAAGCAGCCACCCAGAGCCGACGGCGAAGAAGGTGGGCGAGGAGACCACGATCACGTCAGCCGGTCCACTGGCGCGGCCGCCGAGCAGCACGCTGCTGATCATAAAACTCAGATGGCCCATAGTCTTGCGGGCTATTCCTTCGTTCGGGGTGGCGTACAACCACGTGCGCACCACCCGGTAGCCGTCGCGCCGCTCGCGGCGCCGGATCGCGCCACGATATTCGGGTGGTATCACCCCGGTCGGGTGGTTGGGCATGCCGGTAAGGACGGTGACTTCGTCACCGTCCGCAGCCCAGGCGGCCGCCAGGGCGGACAGACGGGCCTGCGGCGCCCCGGTCTCTGGGGGGAAGTAGTGGGTCACGATGATGATCCGCATGTCAGTTTCATCTCCTCTCGGACCAGGCGCCGGGCAAGCAACGCCGGTGACCGCAGGTAGGTGACGACGACCGCCATCCCGGCCAGGTCGGCGGCGGCCCGCAGGACAGGATTACCCGCCAGGCTGGCCGCCCCGAGCAGGCTGAGCAGGGCAGTGGTGGCCGCGGCCGCCACTGTCACCCGCTGGTGCGACCATCCGGCGTCGCACCATCGCTGGTAGACATGACTCCGGTGTGCCTCCAGCCAGCGCTCGCCGGCCCGGATGCGCCGCTGCAGCGTCCATGTGGTGTCGGCGAGATAGAGCACCAGGGGACCGAGCGCGGCCTCAACCGGGATTCCATGCAGAACGGCGTAGGCGGCCAGTATCGCGAGGGCCGCACCCAGCGCATAGCTGCCCGCGTCGCCCAGAAACACCCGGGCTTGGCCGACGTTCCATGGCAGGAAGGCGAGCGCGCTGACGGCGACGGCGGCGCCCGCCGGGATCAGGAACCCATCGTGCCGCCACCACCCCAGGGCGGCATATACGACGCCCGCGATCAGGGCATGCGTCCCGGAAATGCCGTTGACGCCATCCATGAAGTTGAACGCGTTCACGAACCCGGTAATCCACGCGGCGACCAGCACGACCAGCAAGATGAGCACGGTGGTGGGTCCCGTCAGGCCGCTGACGAGCACGACCGCCACGATGGTGCCGCCCACTGTCTGCATAATCAGCCGTCGGCCGGCCGTAAGCCCGCGCAGGTCCTCGGCGAACCCGAGCAACCCGAAGGCGGCCACAGCAAATGCCAGGACGACCACGTTCGCGCTCTCGATTATTCCAGCGGCCACAAGCAAGCCGGCGCAGATCGGGATTCCCCCGCCACGGGGCGTCGGGACAGTATGGGAAGACCGATGACCTGGCACGTCGACGATAGCCGCGCGTCGCAATAGCGGAATCGTTACGGCTTCCGCCCCGGCGACCACCGCGCCGCATGTGGCCACGGCAAACAGATCAGTGAATTCCCCCGGCATGACTCTCTAGGTACCTTCCCCCGCCTTGAACCGGTCGATATTCCGGCGTTTGCTCTGGCCTCGGCTATTTCCAGCGGTAAGCGGGACCCCGATTCTCCCGATCCAGGCATCCGGCGAAGCAAGCACTTCCGGGCCGGAAATTATTAGCCCGGGCTGCGACTTTTTATCCCGCTGTTCCCGTTCAGGTGCCCTGCCTCCGCGCCGACGTCCACCCCCGCCCGGTAGGTGTAGGTGTAGGTGTATCCGTAGTACTGGCCAGTTTGCCTAGTGGTCTTGTTCAGGACAGTGCCCAAGATGGTGGTGCCGCCCTGGCCGAGTTTCTCTACGGCGCGATGCAGGTCGGCCCGGCGGGTCTGGCCTGCCGCCGCGACCATCAACGTGGCGTCGGCGTGCCGGGACAAGATCGCGGCATCGGTGACCGGCAGTACCGGCGGGCTGTCGATCAGGACCAGGTCGTACTGGTCTCGGAGCCGACTGAAGATGTCCCGGGTGCGGGGGCTGCCGAGCAGTTCGGCGGGGTTGGACGGGACCGGACCGGCCGGGAGCAGGCTGAGCCGGTCGATGCCGGGCACGGGCAGTATTGCCTCCTCCAGTGTCTGCTCGTTGAGCAGGACGCTGGTCAGGCCTGCCTGCTCGTCTAGGCCGAAGAATGTCCCGATCCGGGGCCTGCGCAAGTCGCAGGAGACGAGCAGGACCCGTTCGCCGGCCTGGGCGAAGACGACCCCCAGGTTGGCCAGGGTCGAGGTCTTGCCCTCGCCGACCCCCGGGCTGGTCACCAGCAAGGCGCTGAGCTGCCGTTCCTGCCGGGCGAACTGGAGCGAGGTCCGCAGTGAACGGTAGGATTCCGCAGCCGGTGAGTTCGGCTCGGTGACCGTGACCACCAGCGGCGCCGACCGCCGCCAGGAAGGCACGGCCGGGGTCATGGCCAGCACCGGGGCGCCTCCGGCGTGCTCGGCGGCCTCCTTGGAGGTCAGCCTGTCATCGAAGCTGTCGCGCAGGAAGGCCGCGGCCAGGCCGAGCGCGAGCCCGGCGGCCAGGCCGAGCAGGGCGTCCTGGGCGGGCTTGGGCGAGCTTGGTGATGCGGGGGCCTGCGCGGACGTGACCAGCGCCACGGGGCCGGTGTCGACCGAGCCGCTGACCTGCATCTGGGCCAGCTGCTCTTTCAGGACCGCTTCCTGGTTGAGCAGCGCTGTCGCCTCGGGTGAGGTCGTCTTGCCCCGCAGGGAGCTGACCTGTTTCCCGATCGAGGAGATTTGCGAGCTTAGCTGCGCCTCGGCGGTCGCCAGGCTATGGCTGGCGACCGACTGCTGGTACTGCACGAACGCGGTCGCGTACAGGTTCGCGACGAGCGCGGCCTGGGACGGCGTCCCGCTGACGGCCGTGATGGCCATCACGTCGGTCTGGCCCACTTCGGAAGCCGATACCGCTGGCGTACTGTTTAGCCGGTTCCGGACGGCCTGCTGAACCGGTGCACTGGTGACCAGCTGCAGCTCGGTCTCCACGTCCGTCTGGGTGACCGGCTGCTGCACGACGCTGAGCCCGCTGGTGTTGACGGAGGGTTGTACCAGCAGCTGGGCGGTCGCTGAATACTGCTTGTGCGCGGTCAGCGAAAACGCCAGGCTGGCCGCCAGGCCCAGCACGGCTATAGAGCCGACCCACCATTTCCGCCGCCGCAGGGTAAAAAGATAAGTACGAAATGATGGTTCCGTACCGAATTCAGCCATTATGACTTTCTTTCTGATCGGTAAATGACAGCAGCCGACGCCCGGGAAACCGGGAAACTGCCGAGACACGTCTTAGCCTGGCATTCACTGAGTAAAATGAAGGTATGGCAAGCGCAGCCGCGGTAAAATCGCGGGCCGTGACTGGGGTAGTCCCCCGGTATCGGGCTGATTCCCGGCTATTTTCATTGAAAGCGGACGAAGAGAATTCTCCGGCCATACCGCAGTGAACGGAATAGACGGCGTCCGCCAGGTTTCGACCGCCGGCGAGCAGCGGGATAACCCCGGCGCGGCCGGGATCGTCGTTTTGTGCACCGCGAACGTATGCCGGTCCCCGATGGCGGCCGCACTGTTCGCCCGGCGACTGGCCGCGCTCGGCGCGACTGTACCGGTGCACTCGGCCGGGATGATCCGCAGCGGAGAGCCACCATACCCGGAAGTCATCTCGGTCATGGCGTCGTACGGGACCGATATCGCCTCGCACCGTAGCCGCATCGTCCATGCGGCGGACCTGGCCGCCGCCAGCCTGGTGTTGGCGATGGCGCGAGACCATCTCAGGTATGCCACGACTACCGAGCCCGGCGCGTGGCCGCGGGCGTTCACGCTGAAGGAGCTCGTCCGGCGCGGTGAGCGGATCGGACCGCGGCCACCCGGCGAGCCGCTGTCCCGCTGGCTGTCCCGTGTTCACGCGGGACGCGAGCGCATGTCGCTGCTGGGTGATTCCCCCGACGACGACGTCGCAGATCCGGCGGGCGGACCACTGCACGCCTATGCGGATACCGCCGGTCTCCTCGATCAGCTGGTGGCGAGGCTGGCCGAGCTTGGTTGGGCGCATGCTGAACCGCTTTCCTAACCGCTGGTGGGCCGCCGGAGCGACCCGCGGGCCGGTGTCGTGGGCGGGCCTGTAGGCCCAGGCCACATCGGTCCTCGCCGCCCGGCGGCCGAGCAGGTCGCTGATCCGCGGATCACGCACCCCCTCGATCTGCGCCCGGTAGGTGAGCAGTTCCCGGACCGACGGGATCACCTTCAGAACCAGCCCGCCCCGGATCCCGCCGGTCAGCCCTTACGCTCACGCTCTCCCCCGTCCCCAGCCGTGGTCGGAAATGCTGCTACTCGTCCCGTCGCCCCCAGAATCCTGATACGTGACTCTCCGTAATAGGAAGATAACACATTGCAGGAATGAGTTGACCACAGGCACCAAACGGAGCCAATCGTCACGGCACCCTCATCCCGCAACCAGCCACCGTAAAGCTGGACCACCCCGCAGCAGCAGGGAGACCATTTTCATTGAAAGCAGACATTGAAGCAGACCAAGAGAATTTCCCCGGCAATACCGCGGCGAACGGCAGAGACGGCGTCCGGCAGGTGACGAGCCTGGCTGGCTTTAGTTGGGCGGATGCCGGACCGCGTCTCTAACCGCGGCGCCGCGGTTTTGGCCCGCTGTTGGGGCGGGAAGGTGGGGGTGCCGTCGTGGGCGGGTCCGTAGGCCCGGGCGGCCAGGACCTGGCGTAGCGTGCCCGGGTCGGCGTCCGGGTCCAGACCGGTGACTTGGCCGGGTTCCAGTGCCGGTACCGGGACCTGGCAGATCAGCGGGTGGCACGGGCGGTGGTCGGTTTCCGCGTGCCCGAGGCGGTCCTCGGTCAGTTTCTCCCCTGGCCGCAGTCCGGTGAAGACGACCTCCAGGTCCCGGCCGGTGCTGGCGGCCAGCCTGCGCGCGATGTCGGCGATCCGGACCGGCTCGCCCATGTCGAGCACCAGGACTTCCCCGCCCCGGCCGATCACGGCCGCCTGCAGCACCAGGTGGACCGCTTCGTCGGCGAGCATGAAGTAGCGGCTCACGTCGGGGTCGGTCACGGTGACCGGGCCGCCGGCGGCGACCTGCGCGGACAGGGCGGTCAGGACCGACCCGCGGCTGCCGAGCACGTTGCCGAACCGGACGCTCAGGTACGTGCCGCCGGCCTGGGCGGACATGTGCGCGGTCAGGCGCTCGGTGATCCGCTTGGAGTAGCCGAGCACGCTCACCGGGTTCGCGGCCTTATCGGTGGAGATGTTGATGAACGACTGGACACCGTACTCGGCCGCGGCCTGCAGCACCGTCAGGGTCCCCCAGACGTTGCTCTTGAGCGCCTCGGCCGGGCAGCCTTCCAGCAGCGGCAGGTGCTTGAGCGCCGCGGCATGGAAGACGATCTCGGGCCGGAACCGCCCGAACACCTCCC
>Ga0302325_10010958_pt1 | contig 19563 bp, 22 predicted proteins | sample Palsa_T0_2_FD_201948 | JGI IMG/M metagenome (GOLD analysis project Ga0302325, IMG submission 201948) | Peat permafrost microbial communities from Stordalen Mire near Abisko, Sweden - Palsa_T0_2 | ecosystem: Environmental > Terrestrial > Soil > Palsa > Peat permafrost | place: Sweden: Abisko...
GGCATCCATCCCTTCGGGGTCCCGGATCACCTCGGTCAAAATGACATAGCCCTTCGGCATCCGTCTCCTCCGCTTCAATTCGTGAGGCGCTGATCTCCAGGCCAGACCGTAGCGTGGCCCGGGAGTTACCTTCTGGTGCCGAGATCCACTTGCTTGTCGTGGCCACCAAGCGGTGTTTTCCACTACCGTCGGCGATTGTCCCGACCTCCTTCGTCTGCATGAGCAGGATCGCGACGAACCAAGCGAAGGCGACGCGATTCATGGTGGAGCAGAAGCATGGTTGACTTCGAACTGTCCTGTGGTCTCCCGCCGGGCCCGCACTTCGCCGACCTCGTCGAATTGGCCGAGGAACTCGGCTACACCCGAGCGTGGATCTTCGATTCGGCACCACTCTGGGAGGACCCTTTCGCCCACCTGGCGTTGGCCGCCGAGCGGACTGCGCGGATCGGCCTGGGAACCGCCGTTCTCATTCCGGCTCAGCGGTCGGTGATGGCCATGGCCTCAGGGATAGCGACCATCGCTCGAATCTCCGGTGGCCGCTTCCGGGCGTGCTTCGGCACGGGCTTCACGGCTCGCTTCGCGATCGGCCAACGACCCATGACGATCAGCGCCCTCGCCGAGTACTTCGACGCTGTTCGGAAGCTCTTGGCGGGAGAGACCGTGGTCCTGGACGGCAAACCCACTCGGATGCTGCATGCGGCCGGCATGTCCCAGCCCCGCCCCATCGAGGTGCCGCTGTGGCTCAGCGTCCTCGGGCCACGAGGCGCGGCCCTCGCGAGTGAGGTGGCCGACGGGGTCATCGGACCTCCTCACGCCACACTCCCCACCGCCATGATCGCCTCCGGCACAGTGCTCGACCCCGGCGAGGATCCGGATTCGGAGCGGGTCCGAGAGGCGGTCGGGCCGTGGCGGGTTGTGAGCTGGCACACGGCCTACCAACGCGGTGGCGCCGAGGCGGTCGATGCCAAGCCGGGTGGGCACGCTTGGCGAACGGCGCTGGAAGCGCTCGCTCCGGAGAGCGAACGGCACTTGTTGACCTTCGAAGGGCACGTCACCGATCTCCTTGACCGAGACCGAGAACTCCTCGAGCACATAGATGTGGACACCATGGTTGGCGATGCGGCAGATGTTGGAAATCAGCTGGCACGTCTGAGCGACGCCGGCTTCCGAGAGATCATCTACACGCCATCGGGGCCCGACGTCGCCCGTGAGCTGCGCGCGTTTGCCTCTGTGCGTGGGCGGGGGTCAGTGAAGTGAGGGGCCGCGCTATCCGACGCCTGCCGCTCATCTCCGAGCGCAGGGGTACAGCCTCGGTGGGAACGTTGTGTCAGGGACTGCACCGAGGGTCAGTCCTCTAATTCGGCACGAACCAAGAGACCGTAAGAACGGTCAGGACGGTTGATCCAAGGCGCGGCTGAGGATCTCGTTTGCCTTTTCGCCACCGTCGATTACCTGAGTGATCCGTTTGGTCACCCGCCAACCATCGGCCGTGCGCCGAAACTCCCAACGGTTCGCCGAGAGACGCCACACTTCGTAGCCTTCGCCCGTGTGGTGATAGACCCGCGTGTATCCCGTTGCACTTGCTTCGTCCCCATCGACGCTCACGATGGGAAATGCCGGAATATGAGCCGAGCCGTTGCGAATGAGCGCCTGATGACCCTCCCCGTGGACCATCGCTTTGATAGACGCGGGACCGATCAGATACGAGAGGTCAGATTCAAGGATTCCGTCGTCAGCCCACAGGGCTGCCGCAGCGTCGCCGTTACCCGTGTCGACAGCGGGCCCCCAGCTGTTGATCAGCCGATGAATGGCCAGCTGGTCTTCGAGAAGCTTGACTCGCTCCTCCAAAGCGGCCAATCGATGCTGCACATCAGCGCTGTCCACGACGTCCCCCATTAGATGTTCAACCGTCAGGAAGACGTACTTGCCCCGAGAGTCCCCTTTGCGTCAAGGAGGTGATGGTGGGCTTCGTGGGCCGCGTTGCAGGCGAGGCCAGCGATCGTAAACGTGTACACCCCGTACTGCCCCCGGTCATTCACGACAATGCGAGACCAGTCGGACGGGCTCATGCTCTCGACAACCTTGGCCAATCGCTGGGCTTGCGCTTCGATATCCGCGCTTAGTTCCTGCGTATCCAACCGGTTGTAACTTTCAAACACCTCCTGGGGGGGATTGAAGATGGGAACGGTCGGGCTGTCCTGTTCAATCCCGAGGACCATGCGGTCGGTGTAGACCCTCAAGATGTCTCGGACGTGCGCCCCATACTGAATGGGCGAGAAGACCCCAGGCTCGGGGATTCCACGAAGGTATGCGTCGTCGGCGTCCAGGAGGAACTCGCGCCAGGCGGCTGACGACCCCACTGTCAGCTCGCCCAGCGAGGAGGGAGAAAGAGCGGCCGGGTGCTGGCCACATTGGGGGCAGGGATCGCGCTGAATGCGAGTCCAATCCCATCCTTCGCCCCGTGCTCTGCGAAGCAGCTCGAGCGCGTCTGGTTCACTCGGCGACTGAGTTGACGCACCGCTCATCCACCGAGCGTAGGTCCGGCCATCGCTCCATGCAACGGGCCCGAGGGGGCCTCGGACAGGTCTCCTGTCCCCGCCAATAGTCAGGTGGCCAGGGGTTTTGCTGTGCGTGACTTCCTTTCGGTCGGCGGACCGCCCTCGTCGCCGACCGGGGGCGACCATGACTGGACGCTCGACTCCCGGGTAGCCTTCGTGTTCATGCCGGACGTCGAAGTGTTCATCGATCCAAGCTGTCCTTGGGCCTGGGTGACCTCCCGTTGGGTGCGTGAGGTCGCTCCAGAGCGAGACCTAGCCGTCTACTGGCGTTCCTATTGCCTGGAGATACGCGACGACTATGGCGTGGCAGCAACTGTCCCGGATGAGTTCCGCCAGCAGGCTCTCCAGGGCCACGCCATCTCTCACCGAATGCTGCGAATTTTCGAGGCGGCACGCACCGAGGGCGGGGAGGACGCCGTCGACCGGCTCTATGCCGAATGGGGACAGCGCTACTTCGCCCCGCAACGGCCCGACACGGTCACCCTGCTCGAAGATTGCGTGGCAGCGGCCGGTCTCGATTCCCGGCTGACCGAAGCAGCGAAGGACGAGAAGTGGGACGCGCCGATACACGACGCCATGGAAGTGGCCTACTCGTTCGGCGGGCCAAAGACCCAGACACCGACGATCGTCGTGCGGGCCGATCCCCCGCACGGCTTCAAGGGCCCGGTCATGGCGCCTGCCCCGACAGGGTCCGCTGCCATTCGGCTGTGGGACGCCATTCAGGTGCTGTCGGAATACCAGGGGTTCTTCGAGATCACCCGACCCCGTGTCAACTCGCCCCGACTCAATCTCCCCAGCTGACTGCATCCGCCGGGGTTCAGCTGGCTCGGGTGGACGATGATAAGCGGTGTCTTCTCGGGCCGTAATGCCCCGACACCCCGCTCTCGATCAGGAGACGACCATGGCTAGGCAGCAGCCAGCGATTGAACGATCGCTGCCGATCATCGTCGACACCGCGCCCGATTTGCCGGGTTACAACATCTATCGCCCGACCGACCTGGGTGCCCTCGGCCGGCACCCGGTCGTGGCCTGGGCCAACGGCGGCGGTGTCCGACATGACGCAACATGGCGACCGTTGCTCGAGCGATGGGCAGCCGCCGGCCTTGTCGTCATCGCCATCACACAGCTGCCCGGACGCGAAGTGTCCCTCGAGGACCGCACCACCGCTGCCGACCAGGCCAAGGCGATCGACTGGGCACTCGCGCAAGACGCGCGTATTGGCGGTCCGTACCAGGGGCATTTCGATGCTGACCAGATTGCCGCCGCCGGGAATTCGTACGGTGGCGTCACCTCACTCGCGCTTGCCGGGGCGGACCCGCGCGTACGCGCCATCTTCGTCCTGTCGGGCTCGAGTGTGAGTCCCACCGCCACGCGCGACGAAGCCGCCGCGGTGATTGACAAGGCGACGCAACCGGTGGGCTTCGTTGTCGGTGGCGACGAGGATGTCGCCCGCGCCCAAGCGAGCCGGGACTACGACCTCCTTGCCGACGGAATCCCCGGATATCTGGCCAGACGGGCCACCGGTGACCATGTAACGGTCTCCACCGACCCCGGCATCCTTGTGGACGCCGCCGAGATCGGCATCAACTGGTTCGATCTCGTGCTCGCGGGGAACGAGACCGCTCGACGGAACCTCACTGAGAACGCGTGTGCCTCGTTCAAGTCCGGGACCTGGAGCGTGGAGGCCAAGAACCTCGACTCACTGGTCTGACTGCGGCCTGAACCCGTCACGATCAGCGACAGCTCAGCTTCGCCGGTCTCACTTAGGGGAGGGGTGGAGCGGTCGTCTCGGTAGCTGCAGCGTTGCTCGACGCGAACACCGGCGAGACGGTCAGTGTGCCGTTGTTGCACGCCTGGAGGCTCGTGACCGGGACGGTGGCGTGCGCCGTGTCATTCGGTGGGGTGACCTCGACTTGCGATGCCATCGAGCAAGGGGCCGTCACGTCGCTGTACCCGAGATTGAAGTATGCGGTCTCACTGGGGCTCAACGAGACCGCAGTCGCTGCGATGTTCTCGAAGGACAGCGAGCCTCCCCGTACGACCGTGGTCGGCAAGGCGGCGCCGCTGGCGTCGAGCAGCAGCATCCCGGGGTAGCCCTGCATGGTGCACGAGACGGAGGTGCTGTCGGTCAGGGAAAACGTGAGCTCGATGGTCCCGGCGGCTCCGCCGGACCCGGACACCTCGATCCGCAGCTGGGATGGCTGGCAGCTCGAGACGGAAACCGGTCCGGTTGTCGTGGTGGAGGCCGTGGCCTGCGTCGTCGTCGACTTGGCCTGAGTCGTCGACGTCGACGTCGACGACTTGGCCGGGCTGGTCGAACAGCTGGCGAGCAGCAACCCAACACCGACTGCGGCCGTGATCCGTAGGGCCGCGAGAGGTCGCAAACGGACGGCCGGCATTGTTATGCGTGGGCGTGCCCGCGCCACCCGACGGCTTCCCTTATCGCGCTGAGCACGGCGCTCGGGGTCGAGAGGTAGGCCGCCACGCACGCCACTTACGTCTGGCTCAGGGCGTAGTACTCGGGCGAGCCCGCGAGGCCGGCAATGACCTGCTCGTACGAGACCCCAGCAGCGAGCTGGGAAACCCAGAACGCGAGGCCTCCCGAATCAGCCCCGCGGTTCAGGAGATGGACGTACTCAGCTTCGACCCAGTCGGTTTCGTACTCGTTCGAATAGAGGAATCCGGCCACGGCAGCGCCGGTGCTCAGACCGCCGTTCAGCTGGCCGACCCAGGTCGCAAGGCCTCCCGAGTCGGGCGCGCGGCCCAAGAGATCCGTGTACAGGGCGGTGATGAAGGCGCTCGGGGTGCCACCTGCGTGGGCATAGAACTCGGCCGAGTCCATGATGCCCTCGACGACCTGCTGGTCGCTCCCCCCGGCGTTCAGCAGGCCGACCCAGGTCGCAAGGCCTCCCGAGTCAGCCGCGCGACCCAAGAAGAGCTGGTAGTAGTACCCCACGAGGCGGTTTCGGTACTCGGGGGAACTGGCGATGTCGTAGGCCACCTGTTGATCGCTGACACCGGCGGCGAGCTGACCCTCCCAGACAGCCAGCCCTCCCGGATCGGGCGCTCGGCCGAGAAGGTCCTCATACAGGGCGGACACGAATCCAGCGGGGCCCGAGGCGGCGGGTGCGGCGGCCGAACCGCTGCAAACCACGTCGCTGTCGATGTTTGTGGTCCACTGCGCCAGGGTGACCGGACCGCCGGTGAATGAGCTGTCCGAGCAGTCCGCCTCGGCACCGGCAAGCGTGTTCGCACCCGGGATCCAGTTGGCCAGGCCGCCAAGCGCAGGTGTTCCCCCTGAAGTGCCTCCCGTGATGATGCCCCACTGATGGCTCGTCGAGTAAACCCCGATGAACGTCGCGCCAGCGGCCGTCAGGGCCGCATCCATCCCCTGGAGCACCGCGACGTTCATCGCCTGCCCCGCCGAACCCTGTTGCCATAGGTTTCCGGTCTCGACATCAAGCCACCACGGATAGCTCGACGGGGCGCCGGACACGCCGACCGACGAGCCCGCGGATCCCAGCCACGAGATATCGGCATTCGCCATGTCAGCGCCATAGGTCCATGCACAGGCCGGCGAGTTTGCGCCGGCGATCGCCGAGCCGCTGTTCGTCGTGACAGTCGTTGTCGTGCAATCGCCGTATCCGTAGGGAGCGGGGCCCGATGTCGGCCAGTCGGTCACCACGGTGCCGTTATAGACGTCTCCCGGGTCGCCCGTATTTACGTAGAGCGAAGCAAGGGGCGGAGGGCCACTCGACGTGTCCGCGGCCCAGTACAACTCGCTGTCGGCGGTAGTCGGGTAGGACGGCGACGTCCCGAGGCACGGGTTTAAGGAGTCGGGTTCACCGTCGTTGACCCCGACGATGGCGAAGCTCTGGCCGGTCGGGAACACCTGTCCGCACTGAGGGAAGGAGATGTCGTAGCCCGTCTCCGGGGAGGTGGCCGCTGACGCCGGCGCCGGCGCGGCAGAGACGACGACGAACGAAGCGAGCACGAGCACGGTTGCTGCAGCGACGCCCCAGGCCCGACGGATGGCTTGGGCGGCCGTGAGAGTCGATGGCACCGACATTTCCCCCTCGACGTGGACGGAACCCGGCATGATAGTCCCCCACCGTCTAGGCATCTTCGTCACCCCGACCGACCTGCTGGGTTCCGTGGTGACAGCGAGAAATCGCTCAGGTGCTCCTGGTAAGGACAGTGATGCCACGGCGAACGGGGAGTGTCGGGCACGGATGCCGTCCTGCTGGCTGATTTGTCGAGAGAGCGCGGGTGAAGAATTGTGTGCAGGGCTGTCGATTTGGGGTCGTTCTCAACCGTCGTAGTCAGTAGGAGGCCCTGAAGGGGGCCCGATCACGAGAGGAGATCACCATGTCCGAGTACCTGATCCTGATCTACGGGGACGAGGCCGCACAAGGCAATCCCGACCCCGAGTCGTTCGACCAGATGATGAAGGGCCACCAGGTGTTCGGTGAGCGAAACGCCTCAGCACTGCGAGGCGGGAATGCTCTGCAATCGACGGCGACCGCGACGTCGGTGCGCCAGGACGCCGCCGGCGAGTTCGTGGTGACCGACGGAGCCTTCGCAGAGACCAAGGAAGCGCTCGGCGGTTACTACCTCGTCGAGGCAGCAGACCTGGACGAGGCCCTCGCGTTGGCCAAGCAGATACCCATGCCCTTCGGCGGAGTCGAGGTCAGGCCCATCAGGACGTTCAGCTGAGCGACGCCCATCGTCTCGTGCACACGTCGGTCGAGGCGGCGGTGGCTGACGCCCACCGGCGGGAGTGGGCCTTCGTGCTCGCTGCGACATTGCGGGTGACAAGGGACATCGATCTGGCCGAGGAATGCGTCCAGGATGCCTATGCCCGTGCGCTGGCCACCTGGTCTACCGGGGGGATCCCCTCGAGACCCGGTGCGTGGTTGACCACCGTCGCCCGACGACGCGCCATCGACGTGGCTCGCAGGGGCATGACCCATGAGCGAGCGCTGCCGTTGCTGGTCGAACCGGTGACCGTGGTCGGCCCCGGCGACCTCGACGAACCCGACATCGTCGACGACCGACTCCGACTCATCTTCACCTGCTGCCACCCGGCGATCGCCCTCGACGCACAGGTGGCGCTGACGCTCCGCCTGGTCTGCGGACTCACCACCGCCGAGGTCGGCCGGGCGTTCCTGGTCAGCGAGTCGACGATGGCGGCTCGCATCACCCGGGCCAAGAAGAAGATCGCCATTGCCCGCATCCCCTACCGGGTGCCCTCAGTCGACGAGCTTCCCGCTCGCATCGACGCCGTACTCACGGTGGTGCATCTGCTCTACTCGACCGGGCACACGGCACCCGTGGGCACCGACCTGAGTCGGCGCGACCTGGTCGAGCGGTCGCTTGACCTGGCGCGCCTGCTTCGGAAGCTGCTGCCGGATGACGCAGACGTCGCCGGACTGCTGGCCCTCATCCTGCTGACCGACGCCCGTCGGGAGACCAGGCTGGGAGCGGACGACCAACTCGTGCTCCTGGCCGAACAGGATCGGTCACGGTGGGATCACATCGCCATCGGGGAGGGCATTCAGCTCGTGCGCGAGGCCCTCCGGCGTCGGCCTCCGGGCCGCTTCGCGCTCATGGCAGCCATCGCCGCTGTCCACGACGAAGCCCCGTCATGGGACACAACCGACTGGGTTGAGATCGTGGGACTCTACGACCTCCTGGTGGAACTGTGGCCGTCCCCCGTCGTCGCACTCAACCGAGCCGTTGCCCTCGGCCTGGCGATCGGACCGGACGCAGGACTTGTCGCTCTCGACGCACTGGCCACCGAACCTCTGCTGGCGACGTACAGCTATCTGGCTTCCGCCCGGGCCGACTTTCTCAGACGCTTGGGTCGCACCGACGAGGCCCGCGCCGCCTACGAAGAGGCCTTGTTGCTCTGCGAGAACGCGGTCGAGCGAGCCTTCTTGGTGGATCGGCTGAGCAAGGTCGATAGCTGATACGACCGTACGGAGAGGGAAGTCCCTGTGTATAACTCTGTGGACAACTAGCCCCTCTTTTGGCTCTCACCAGGGCTTGGAGCGTCACCTACACTCCGGGCTTCGGTCCCGGGGTGCCGTAGCCCGCACCGAGACGGAGGGTCGGAGCATGCGCCACGCGGAGGTGACTTTGATTCTTGGTCCTGACGAAGAGGTAACCCGGCGAGGGAGGGACACCGTCGTTCGGAACGCCATCGGTCGCCGGTGGCACAGCGCTGCGGATGAGATCACGGTCAAGGCCCTTGCCCTACCTGGGGCACCACCCGTGGCGGATGCATCGTCTGGTGACGAGGTGGAGGGGTCGATCCCGTGACCGCCGCTGCGATGACCCCGGGCTGGACGGCCGAGCGGACGCCGGATGCTCCGGCCATCATCATGGGTTCGAGCGGGGAGACCGTGACCTATGGGCAACTCGAGGAACGGTCGGTGCGATTCGCCCGGGCCCTGCGTTCGCTCGGGGTGGGGGTGGGAGATCACATCGCCATCTTGATGGAGAACAATTCCCGGTACCTCGAGGTCGCCTGGGCCGCCCAGCGGTCGGGCTTGTTCTACACGGCGATCAACACGCATCTGCGTGCCGGGGAGGTGCAATACATCCTGGACGACTCCGGCTCCGTGGCGCTGGTCGCCTCGGAGGCGATGGCTGATCTCGTGGCCGGGCTCGACCTGTCGCGCATCGGCATCCGGGTCTGTGCACTGGGGGAACTGGCCGGTTTCGAGAGCTACGACGACCTACTCGCGGGTGAGGCGCCGGACCCGTTGGACGATGAGTGCGAGGGTCGGGAGATGCTGTACTCGTCGGGCACCACCGGGCGTCCTAAGGGGGTACGCAAGCAGCTGCCGGGCACCCCCTTGGGAGACGAGACGGCGGCACCGGTGCAGATCGCAAAGGGTCTCAGCATCCTGGGGGGTGGCCAGGAATCGGTTTACCTGTCGCCGGCCCCCTTGTATCATGGGGCACCGCTCGTCTCGTCGATGTCGATTCTTCGTTTTGGCGGAACGGTGGTGATAATGGAGCACTTCGATCCCCGCCAGTGCCTCGAGCTCATCCAGCGCTACCGGGTGACACAGGCGCAGTTCGTGCCAACGATGTTCGTCCGCTTGCTGCGCCTTCCCACAGAGGAGCGAGAACGCTACGACCTGTCGAGCCTGCAGCACGTGGTCCATGCTGCCGCTCCCTGCCCGGTCGAGGTGAAGCGCCAGATGCTCGACTGGTGGGGTCCGATCATTCACGAGTACTACTCGGGCACCGAGGACATCGGCCACACGCACATCACTCCGGAGGAGTGGCTGGCTCATCCCGGCTCGGTGGGCCGCTCGATAGCTGAGTGCCACATTGTCGGGGAGAACGGCGAGGAGCTACCACCCGGACAATCCGGTGTCGTGTACTTCGCCGCCGGCCGCCCCTTCGAGTACCACAACGATCCTCAAAAGACCGCGTCGGTGACCAACGAAAAGGGCTGGCGGACCCTGGGCGACGTGGGTTACTTGGACGAGGACGGGTACCTCTACCTCACCGACCGCCAGGCCCACATGATCATCTCGGGTGGGGTCAACATCTATCCCCAAGAGGCCGAGAACCTCCTCACCGGCCACCCGGCGGTCGCCGATGTCGCGGTCATCGGGATCCCAGATCGAGAGATGGGTGAGGCGGTCAAGGCGGTGGTGCAGCTGTCCGACCCGGCTGCGGCCGGCCCGGAGCTCGAAGCCGAGCTACTGGCCTACTGTCGCGCCGAGCTGGCCACCTACAAGTGCCCGCGCAGCGTCGATTTCGTCGACCAGCTCCCCCGCGACGACAACGGCAAGCTCTACAAGCGTCTGCTGCGCGAGCGCTACTGGGAGGGACACGACTCCCGGGTCATCTGAGGCCGCCCGCAAACTGGACGGTATCGAGCGGTGGTAACCGAGTCGAGTGTGCCGAGCTCGTGTCGATCGGCGTCAGGACGTCTGCCGGCGCCCTCGGGCGGTCACTTCGGCGCGTCGAGCGGCCACCTGGCTCGTCCCGGGTTGCCATGTCTCAGCCATGTACCCCTCGATGAGATGGGCCTCGTCAAGGGTGGCAGCGTTGGCCATTTGGCGATAGTGCAGCAGCAACCGGCGGACGCTGCGCTGGTCGTTGCCCACGATGTCGGCAGCCAACTGCCGGGTAAACGGCAACAGCTGCTCGTGAGGCACAACGTGATTGACCAGCCCGAGTTCCAGCGCCTCCTCGGCAGTCAGGAAGTTTCCCGTCAGGGACAGCTCGATGGCCCGACGCAGCCCGATCGACTGGGCCATCAGCACGGTGATCCCGCCACCAGGCATGACCCCCACCCGCGCGTGGGTGTCCGCGAACCTTGCCTTTTCCGAGGCGATCAGAAATGTGCACTGCAAGGCGATCTCGAGCCCGCCCGTCACGGCGACGCCATTGATTGCGCCGATGACCGGCTTGTCGATGAGGGGGAAGAACCGGAACAGGCCGTTCGCGTCCCGCTCGGGACCCAGGCCCGGCTTGCGTGGTGGAGCGGAGGGCGGCGTCTCACCCCCCATCTCCTTGAGGTCCACACCCGCGCAGAATGCGGGGTCGGCACCCGTGATGATCACCGCCGCCACGTCGCCGTCGTCCCCTGCGGCGGCCACGGCGTCCCACAAGCCGTGAGTGACGGCTCGGCTCAGCGCGTTCCTTGCTTCTGGCCGGTTGAGCGTGACGGTCGCGATGTGGTCCTCGATGTCCACGAGGACGGGGGATTCAGGGACTCCCACAGAAACCTCCGATGGGCCGAACGGATTCGTACGGTGCGGTGCTCACAGACGACAGACGCGCGCTGAGCTCAACGTCCTTGCCAGACCGGTGGCCGCTTCTCGACGAAGGCCAGGGCTCCCTCCTGGGCGTCCTGGCTGCTGAACACCGACTGCTGCAGCTCCGCCAGCCGCTCGCGAGCCCGAGCATGATCGGTGACGCCGAGCCGGACGAGCTCCTTGGTCGCCGCCACCCCGAGAGGCCCATTGGCGGCGATGCGTTCGGCGTAGTCGAGCGCCGTCGGCAATACCTGGTCGGGAGCAACCACCGCGTTGACCAGCCCGAGCCCGTACGCCCGCTCGGCGTCGATGCTGTCGCCGGTGAGCGTCATCTCCAGGGCGATGCCGAGGGGGACCCGGGTGCCGAGGAACGTCCCACCCCCGGCCGCGAACAGACCGCGCTTGACCTCCGGGAGGCCAAACTGAGCCGTCGATGAGGCGACGATGAAGTCGCAAGCCAAGAGGAGCTCGAAGCCCCCGGCGACCGCCGTGGCGTTGGCCGCGCCGATGACCGGTATCGAGACGTCACCCTCGACGAACCGGCGGTAGCCGTCCATGGCCCCGGGCCCGCTCTCCGATCCTTGCCCGCTGCTGGCGAAGTCCCGCAGGTCCATGCCGGCGCAGAAGGCGCGGTCGCCCGTCCCGGTGATGACAAGCGCACCGACGTCCGGGTCCAGTTCGGCGTCGACGATCGCCGCGCTGATCGCTTGGAGCAGCGCCCCGTTGAGGGCGTTGCGCGCCTCGGGCCGGTTGAGGCGGATGACGAGGACCCGGTCCCGCTGCTCTCGCACCAGCACATCGCTCACCGGCGGTCGTCCGTGGTCTCGGCCAGCTCCCCGGAGAACCTCACGTCGGCCAGCTTAGGCATCATCCCTGGTGATGGCCTCCTTGCGCGGGCTGCCGGTGAACCCGGGCACAACGAGGTCGACCGGGCGCCACCGGCGCGTCGGCTACCGTCGGGCAGTTCTAGAAGGAGAGCCGATCGGCGGAGCCGACCCGGCGCCGCCACGATCACCACCGACCGAGGAGGTCGCCTGATGCCGTACGACTTCCTGAGTGACGAGTGGCTGGCCGAGGCCCGCCGGATCCGGGGGGAGTACAAGGGCCTGGCGACGCCGAACGCCAACCCGGTGCGCATCAACCTGGTCGTCACCGAGGTTCCCGACCGTGGCCAGGTCGATGCCCACGTGGACACCTCGTCGGGCGAACTCGACATCGAGCACGGCCACCTCGACGGCGTCGATCTCAAGGTGACCCTCGACTACGAGACCGCCAAGGCCCTGCTGATCGACGGCAACTCCCAGGCCGCCATGTCCGCCTTCATGGCCGGCAAGATCCGGGTCGAGGGCGACATGTCCAAGCTGCTGGCCATGCAGGGTTCGGGCCCCCTCGGCGAGACCGAGGAGCTGGCCGCCCGCATACGGGAGATCACGAAGTAGCGACGACCCCTAGCTTGCCGATCTCGGTCTCCAGCTCGGCCACCGTCCAGCGATCCTTCCGGTCGATCGAGTCGGTCATGGTCCACGGCTGGAACAGGCGCACCGTCCCTCCCTGGACGAAGAAGACCTTCCCGGTGGCCGGGCATCCCTCGGTGGCCAGGTACGCGACCAGCGGTGAGATGTTGGCCGGGTCCCACACATCGAAGGCGCCCGAGTCGGGCGCCTTCACCACGTCGGACAGCCCGGGTGTGTTCTCGGTCATCCGGGTCCGGGCCGCCGGGGCGATGGCGTTCACACGGACCCCGTAGCGGGACAGCTCCTGGGCGGTGATGACGGTGAACGCGGCGATGCCGGCCTTGGCGGCGCCGTAGTTCGCCTGGCCCGGGTTGCCGAGCAAACCCGACGTCGACGAGGTGTTGATGACCGACGCCTTGACGTCCTTGCCCTCCTTGGTCTGCTCCCGCCAGTAGGCGGCAGCGTGACGCGTCGGGACGAAGTGGCCCTTCAGGTGCACGTGGATGACCGAGTCCCACTCGTCCTCGGTCATGTTGATGAGCACCCGGTCCCGGAGGATCCCGGCGTTGTTGACCAGGACGTGCAGGTCGCCGAACGCCTCGATGGCCGCATCGATCAGGCGCTTTCCGCCATCCCAGTCGGCCACGTTGTCGGCGTTGGCGATCGCTTCGCCGCCCAGCCCCTTGATCTCGTCGACCACCTGCTCGGCCGGTGATCGATCGTCTCCGGAGCCGTCGATCGCGCCGCCGAGGTCGTTCACGACCACCTTGGCCCCTTCGGAGGCGAACAGCAGCGCGTGCTCCCTGCCGATGCCCCGACCCGCTCCGGTGATGATGGCCACCCGGCCGTCCAATGCGCCCATGATCGATCTCCCGTTCCTCTCGTCGGCCCGGGCGATCGCCCGTGCCCGCCTGTCCGGCTCCTCAGCATCGGTCCGGCCGGCGATCCCACCCCCAAGCGATGGCGCAGGCGCGCGAGGTTCGCTCGTGGATGGTTGTGCCGGACCCGACGTGTCGGAGCGCTCAGGCTAGTGGCGCCGGAGCGTAGCGAAAAACCTGGCCACACCGCATCGAACTGGGTGGGGACCGTGTTTCACGCTCCAGCCGGGACATCTCCGATCGGTCCCGGTGCCGGCCGGCCCGGAGGCTCGACCCAGCCTCAACCGGGGGGACGATGCCGGCGCTGCAGCTCGAGCAGGACGGCCACCGCTCGCTCGCCCAGCCCCACCGGAACGAAGAGGTGGTCGTGGTGCACGGCCGAGACGACGTTGGCGCTGATGCCCGCGGTGGCCAATCGTGCGGTGATCTCCGCCAGGAATCCGACGGCGGACAGGTCGGAGCGGGCTCCGATCACCACCCATTCGCACCGGAACTCCCCCACCAGGCCATGCATGCGCGCCTCGTCGGCCGAGACGACGAGGGTCGTCGCCTCGTGCTCGCGAAACTCCATCCGAACGGCGAGCTCGGGCGACCTGCCGTCGTGCTCGATCTCGCAGAAGACGAAGGTCCCCGGTTGCAGCTGGGGGTCGATCGACGCCAGCAACCGGCCGAGATCGCGTTCGGCCGGTTCCCGGTCAACGGGCTCATCGGACGCTGTCACTGGTACGCGGCTGGGGTCGCTACAGATACCCAACCGGCGACCCCCTCGGGGCGCCGTCGGTGCTGTCTCAGGCTCGGGACCCCCCGTTCAGGGCGAGAAAGCGCCGATCGTAAACGGCCGGCGGGCCGGCCGTCCGGGTGCGCGAGCTCGGGCTGGCCGCCTTCGGGTGATCCGCGATCCGCGATCATGGAAGGGAATGGGCGAGCTCCCCTCCAATTGGCACACCGAGCGACGCGGCGCGACCGACCCGGTGATCGAACGGATGGTGGCCGACTACCTGAACGAGCTCCGAACCGTCATGCCGCCGGACTTTGACCCGATGCGGGCGGTACCGCCGTCGCCCTCAGATTTCGACTGGCCGAACGGCTCGTTCGTGCTGGTGTGGGCCGAAGCCGACCCGATCGCGTGCGGAGCGCTCCGGCGCCTGTCCAGCGACGTCGGCGAGGTGAGACGAATGTGGGTCGAACCGGCATGGCGCGGACGCGGCGCGGGGCGGTTCCTGTTGGGTGCCCTCGAGGACCTGGCCAAGGAGATGCGGCTGTCCGAACTCCGCCTCGACTCGACGCGGAAGCTCGAAACGGCGGTCGCCCTCTACCGCTCGGCGGGATTCGTCGAGGTGCCGAACTACAACGACAACGAGTTCGCCGATATCTGGATGTCCAAGCCCCTGTGACCCGCACCCAGGTTCGTCAACCGCGCTCCCAGCAGTAGACGAAGTCGCCGGTCCAGGAGGGGTCGTCGTTGATGAGTCGGCACACCTGGAAGTGGGGGTTGGAGACGCCGTCGGGGCGATAGAAGATGCCGTGCGGTCCGGCCAGCTCGAAGCCGAAGCGTCGGTAGTAGGCGAGGCTCCCGAGCAGAACGATGAGGGGTAGCCCAGCCACACGGGCGCGGCGAAGGAGCTCGGTCATCAACTCGGTTCCGACGCCCACCCCTTGGGAGGACGGCCGGACCGCCAGCGGGGCGACCCCGGTCACCTGCCGCCCGCCCAAGTCTCCGAACGCGGCGAGCACGTGCCCCACCACCTCGCCGTGGTCGATCGCGACCAGCTCGAGCTCGGGAACGGCGGCGCCGAGCCGCCAGGTCGACTCGACGATGTCGATCTCTTCGTGCCCGTCGCCAGGCCCATCGGAGAAGGCCGCTCGCACCACGGCCAAGATCGCATCTCGGTCTTCCAACGCCGCCTGTCGGATGACACGACCGCCCGGTGTCACTCGACGCCCGGTGTCACTCGACGCCCGGTGTCACTCGACGCCCGGTGTCACTCGAATGAGGCCCATACCAAGGGATCGGCCTCGACCCATCTAGCTCCGAGCGAACGCAGCGATGTCCCGTGCGGTGTCACGACTGACGTCGGGGCAGGCAATCGTGAAGATCTCGGTGCCATGCATGGTGCCCATCATCTGGCGACACCGGGCCGCCACCCCGGCTTGGAGGAGGAGGCGGTAGAAGTTGATGCCCTCGTCGCGCAGCGGGTCGCATTCGTTGACGTTGATCACCGTCGGGGGAAATCCGGCGACGTCCTCGACGGTGGCGAACGAGGGCCACGCGAGCGGATTGCGCTCGTTGAAGGCCTCGATCCCATACCCCATGGCACCGCGGTTGTTGTGCAGCTCGAGGAGGATGCCGTTGTTCTCCACCGAGGACGGACATTCCGGAGTCGGCCACTGGCCGGCGATGTACGGGCAGAGGGCGTAGAGACCCTTGATCAGGCCCAGCTGACCCTCGCGCTTGAGCCTGAGCCCGGTGGCGAGGGTGAGGTTGCCGCCGCCGCTCTCTCCCGCGACAACGATCCGGGCCGGATCGACGTTCAGCTGGGTGGCGTTGGCGATGACCCACTTGAGACCCGAGACACAGTCGTTGAGCCCGGCCGGAAACGGGGCCACCTCGGGCACCGAGGAGGGGGCCACCGAGTTGCGGAAGTCGACCATGACGACGGCGACACCGTTGGCCGCGATGAGCTTGCCCCAGCCGCGGTACATCCCGTCATAGCAGGACAAGCTGGCCATGCCGCCACCGTGGATGTAGTACACGCATGCCAGGGTCTCCTCGGTGTCGGGCCGAATGACCTGGAGGTTGATCGTGTTGCCGTCCGGCTCGGACTGGATCTTCTCGGTGTGCACCACCAAGCCCGCCGAGGGTGCGGCTTCCTCGGTGTCACACAGGTCCATGAAGGACTTGAAGAGCTCGGCCCCCGCACGGGCAGCCTCGGAGTTGGCCTCGGCGACCAGCGTCTCTCGGCTGTCGACGTCGGGCAGCTTGGTGCCTGGGATCAGGGACAGGATGGTCTTCAGCCTGGGATCCAGCCTCGGGTCAGCCGCGATGTCGTGCGCCATTGTGACCTTCTCCTCACCGGCACGTGCCGTCGTGGGTCTTGCGCCATCGCAACGCCGTCGAGGCCCGGGACCGCCTCGAAGAGGCGCGTCGAGGCCCTGACCAGCGATGATGCATGCGGCCCCGATGTGGGTCCACGAGCCCAAGGTACGCCTCCGGCCCGAGCGCGGCAACGGGGTCGAGATCGCCTCTCCAAACACCCAAATTGTGGCGCCGGGGAACACCCCCTCGACCGGGGGCGTTGAAAGGTTCATGAGCGACTCTCTGACCCCTGTGGACTTCTGGTTCGACCCCCTGTGCCCGTGGGCCTGGATCACCTCACGCTGGATGCTCGAGGTCGAAGACGTCCGGCCGGTCAAGACGCGATGGCACCTGATGTCGCTGGCCTACCTCAACCTGATCCAGCACGAGGGACAGGGGCACGACGAGGAGTACCTGAAGCGGATGGAGCAGGCATGGGGGCCGGTCCGCATCGTGGCCGCGGCGGAGGCCGAGCGGGGCGCCGACGTCCTGCTGCCGCTCTACACGGCCATCGGCACCCGCTTTCACAACCAACAGAACCGCGGTGCCGAGGCGATCGCAGAGGCGGTGGCCGAGGTGGGACTCGAGGCCTCGCTGCTCGACGCCGCCACCAGCACCGAGTTCGATGACGCCATCAAGGCGTCGCACCACAAGGGCATGGACCAGGTTGGCCTCGACGTCGGCACGCCGGTCATCAGTGTCGACGGCAACGCCTTCTTCGGCCCCGTCGTGACCCCGATTCCGCGCGGCGAGGCGGCCGGACGACTCTGGGACGGTGTGTTGGCGGTCACCGGCACCGACGGGTTCTTCGAGTTGAAGCGGACCCGCGACCGAAAGCCGAGCTTCGTCTAGGCCGAGCGTTTCGACCTCAGCCCGACGCGGGAGGATCTTCCCCGAGGCGCTTGCCCATGCTCACCACGTCGTCGACCACGTAACCGTGACGTCGATAGAACTCGGTGGCGCCCCGGTTCTCGGCCCGAACCTGGAGATTCACCTTCGCACAGCCGAGATCGCGCAGGCGGGACTCGGCCTCGTCCATGAGCACGACGCCCACGCCCCGACGTCGATGATCGGGGTGCACGGCCAGATAGTTGACCCACCCCCGGTGGCCCTCGTAGCCGACCATGACGGTCCCGATCAGCTGGCCGCCCTGCTCGATCACGAGCAGGTTCTCCGGGTCGCGGGCCAGCTTGCGGTCAATGTCCCGATCGGGGTCGTTCCAGGGCCGGGTGAGCCCACAGAGCGACCACAGCGACACCAGCGCCTCGCGGTCGCTCTCCCGATACGACCGAGGCACGGCATCCACCTCGGTGTTCTACCAGCCGGCTTGACGCCGGCCCGGGCGCATCGGCATCCGATGCCTCGACCTCAGCGCGAGAACCGTCGGTGCCACCAGTTGGGGTCGCGCGCGTGCGCGTGGAAGTGGTCGGGGATCTGGCGCATGACCCGGTCGATCGTCCAGCCGTCGGGACCGAACCGACGGTCGGCCACCTCGGTGAGCCGGGCCACCATGTGCTCGACCTCCTCGGGTGGGGGCGACGCGCCATGGGAGCGCCACACGACCATCGGGACGTCGCACACCTCGCAGTCGGCGACCCAGCAGACCTCGTCCTCGTAGTGCCAGTCGGTCATCCGCGCGGCCTCGCAGAGGTCACAGTGGCGGGTGGTCACGAGCAGCGGGCCGATCAGGAGGTGTAGAGGTTGACCGAGCTGCCCTCGTCGACCGTCGTCCCCGGCTCGGGCACGGTCGCGAACACCCGGCCCCCGTTGGGCCCGTAGACCTGGCCCAACTTCAGGCCGGCGCTGTTGAGCGCGGCCTGCGCGGCCCCCACCGTGTCACCGCTGAGGTTGGGAACTTGCACGGTTGGCGGCCCGTTGGACACGTACACGGTCACCGTCGACCCGGGCGGGACCTGGGTCCCGATCGCCGGGGCGGTGTGGTCGACCTGGCCGGCCGGGTAGTTGACCGAGGACGTGGTGGACTCGGTGGCGGTGAGCCCGAGCGCCTGCAGCGCCGCCTGCGCCTGGGCGTAGGTCTCGCCGGCGACGTTGGGGATGGTCTTGGGCTCCGGGCCCTTGGACAGCGCGATGAGCACCGTCGACCCGTACGGGGCCTGGGTGGGGTCGAGCTTGTTGTCATACGACCAGTTGATGACCTGCCCGGTCTGCACCGTGGTGCTGTAGCCGGCGGCGGCGGGCGGGCACGACCCCTTCAGGTGGTCCGCGGCCAACAGCCGGGTCGCGCCGTTGCAGTCGAGCCCGGTCAGCGAGGGCACGCTCTCGGTGGGCAGGCCCTTGGAGACCTCGACGTTCACCACGCTCCCCTGCTTGAGGCTGCCCCCGGCCGCGGGGTCCTGGCTCACGATCTGACCCGCCTTGACGCTGGTGGAGGTGACCGGGGCTCCCGTGACCAGCGAGAAGTGGTCTTTGGCCAGAGACTGGCGGGCCTGTGCGACCGTGAGGCCGGTCAGGGTGGGCACCGCGTGGGTGGGGGTGAACACCCCCTTCTGCAGCGCCGCCACCAGCCCGCCCGCGATCAGGGCCAGCACCACCAGCAGCGCCACGACGATCGGCCACCGGCGCCGACGTCCCGGCTCCTCGGTGGGCCGGCCGCCGGGACCGGCGGGCTCGAACGCGTCGACGTCGAACACCTGGCCCGGTCCGGCCGCCATGCGGGCTGTCTGGCTCATCACCCCGGTCCGGTCGACGGTTGCGGTGTCGTCGAAGGGCTGCGCCGGCACGGCCACCGTCGGTGGGCCCTCGACGAGCAGGGTGGGGGCGACCAGCGGCAACGCCTGGGGCCTGGGC